>Ga0098048_1000105_pt1 | contig 39670 bp, 52 predicted proteins | sample 13_taG_FD_75052 | JGI IMG/M metagenome (GOLD analysis project Ga0098048, IMG submission 75052) | Marine viral communities from the Subarctic Pacific Ocean - 13_ETSP_OMZ_AT15268 metaG | ecosystem: Environmental > Aquatic > Marine > Oceanic | place: Pacific Ocean | collected 2015-01-16 | reverse complement strand
CTTCATACTTTTCGTACTCTAATCCGAATAATGCGTTAAGACCTGGTAGTAGCTCTTTGAGGAGCTGTGCGCGTGATATAGCCATCGTCTAAACTCCTTATAAGCCAACATTATTTGTCATTTGGTGAGCACCTGGATTGAACTTAACAAGAACATCTGGGAATGCATCACCTGGATCTGACACATGAGAAACGATGCGGAACGCTGCCGCAGCCGTTTTTACAGTAGCATCCAATGCAGATGTAGAGTTACCTGTCGAGGTAGAACCTGTCGAGGTAGACTGTGCTGCCGCAAAGAATGTGTTTGTGCCAATGATTGTTTGAGCGCCTGTACCATCAAGCTGTGCTTGAAATAGTACATTTGGATCATCAATAACATAGGCTTTAATCGCATCACCATTGGATGTACCAGATGGATAATGCTGATCCTGTATCAGTTGACCTGAAGAGTTAACGTATTCACAACCAACGAAAACGCCTATTGCGCCAACGCCTGAAGTGCCTGATATGCTATTGGAGGTTAGGTCTGCACCTGAACCTGTAGCCAACGCAATGTACCCATCTGCCCCGATTATAACAGCTTGACCATAAAATAGATTAGTGGCCTCACCTGCGGGATCGATGAGATATTGGTTCGTAGAACCTGCATACGGCATTCCGTCTGATCGTCTGATCGGACGTAGACCGTAGGGAGCTGCTGTAGTAGCCATGTCTCATACTCCTAAAAGTTTAAATTACGACAAGCTACCCTTTCGAGTCACTTGCCAAACGAAGATCGTGTGCTTCGCTCTGGATTTAGAACGGGCATACGAGGGTCTGAGTTACGCAAGTAGCTATTATCCACAGCATCCATTTGGCCTTCGGCCTGTCTTTGCTGTGCATCACGTCTAGCTTGCACATTTTCGGCATCATTCTGACATAGCAGCAATCCACCGACCTCAATATTGTCTGTAAATCGAGAATCGATATCAGACACAACTTGAAGGTTTGGGTGATCATCTTTACGAACAGGTGTCCATCCCTCACGAAATCTAGAAGAAACATTCGTATTGTCACTATTCCCAAGTGTTGATGTGCGAACCCATCGGTATTCAATACCGTTTCTAGGTTCGGGGATTGGTAACGCCGAAGGTCTTTCCCATGTCACCTTACGTTTTGACTCGTCACGAGTCTCTGTGTTGCGTGAGTTTCGGTTCGTCATCTTTTCACTTCCTTCATTAATTGCGCCGCATATTGTTCATTTGTCAGACCAAGTCTCTTGGCGAGAGAAACCTGCGTTGAGGTCAGTTGCACTTTGCGTGGTTTTTTACCGCTTCTAGCGGCAGGGGCAACCACGTTGCCTGTCTGACGTTGAGGTGCTAATTCCTCAAAAGGCTCATCGTCAAACTCATCTGGGAAGACACGACGCATCGCATCATCAATTTCATTATAGTACTCTTCAGTGTCTGGCGCAATACCACTTTTTACAAGTTTTTCATGAACGCCAAATGCATACCCTGTCATTTCAGGATCGTAGTCTTTGCTCCACTCCCCAAACCAAGGGTTGTCTTCTGACCACTCCACACCCATTTGACTGGGTTTTCGAGGCTGCATATTCTGCTGTTGGTACTGTGGTTCTGGCGCAGGCTTAGGCGCAGGTCTAGGCTTGTATGAATCATACTTATCCTTTTCTACACTAAGCTTTGCTATTGCTTCTTGAGCTTCGATAAGAGCATCAGAGTCACCAGTTTCATACGCTGACTTGTAAGCAGTCCTAGCCTTCTCTAGCTGTGCGTCTACCCGACCTTTGGCTTGATTGACTAGAACTACCTCACCATCATTGATGGTTCTCTTGAGCTTATCGTTCTCCTGTTTGATTTGCTCTGCATAACGCAAAGCCTCATCTTGAAGACGACCTGCTTCTTCTTTTGCTCTTCGTTCCTCATGATACTCAAACTTTAATTGTTTAATGCGTTTTTGAACATTCTCATTATAGTTTTCTATTTCATCATCATCAGGAATCTGTGGCTCACTACCATCAGATCTTCTGGGTTTTCCTCTGTCTTGCTCTGGAGTATCGTCAACAACTTCTATTTCAAAGCCATCATCCTCCTGATCAACTTGATCTTCCTGAACATTTTGATCTTCAGTAAAATCATCTTCATATTCTTCTTGTTGCGCTCGATTATTCATGCTCTTGAATACCCCCTTGGATCTTCCACAACTGCTTCCACAGTGTCATCGTTAATAAGACGAAACTCTTTCCCATGTACTTTAAATCGAGTGCCTGAGTAAGATCGAAAGATTACGAAGTCTCCCTTCTTGCAGTACGATCCATGTGGAAATTTTTCTTTATCAGCGTAGGCATCTGCGCCTAGCTCCATAACAAAACCAATAATAGAAGCAGTCTCTTCTGATGCTTTAAGGCCATCAGGCATAAACACCCCACCGTCTGTCTTGTCGCTGATTTCTGGTACGCCAATAAGAATCTTGTATCCTTTTGGCTGTGGCAGTTTAGTAGCTACCTTTTCTTCTGTAGTCGTATTTCCTGTATACATTTCAATACCTTGCAGTGATTTAAAGGTTCACAGTCACCTTGCGTGGACATCCACGAATACTCCCTGATTTGGACAATAGTAAAAAAATTTTTAACTTTCAATATATCTTTTTTCTATATCCTCTAAATCTTGTCGTATAATTTTTACTAGATCACATCTACCGACCAAACGATTATACGAACCAAGATCTTCTGCCTGACCAGATGCAAGATATGTCTTAATATCTTCTTCATACTCGTCAAGCTTTCGCCCTAACAGCGAAAACACACTATCACTCATCTCCCTTTACAAGCTCCTTAGCTATTTCAATACCTAGTTTTGCGCCCTCTTTCTGGTCTTCACGTTGTGATTTATCCAGATCGGTGGCTAGTTTTACGCCAAGACGTGCACCCTCACGTTGGTTCTCAGCGGAAATACGTTCTTGTTGAATTTGTGCATTTGAACTTTTTGCCATCGCATCAAGCTGCAACTTCTGCGTATCCATTTGGATCTTGTGCTCTAGTTCTTTTTGCTTAATTTGAAGTTCTGCTTGTTGCATTTGTACAACAGGATCTTGTTGTTGTTGTTGCATTTGCTGTTGTTGAGCTTCTGCTTGACCTTTTTGCAACAGTTTCTCTGCTGCTTCTTTTGCAAGCCTTGAGATCTCCACCTCTACATCTTCTGGTAGTGGCTGATCTTCGTTTGGCAACTCGACACCAAGCATCTTTTCCATCTCACGTCTATACTGGAACGCAACATGTTCTGTAACATGCGCTGCCATAGCCGCACCAATAGCTTGTGCAAACGGTGACTGCCCTACAAGCTCTCGCATCTTAGGATCTTCTATAGCGCCCATGTGAACTGCTATGTGTGCTTCATGATCTTGATACTTGAATGCCTTAGTTGGCTCTTGCTTGAGCATCATCATGTTTTCTGTAACAGGATCAGCAGGTTTAATATCATCAGGTAGTTTAACAATATCGCTTGCATCCTGTATCCCCAACACTTCTAGCATCTGACGGTGCAACTTGCCCATGTCGTATAGCTGAGGCGCTTGTTGAGATAGCTGCAAAGCTGCCTGATACTGCATGATTCTTTGAGCCATTGTTGCAGCGTTAGGATCTGAAACAGGTATAACATCTACTCGTGCATCAAAGTCTTTTTGTCTGTCAAAGTCACCATCCATTTCATAAGCATATTCTGATGGCATGTAATCGCGTATGATCTTTGACAGCAGGCGTAGTTCGTTCTTCATGGCTGCATGCATACGAGCTTGCACACCAGACATAACTTTCATGCTGCGTTCCATTAGAGCGAGCGTTGTGCCTACAGGTGCTTGAGCATTTGTGTCTCCAACCTGTATATCAGCAACGGAACCTATCCTACGTCCTTCTTCGACAATGTTGCCAAGTAACGAGTATAGAACGCCTGATGGCTCTTTGTAAGGGATGAACGTAATTGAATCCCGTATCGCACCACCTGGAACATCCACGTCCCTGAACTCACCTGGCATAAGCGGAGTGTCATCACCTTTAATGCGGAGACCGCGAGCTTTAAGACCCGCAGGCAAATTAGATAATGTACCCGCATCAATAAGTTGACGAAGAATCGAAGTCGCTGACTTAGCCAATCCACCAATGAGATGTATAAGACCTGTGCCGTAGAAACCCAAGCCAGGTAGGTATTTGTAATGTACGAAATGTAATCTTTTCTTTTTCTTTTCATCTTCCTGATACCAGTTTTTTCTTATCGCCAATACTTCTTTTGAAGACTTATCAATCGTTACAACGTAAGGTCTGGCTATTCCATCTGGATCATCGAACTCATCTGGCATGTTCATGGTAACATGCATCTCTAGAATTGTATGACGATCATCATCTTCTATTACTGCGCTCTCACCATCAAGCTCATCATATTTTTCCTGTATGTCTGAAAAGTCTGGCTCTGGATCAGGAATGTCTACTTTCTTGTAAAACCCTGCAACCTGTAACTCTAGGATTTCGTTAGCCGTCTTCTTCATGATGTGTGTATATCTAGGACAAGAAGCCAGATCTGATGCACCATAGGAAGCAACAAAGTCTTCTGCGGGAACAAACATAGCTACAGGTCTATCTTCTAACGGATCATAGTAAACCTTTTTGAAAGCAGACCCTGCAAGCGGTAGCTTAAAGAGCATTTGCTCTGTCTCATCACGGTATTCCGTCATCTCTTCAGTCAGAAGATAGTTCATTTCTGTCTCTATTCTGTCTGCCTGATCTGTCTTTTCTGGGGTTAATTTACCCATAATCTTGGTTCTTACTGGCCCAGACGCAGGGAATAACTCACCCATTGCCTGTGCCTGAAACCTCACAACGGCCTCTGTAAGAACTGGATGGAACACACCAGATGCCCCTTGCCACGGTTGGCTACGTTCTTCTATCTTCATCCCAAGAAGATCTAATCCTTTAACGTAGGCTCTTGCCCAGTCTTTTCTAGACTCACGATCAGAATTAAATTCTCCTACAAGTTCAGATGCCAATGATTGTAATTCAGATTCATCGATAAACTCAGCTAGGTTTGCGTCATGATCTGGGCCTGTAATGCTTTCGCTTATGTCCCCTTCAAAGTCTATGATCACACCACCGTCACCAGTATCTATCGATACAGCATCAGGATTTATAATCTCTACTTCAATATTTTCAGCATCCGTTTCTTCGATTTCTAGATCCGAAGGTTCCATTTGCTTTTCAATAGCCATGACTATCTCCTAGTAATACTCGACTGGTCTTTGATATTTTGGCTCGTCATCCCAGTCATCCATTTCGGCTCTCACCCAACCGCCTTGCCTGAACCTTAGCAGAGCTTGTGTGGTGGAGTCCACTAAATCATCATGATCCCCAGAAGGAAATGATGCACACTCTTCAATCACTTCTTCCGACCATCTAGTAGGAAGATACCATATTGAGCCGCTTGCGAATAGGTCTGTTACTGCATTTACTCTAGCAATCTTATCTTGTCCACGCGAAGGTGTAAACTCTGTTACTGGAATACCCATAGCTCTAAGCTCAAATATCAGGGGTGCACCAGAGGCTTTCTTCTCCACAATCATCTGATCAGGTTCAAACTCTTGGTACTTATCGTATGCTGCGCGTTTCAATTCAGGGAACTCTAGCTTTTCTTTGTAGGCATCAAGTAAAATTACATTAGGCTGACCCTCAATGTAGAACACACCCCATGTTGTACAGGCACTGTAGTCTGATCTTTGGGTTTTAAGAAACGCTGTATCCCAAGATTGTATGATAGCCTCACACGGTGGCGGTCTATCGTTCTCCCATTCCTGCCACCACTCTCGTTTGATGAGAGCACCTTCCTCAGATGTGGGGTCTTGTTGATACTGGGCTGACCATTTCGATACAGGAAGTTCTGCTTTTAGTGCATCTAGTTCATCTTGAGACCAGAACTCAGGCCATAACGGCTTGCCTGATGGCATGATCGCAGGAAACTCTATCACTTCCCAGTCATCCATTCCCTGTCTGTCTGATGTTGATTGTAGAATCTGACCAGTGAGATCCTTCTTAGACCATCTGGTCATCACAACAATGATAGCTCCTCCTGGCTGTAGACGCTGCCGTGGGCCTGATGTGTACCATTCGTATACTCTGTCGTAGACATCAGCGTTAAACTGCCCTTGTTGCGCGTCCTGTTCGCTGTGAGGGTCATCTATGATCAAAAGATCCGCACCTTTACCTGTAACCGCACCGCCAACACCAATCGCAAAGTAATCACCGCGCTTGTTTGTGTTCCACCTGCCCGCAGCTTTGGAGTCTGATGACAGGGTAATGCCACTAAAAACTTTCTGGAAGTCTTCTGATTGTATCAGGTTTCTAACCTTACGACCAAATCCCACCGCAAGTTCTGCTGTGTGTGCCGTTTGAATAACTTTCTTTTCTGGATACTTTCCAAGAAACCATGCAGGCAAAAGATAAGAAGCAAACTCTGACTTGGTATGTCGGGGTGGCATGTTGATGATTAAACGCTTTAGTTCACCCTTGGCTACTCTCTCGAAAGCATCAGCCATCTTTTGATGGTGAGTGCCTGATATAAAACTAGGCCACATCATTCTTACGAAGCTGATGAAGTCATCTTTGGAAGCAGATTTGTTTTCTACTTCCTCTAGTTCTGCCAGAAGATCCAGTAGTTCTACCTGCTGCTCTACAGGTAACTGGGATATCTTATCTTTCATTGCAGCAAGTTTCTGCATCTTTTCTCCGTTTGTAAGGTAGGCAGGCTAAGGGTGGGGTTGCCCACCTACCAAGAGACAGATAAGGGAGAATTTCTATCTCAAAATATAGTATATACTAATATATATATTTTAAGTATATATATATATTAATATTATATATATATTATATTATATATATTATATATATTACAGGAGGCACAATGACAGAATCTAATAAAGCAGATGTTGTTAAGTTAAAACGCAACACGTTACTTGCAGAATCCGATTGGAAACAGGCAAACGATAGTTCATTAACAGATGCTGAAAAAAATGATTGGTCTGTTTACAGTGATGCTTTGCGTAATCTCATGGTACATGAGAACTGGCCTAATCTAAAAGATGCTGACTGGCCTGCGGAGCCTAAGTCTACAGGCAAACCCAAACGAGCAAGAAATTCTAAAGGGCAACTTATCGGGGATAATCCTGACACGCCTGATATAAACGAAGCATGGGAAGGTGGGAAAGCACCATAATGGAACTTTCAATACCTATGATATGGAATATCATCGTTGCTTTAGTTGTAGTGCCTATGGGGTGGTGGATTAGTCAGATGAGTAGTGAGGTAAAAAGACTCAACATCTTGCTAAACATGACTCGTGAGAGCTATATTAAGCGAGAAGATCATCAATCAGAACTGTCTAGGGTGGTAGACCATCTGGTTAGATTAGAAGGAAAGATAGATAAACTAGCAGAAAAGGTCTGAAGACGGGAGATATTCGGTTAGGGTGCAGGCATCGATCCGATTAGTTGTGTCGCAATGGCAACAGGTGCTTTTAAAGGTCTCAAAGCAGCCATTGGTGCGGGAAAAGATTTACAGGATATGACAGGACAGCTTGCTAATTGGGGCAAAGCTTTCTCTGACTTTACAAATATAGAAGAACGAGAGAAGAATCCTCCGTTCTGGAAGAAGACATTTAAGGGATCTGATGAAGAGACAGCCCTACAGATCTTTGCTCAAAAGAAAAAGATGGAGCAAATGAGGGCAGAGATAAAAGATCACATATCTTGGACATATGGCCCAAGTGCCTGGAAAGAAGTGCTGTCCATAGAGGCGAGAATGCGTAAACAACGCAAGGATGAGCTGTATCGCAAGCAAGAACAGGTAGATGCCATGATAAATTTCGCTATTGGTGCTACAATATTCCTAATAGGTGGGGGTATATTGTTTGTTTCCTTCTATCTTCTAGGCCAATGGCAAGGTAGGTGGTGATAATCATGCACAATAAGGATTGTTTATAGATGTGGGTACTATTATGGCTACAGTTAGTGAGTGGAACCTTTGATCATTACCATGTTGGTAGCTATTCTAACGAAGAATCCTGCAAAGAAGCTAAGGCAAAAGCAAAAGTTCTAGTCACCAACACCAGTTCTAAAGTCGTATGCATCAAAATTGAGAAGTGAAATTAGTTCAATTGAACAAATACAAGTGGGCGGCACTAGATGATGACGGCACTATCCTAATCATCAGCAGTAATTCCAATATAGTTAGAACCAATGCACCAATAATAAAAAAAGCTCGCTATAAAAAGAAATATAACAGGCGAGCAAAGTCTAAGTGATTAACATATTTCGTTTTTTGAATGTATATTATAGAGGGGGTGTAGGATTCCTAGGGGTTTGTAATCGTTTGTGTGGAACATCATGTATACGTACGAGCGTGGGCGTCACGCAGACAGGGGGGTCGGGGGTAGGTGGGGTAAGCTAACTCATTATAAATTTATACACGCACGGCTCGACCCAAAACACACACTAAAAAGTTCAATAGAACTATCCTAACAGCCTATTCAGTCTAGCTTCTAACTCAGCCTTAATCGTCTCAGGGTCTCGCTCTGTCTTATCTTCCGTTTCTACCTTGTCCGTAAATAGTGCAACTGATTTACCTAGAAGTTCTAATGCTCTTACTCTTGCACCATCTGAGTTATCCTGATTGGTTGCCTCATCTGTAAGCTGTTTCAAAACGAAATCACTTCGAGAGAGGCTCAACATGCGCTGCTGCTTAACCCTATCAGCATTTAAGACCTCTAACCTTTCGGAGACCTTTGGGTTCTGTACTAGTAGACAAGCCTCTGTATGAATACATGCTGCACTCATGTTTGAGGCATCGTATGCTATCCTGTATGCTTCACTAAAGTTATTACCCTCGAACACTGCTAAAGCAAATGCCTCTTGCTTATCTGTTAACCCTGTTCTCTTACTGGTGGCACTCTTCTTCCTAGTGCCATTATTCTTCTTATTACCCTGTACTACTCTTAACTTAGGTTTCTTATTACTCACTATGGCAATCCTTCTAACGCTGCGCTTGCTTACGGGATTTTGGGCAAAACAAATCACCCTGATATTTTCACTTAATCTGGGGCAAACGATACTCAGAAAAAGTGCAATAGAACTTTTTTTATCCTAACATCTAAATTTTTTTTTGTCACGATATCCCTTTATTTATTGGCTAATACTGATAATAAGAGAATAAAAGAGAATAAAAGGGAATATAAGGGTTTACATAGGTATCTAGATATGCGAGAAGAATGACAGACGCAGGGAAGCAACGAGGTTTTAACCCTCACAATCCCTCCGAACATAGGCTCACAAGCCCTGCCAATAGGCTCACCAAAGCACCTCGCCGCGAGGCACACGCCACCAGATATACTGGACGGTCTGTAAAAGAGAGATGCAAGTAGGACTGACCGACAATGCATGTGTAAATTTAGTGCATAAAAATTTCTGCTTAATGTAAACGCTGCGAGTGCCGCCACTGAGAATAGGGTCAGTGAGGTGGTTGAATGTAGAGAATAACAGCTTTCAGTAGTAGTGACGCAGAGATAGCACAGAGTGAAACAATAGAGAGCGGCAGCAATCAGTTGCCGTTGTCATGGTTTCATTTAACGGAGGTAAACCACAATGGCATCAATCAATACTGAAATTACTTCATTCTCAGCTTATGGAACTGAGACAACGACTACAATAGTTGCCGATACTGGAAGAACAGCATGGCTAAAAATTAGATCAGGCGGTGTTAGATGTGCATTTAAATACAGCTACACTGACTTCGATGGTGATCGCTATGTAGTACGCACCAATAGTTGGCTGCATGAGACAGAGGGTCACGAGTACTCTCATGAGGAATTTGATCCTGATAACCTTTATCACCTTGCTTTTCTTACCGCTAAGGTAAAGCAGATAGGCAAGCGTTTCCCTGCACCAATCGCAGCGTAAGATTAACAGTGCAGCCTACGGGCTGCATCATTAATTTTATGAAGGAGCAAACAATGGTTAAAATTAAAGTTGATTACGCCCAAGTGACTATGGATTTTAATGATCGTTGGGTGGTCATGGTTAGCGATGAGCAAGGCCGTGAGTATTCGAGGTCAGACGTTAACTTCATTGAGCATGATAATGCTGTAGCGTTTAGGGATCGGATAACAGAACGTGGCTACCTCAACGCAGAGCTTTGGGATTGTCGCATCCCTTACGGCACTGAGGCTTGGCTCTCAGATGGCATGGAGCAACGCACAATTGAGGATGAGCGTCACGGTTTCATATAACCGTTCAAAATAATCAGAGAGGAGAAGACAATGACACAGCAAGAGTTGGCTAGAAAAGTAAAAGAATATGCAGCCATAAATTATGAAACGCATGGATGGGATATCATTGTGGAATGTTACAACGAGGCAATGATCCTTGCCATGCTAGAAGAGGCAAACATTATGACCCTTCACGCTGCAATAAAAACAGTCAGAGATGTCGCTAAGATGCGAGATGAAAGACGATCAGAAATTCAATCAACAGGAGAATGGTAAATCATGAGACCATGAGTGCAGCCTCTAGGGGCTGTAGTCGCGGCATCATGCCGATAACAGAAACTTGTCAGCCAAAAAGGATGAACAGATGACAAATTCAAAAACTTTTACCGTATCCGATACCGCAATCAACAACGTCTACAACGCGGAGCAAGAGATCGCCTCTCTCAAGGGTGTAAACAAAGAAAACAATGCCGCTGCTAACAGCGCAAAAATGGGAGCTTATGGCGAGGTTATCGCTGCCATCGCTCAGGTCAAACTAGTCAAGGGCAACCTACCACGCGCCAACTCTAAGATCCTCAAAGGCTCATTAGTTGAACAGGCAGGTGTAAAAGAGGCTACTGCCAAACGCTACCTTGAAAATTCTGTAGGTGCTATCGTATTGCTCAAGGATCATTTTGGTGAAATACCAACCCAGTACACACCTGATGCTATCGTCAAGGATCTTGCAACGCTAGAGATCGACAGCGAGAACAAGCTTGCCAAAGCGGTCAAAGGTGAGAGCGACAAATCAAAAGCGCAGCGCCTCGCAGAGCAAGTGGTCGGCAAGTTCTCAAACAAAAAAGATGAGAACGGCAAGAGAGTGCAAGGTGATGTATTCAAAGATGGCCTGACTGATGAAGAGCTTGATGAGTTCGAGAACGCCATGCGTGAGCTTAAAGCTGCTCGTACAGCATACCGCAACTCAGAGGCTGCTAAGGCTGCTGAGGCTGAGGCTGCTGAGGAAAATGTAGCAGTTGATAGCACAGTTGCTGAGTTCACTGACGCAGCATGAGACTGAGCAAGCGCGAAAAGCGCATCATCTTTGTTGAGGGCGTTGCTTCTGGCATCGCCTTCACTGCCTTAACAGTGGGCATACTCATAGTAGTACTTGCATTTTAATCTCAGCCCTTTCGGGGGCTGAATTTTTAAGTGCAATAGAACTTTTTAGAGAGAGAGGTAAACATGAAAAAAAATCAAGATCCTAATGAATATTTTGGAAGTTTCTTTAATGAGGAAATTGGAAAATCGCTCAATGTAGATAGCACAAAGCTAGTATACTCAGATCCCCCACTTTCAATAACAGATTATGACATGAAAGAAAAAGTAAGAGAAGCTTTCAACATGGCAAAAAAGGCATTGATAAATGACTACATGTACATGGGAACTTGTTCGTTAGATGGGTTTGAATACCTGATGTTCAAGCATATCGAAACCAGAGAATACATAAAGATACCTAAGAGGGGGTAATCACAATGGAACTAGAAGACACCTACAGTATGAACATAGTTGAGGCATACAAAAAATTCAGTGTGCAAGAACTAAACGACATGCTTGTCAAAGCAAATGAGGATTTTGACAATGCTGTAAAAGAAGAAAAAGAGAGCGGTCTACGCTCCAAACGAGACAGAGTAGAGACATGCTCTGTAAAAATCGAATGTCTAAATTTTGTAATTGCAATCAGAAAAGCAGACGAACTGCTTTCAGAAATAGAGGGAAAATCCTAATGAAACTATCACAAGCAAAGGCCATCGCTAAGGCCGCTATTACAGTCAAGACTGACACATTAGATTGTGTGCCGTACCTTGTATCAGGTGCAGGGATTGGCAAGACTTCCATTGTCCATGAGATCGCCAAGGAATTAAGCATTGGTTGTCAGATATTATCACTGGCTCAGTATGATGCAGGTGAGCTTGCAGGTTGGGTACTACCCAATGCTGATGGCGAGACGATGGATCGCAGATGTCCTGACTGGATGCCACGAGATGGCAAGGGTATCTTATTCCTTGATGAGCTACCACAAGCACCAGTGTCTAACCAAAACATTGCTGCACAGTTGGTCAATGAGAGACGCATAGGCAAACATCACCTTCCAGAGGGTTGGCATATCATTGCGGCAGGTAACCGCATGTCTGACCGCGCAGGTACAAACAACATGCCTTCTCACCTCAAAGATCGCTTGATGTTCCTAGACATTGAGGCTGACCTAGAAGATACGATTGGCTACTACTACAGCAAGCGTATTGATGAGCGTATTGCTGCATTCTTGCGCTTCCGTCCTGAGTGGTTGCACAAGTTCAATCGTGATGAGAATGCTTGCCCATCTCCTAGATCATGGGAGCGTGTCGCTACTATCCTCAAATGGTCTCTTGATCCAGTCAATCAGATTGAAGCTATCGCAGGTCAGGTTGGACGTGCGGCTACGGCTGAGTTCAATGGCTTCCTCAAGGTGTATGATGTTGTACCTGACATCGATAAGCTGATTGCTAATCCTGCAAGTGCAGATATTCCTGATGCACCTGATGTTCAGTATGCTGTATGCGCTGCATTGTCATCCAAGATGACTGGCAAGAACGCCAAGAACATCGTGACATATCTAAAGCGGCTACCTCAGCAGGAGTTCGCTGCCTTTGTGATCAAGGATGCAATGAACCGCACTGATGATCTCAAGCGAGACCTCAAGGCTGATGCATCGATCAGAGAATGGATCATGTCAGTAGGCAAGAACCTTATTCTTTAATCACAGTAAAGCAGGCGTACACGTCAATATGCCTGCTTACCATTTCAGCTTTTAGTTCTATTGAACTTTTTTAGGAGAAAATTATGGACGCACAAATGAAAGTGTCTCGCGCTGTTACGCGCCTAGTTGTCAAGCATCCCTTCTTTGGGTCAATGTGCCTATCAATCAACGTCAAGTCAGAGGATGACATCCCGACTATGTGTACTGATGGCAAGGCTATCTTATGGTCACCATCATTCGTTGATACAATGGATCAAGAAGAGACCGTAGGTGTCATGGCTCATGAGGTTTTGCACATTGTATTCAAGCATCACCTCAGACGTGGTGTGCGTGACCCTGAGCTTTGGAATATTGCGACTGACTTTGCAATCAATCAAGTGCTTGTGGACAATGGCTTTACTCTCCCAGAGGGTGGGCTGATTGATCCAGAGTACAAGGGTCTCAGTGCAGAAGCTATCTTTGATCGACTACCTGATGATGCCAAGAAAAAGTATGCTCAAGGCGCTGCTATGGGTGAGGTCAAGGATGCCAAGAAGGATGATGGCGGTGACATGTCAGAGGCTGAGGTCAAGCAGATGGAAGCAGACATTGATACCAAGGTAATGATGGCTGCATCTGGGGCTAAGGCAATTGGCAAGCTACCCTCTGCTATCAAGTCTTTGATTGAGGAGATGGAGCGCAGTCAAGTTGACTGGCGTGACGTGATGCGTAGGTTTGTTGGCGGTGATCAGCCAGATGACTACAGCTTTCGCAAGCCTCAGAAGAAGATGTATCACATGACTGGTATCATCTCACCATCTATCGAAAAGATTGGTGCAGGTGATGTGGTTGTCGGCATCGATACAAGTGGGTCTGTATCTAAGCGAGAGCTAAAGTTCTTCCTTGGTGAGATCAATGCTATCAGTGAAGACATCAAGCCACGATCAATCACGGTGATAACTTGTGATGCTCAGATACAAACGGTCAGACGTTACGAGCAAGGTGAGGAGATCGATAAGATTGAGATCAATGGGCGTGGTGGTACGAGAGTGAAGCCAGTGTTCGACTACATTGAAGAGCACCAGTTGCCAGTAGACAACATGGTCTACCTCAGTGATCTGGAGATCTGGGATTACCCAGAGAACCCACCACACTACCCAACACTGTGGGTCTCGTCATATCTAAGGTCTAAGGAAGCACCTTGGGGAGACACCACCTACCTGACAACGTAGGTGACCTCATGATTTATAGTGTGGCAACAATAACAATCTGCATCCTCTGGTCAGTGGGTGCAGCATTAGGATGGTGGAACATATGAAAATTAAAGGAGTGAGAAATGCCTAAATATACAACAGTAGTACGAGCGGACTTTGATGCAGATGAGAGCTTTAAGAAAGCATATAAAATGATGATGAAGTATCTCAAGAAGAATGAAGCTGATGGCAAGATGGCGATGGTCAGTTTGGCGAGGGCATTGGGCGGTGTGCTCATGCTTACGACAGAAGAAAAGCAAAGAGACATGGCACTTGCTACGGTTATAACTCAGATGTGTCAGACCTTTGCTGACTTCTTGCAAGCGGAGGATCAAGATGAGTGATGAACTAAAACAAATGGTTTTGCGATACTTGGCAGACATGGCAGATCGCGGAGATTACGAAGCAAAAAAATTATTTGATATGATTTCAAAGGAGTACGAAAATGAACTTCCAGATTGAAAACATGGAAGGGTTTTTACAATGGGTAAAGACCTGCCCTTATGCATACAGCATTAGCTCAATGTCTGGTGGATTTATCCATGTCAAAATTTTAATTCCAGTAGACAAAAAAATAGAGGCTTCTAGTGACTGATGAGTGCAAGGACTGTGGCGATAGCGTTGCGTGGGGCAGCGGTAAGTTCGTCAACCGACTACCTGCGGAGAGTGGGTTTTTTATATGCGCTGATTGTCAGTGTGTCGAGTGCGACAAGTGCCATCAAGATGTTATCGAATGGGGTCACCCACCTCATGATGACTGTGAGATATGGTGCTTTGATTGCTTACCAGAGTGAAGTCGTGGGGCAGCGGAGGACTGCCCCTCAATCAATTTAATAACAAAAGAAAGTGAGTTCAATATGAATATCGATATATCTATTAAAGATGCAATGCCAGAAGCTATTGAGGAGATGATGGAAATTGCCGTTAAGTACAGGAATAGATCCGAAGAATGTACAATTCTTAATCGTAGAATTACTGATGACTTTGATCTTCAATCAATTATAAATGAAGTAGCAAGACACTATATCATCAGAGTTCTTGAAGAAAATAGATGGAGAGTCGAAGATTCTTACAGGGTGCTTGGTTTTAACACTTATCAAACATGTAGTAACTGGATGAGAAAACTAAACATAACTAAAGAATATGTTAAAAAACATAAAAAAGAAAAATTAAATGCAAATTGTTTAAGGGGAGTAGTTTAATGATTAAATATTTTACGTTCATGGTGTTAAGTTACTTTGTTCAAGGCGAACAGGTAACACACAACATACTATTTAAAAGCTATGATGATTGTAGTTATAGCAAAGAGGCCATGTATTTTATGATGGAAAGCCAACATGATGCAGTAACGATACACTGCAAGGGCACTGAGGTTGCATCTAACAAACTGGTCAAGCCAAAGGTGAGACCATAATGGGAGATGAAGCACTAAGCCCTGCTCAAAAGTTTGAGTATCGTTTCTTAAAGCAGCAAGTAAATAGGCTAGAAGAAGAGCGGTATCGGTTCGATGCTAGTCCTAACGTACAACAAGATTTGTTTCATGCGCGTGAGGATCTAAAGTCGTTTGTCTCAAAGCTAAGAGTTAATGGTGTAAAGATATGAAGCGTTTCACAACAGCAGAAAAAGAATGGTTAGGTTACAAACGTAAGCTTGCCAATAATAATATGAAGGTGTCGTTATCAAAAGCACCTTGGGAAAAAAGTTCAATAGAACTAAAAACAGAGAGTGAGAAAAATGGAATACAAGAACAATCTAAAAGTAATAGAACACGCAAGGGAAGAACTAAGTAGGTTCTTCAAAACGTATGGTTTTTCTGGTGATGAGATCAAAGAATTTTGTCAAGATGCCAGTTCATACAACTGGAAAAACTTTGATTATGATGGAGCGCCTACAGTTCTCAAGCTAATGAGCGACAGCATAGGCAGAGACAACATCAGGAATGTGGTTCTATATGCTCATAGTTTTCTAAAGTTGATCAAGGGTCACAGAAGTAAAGCTAAGTATGTAGAAGATAAAAGCGTTATCAAGAAAGCCATCGAAAGCAATGTTGTTTGGGCAGCAAGTGAACTCAATGAAGCCTTTCCATCTAGGGGTTGGGAGGTCAGATGTGAAAGAGGCAGTAAACCTTACGTTGAAGAACAAACAGGTAGATACGGCAGCAACTTCAATGTCGATGTACCTCTTGGTTGGGGTAAGACTGTATACGCAGAGGGTATTGCCACTGTCAAAGCAGGTGATGGCGAAAGATTTATCATGAATGCCTATAAGAAAAACCTTGGCAGACTAGTCAAGGATGGTGTCGTTGCTTACGAATGTGATGTTCTTAAAGTTTACCGTGATAATGCTACCATAGAAAAAGGTTGGGTATTCAAGTACGAAACGTATGACGATACTATACTTGCTACGCATCAAGAGTTCTCTCGTGCAGAGAGCTTGCTTAAAAGAAGGATCAAGGATACCGTTGTGAAGGAACTTGTGGACTTCTAAAAGAGGGGCGGCAAGAGCCGCCCTAGTTGGAGCAAAAATGAAAAACAATTATAGGGTAACATAAAAAATAAAATGTACAAAGAATTAAATCAAGAAGCTCTCATTGATCTTGTTAGTCAGCTACCACCCAAGGCAACTGGCGAACAAGTTATAAATCTTATCGTAAATATTATGGAAGTATACGGTATGGGAGAAAACTGGTTTCATATTGCGGTCAGCATTGGTCATGTTCTTGAGCAGCTTAATGACGAAAACATAGAGAATGTGACCATACACTGACGATAGTATAGAAACCTCTCATCAGGTTCGCCTCAATTTACTATCGTTAAACTAGCGCAGGTTGAGAACGCTGCTCTTCTCCCTGCGTATTTTTTTAAAAAAAAGGAACGCCCGAAGGCGTCCCAGTATCAGAGTGGAGAAATCCAGATGTATGTCTGAACCAATATCCTGACGCAACATCTAGCACTCCGATATAAGAACGTCAAATACTTTCAATCATCTTATCACACAAGTTGCTGACGAGCCTCAGTGTTTCATGATGCGTAAGCTCAAGCACTGCCACCTCTTTACCGTCTACATAGACATGAATGACTGGTGCTTCTTCTCCCTCACGAACAATCAAAAACTTTTTAGAATGGGAGGGGATCATCATCATTATCTACATCGTTATAATCATTTGGCACATCAAGGAACTCATCAGGTACATGCTTCCTGTAGGTTGATGTCGGAACATCGAAGTCAAGTTCGGTCTCTCCTTGCTTACCAACCCATGAGAAGCGGCACTTCCATATGTGTATCTCTGATACAGGAGATCCAGATGGGTGTGGTCTATGCACAGTAAGACCAACGTCAGCCTTAGCAAACCATGCTGCACTACCAGATATATCATATCCTTTTGGTGCAGGTACTTTGCCGTCTGTTCCTCGCATCATCTTTGTTGGGTGAGCTACGAACCACAAGTGTATGCCATGAGCCTGAGCAAATACTCTGAGCTTTGTCAGTATGTCTGACACCCACTCAGTCTCACTTACATCTCTTCCCTTTTGAATGTAATTGTATGGGTCTATGATAGCACCTCTAACACCATGTCTAAGCACTGCTATCTTTAGTCTTTCGATGATGCTATCAATTGAAGACATTGATCCATCAGCTTGATACAAAAAAGAAAAGTGCGATTGAACAAATTCTTTTCCGTCTGATAATTCTTTATGGCTAAGTCTTTTCATTGAGCCTTGGAAGAAAGGCTTACGAATGTACTTACTGATTAGCTTTGCTATGTGAATCCTTGGCTCGTTTTCAAAGGAACATATTGCAAACTTCCAACCCTTCTCTTGTGCCATGTTCATCATGATCTGATCTACAAACTCTGACTTGCCAGAAGATGGGTGACCAGTAACAACCGTGAGCTGTCCTGCTACTATCGTGTACAATTCATCTACGTTGTCGTAGCCAGTGCTCTCACCTCTGCCCATACCGTTCTCGTAAATTTCATCAAGTTGTTCATAGAAATGAGAAGCGTCATACAATCCCGCGACAGGCCAAGGTTTACAATCAACTACAACTTTATCGATACCATCCTTGCCATGCTTGAGAAGCACATCGTTGGCATCCTTGCATCCCTCTGGGAACTCTATCTTGAAGCATCGATCTTTGCCAATACGTCTGGCTATCTCTTCCGCCATTGCCTGACCTGCACTGTCTGCATCAGTGGCGATTATGATACGAGCAGCCGCATCTATTTTCTTCTTTGCTGCCCATAAGAACTTGAATTTATTATCTTCTTTAGGATCTATCTGCCCATCGACAACCTTCATGACCGCACCATTTGGCACTGACACAACGCTGTCGTAACCTGTTTCGATAAACGCAAGGGCATCCATCTCGCCCTCACAAATAATCATATCATCGTTACGTTCTACACCTTGCATATTAAAAAATGTTTGAGGTGCACCGCTACATGCGAAGCCTTTACCTTCTATCGATCTAATCTTGTACGCATAATCTTGACCCTCATTGGTGTACGGAAACATGATGCATTCAGTTTCTTTTCCTAGTGCCTGTATCCAATGATGCGTTGAAACCAATCCAACTTTAGTAGCGGTTTCTTTACTTATCCCTCGTTCTTGCAGCCAAACCAGGGAGCTTTCCGTTAATTCTTTTCTTTGAACTTTTTTTGCAATGGACATTGTTTTTTCTCTCTTTATCTCTGGTAACTCCTCTCGCATAGGAACAATACCTTGCTGACCACAGTGCCAACACTGATATAAAGTTTTGTCTTGTTCTATGCGGAGAGAAAGTGTCTTATCGTTTTTCTTTTTGCGGCTGTGACTACAGCTTGGGCATTTGATTTTATGCTGACCTTCACCCAATCTATAAGCCTCGCCACGAACTTCTTGTTCGATGTGCACGACTTGTTCTCCTACTCTGATCCGATGAACATAGAGGAAGGAATGCCGATGCGTCAAGCAAGAATTTTTCGAGAGTATTTATATATATGTTATATATATATTATATATATATTAATATTATATATATATTATATTAACTATATTTCTTTATTAGAATAGTATCATAAGATAAATAGAAAGGGATTTTATCTACGTCACAAGACCTAACCCTGATGATTGATCTTGGATTTTCTTTATCCAAACCCCAGTAAATAATTTTTTGTTTCACCTGCCTATCATTTTTGTAGATACGGTTCTGCATACAGTCGAGGATAAGGCTCTCGTCTAGGTCAGGTCTACGGCTTGCGTAATAGATCATCATCTCAACCACAACATCATCTGTCGTTGGCACTTCCATTACAGGACATTGCTGCTCGAACATCTTGACGTAGCCTCTAGCCTTTGTTGATTTGATTAGGGCAGGTTTGCCTCTAATCACTACCATCTTTCGTGAGTTAGCTTTCGAGGCAGGTTCACCATATATTGTGAAGGTCTTGTCAAAGTTATCCATATGTACCCTTAAAATATCTTATTTGACATTATGTTCCTTATATGATTTAACCATAAGAGAGTGGAGAATACAATGAAAATAACCAACGAGCATCAGTTGCCTGATGCCTTTCTTAATTTTGCGAGAGACGATAAGTACTCCAAGGGCAAGTCCGACATCAGTGTAACCACGCTGATCGACTCTCCTCGTGTTCGATTATTACGCGAGAAGAACAAGAGCGAGATGTCAAAGGATGTTGTCGATATGATCTGGCCTTTGCTTGGTACAGCGGTTCATCATATTCTCGAAAGCGCAGATGATCCTGAGAACGTGGTAAAAGAAGAAAGACTTTACGCCAAGGTACTGGACTGGGTTCTGTCAGGAGCATTAGATCATCAAGAGGTTTTGCCAAACGGAACTGTGCAGATTACAGACTACAAGGTTACGTCTGCATGGTCTGTTATTTTGGGTAAGAAAGATTGGGAGAGGCAGCAGAACTGCTACGCTTGGCTCATAGAAAATTCAGAGGATGGCAAAAATAAACTTAGGAAGGTCAGCAACATTCGTATCTGTGCAGTGCTTAGAGATTGGCAGAGACGTAAGGCTGAGTTTGATAAGGACTATCCCCAATCACCCATAGTTGTAATTGATCTGCCCCTTTGGAGTGAGGCAGAGCGAGAAGAATATATTTATGGAAAGATGCATGAGCACCAAGAGGCTCAAGCTAACTACGATCTGTTCGACAAGGAGCAACTATGCACACCAGAAGAACAGTGGGCGAAGCCCGATACATGGGCTGTAAAAAAGAAGAGCGTGAAGAGAGCACTGCGTGTCTACGAGACAGAGCAAGAGGCTATCGATCATATAAACAAGGAGGAAATCAGTTTAATAATAGAGCATCGTAAGGGTGAACTAACCAGATGCCAAGGTAATTACTGCGGAGTGTCAGAGTTCTGCGAACAATTTAACGGATGGAGAAATTAATGAGTAAAGAAAAGAAATCAGTGTGGGAAACACTGTCGGCTATCGATGTCAACGATAAGACCGAAAAGAAAAACGGCATGACATATCTTTCTTGGGCTTGGGCTTGGGGTAAGCTGAAAGAACATTATCCAGAAGCAACATTTTCCAAGCACCTTCATGATGGCATGGCTTATATAAAAGATGAAAGCGGATATGCTTTCGTTGAGGTCACTGTGACTGTCGAGGGAATTAGTGCAACTGAACTTTTTCCTGTTCTTAACTACAAGAACAAATCGATACAGAACCCAGATGCTTTTGAGGTTAACACCGCACTTCAGCGTGGTTTAGCCAAGGCGATAGCTTATCATGGTCTAGGTCATTACATATATGCAGGTGAAGATCTACCTCAGAGCGACGGAGAGGAGCGGCAGAGTAAGGGAAAGGTTAAAGAGGTTGTTGACCCTATACAAGAGACTACCCCCACTCCACCGCCCCCTGAGAGCACTACACCAGATGTACTAAGTGCTAAGGATGATACGGTTGAGAAGACTAACGGTTGGGATATGGTAACCGATGCCTTCACTGAGCTTATGAAGGTACACAATACTTATGAAAGTCTTGGTAAGCTTTGGAAGAAAAACAAATCAACTTTGAACTTGCTAGAAACCAATAGACCAAGCGACTACGAAGAACTTCTAACTAATTTTAAGAAACGTGCAAAAGAACTAAAGGAGAAAGCTAATGGCTGATTATGATAAAGCATCAGGTGCACTGTTTAAGAACAGAAAGAAACAAAATGAAAGACAACCTGACTACACTGGCAACATTGAGGTTGATGGTGATGTCGTTAGAGACTTGATGGCTCAGTTGAATGAGGGTGTTAAGCATCCAAAGGCAGATCTATCTGCTTGGATCAGACAATCTAAGTCAGGTATGAACTTTCTATCTTTAAACTCTAGTGTTTTTTACGAGCGCAACGGTGGTCACAATAGATCTTCTAACAACAGTAACACACAAGGATCTGTATCAAATGATATGGATGATGAGATCCCATTTTAAATTATGCTTATTCCGAAACACAAAAACATTCGGGATGAGAAGTATCTGAATACTTTGCGAGGATCTCCTTGCTTAGTGTGCAGACGCGGTGCAGAGGCACACCACCTACAACATGTTGGGGAACGTGGAATAGGCATGAAGTCGGGAGATAACTTCGCTGTACCTCTGTGCCGCACCTGCCATACAGAACTACACCGTTTTGGTAGTGAAAGAACATGGTGGGATTTAACTGGGATTGACTCAATAGGATGGGCAAAAAGAAACTGGGAGAGATTCAATGGTGACAGTAACTAAAGCAATGGTTCAGCAGGTAGAATGTCCTGCATGTGGAGCACAGTCTGGTCAGTCTTGCGGTCACAAGAAAGATAAAACAAAGAGCCATGTAGATAGGCTTCATGCTGCTCAGTTTCATTTCAACAGTGATGATGTACCACCTGACAAAAGATATACTGGAAAGAAAGTTTTTCATAGGAGTGAGAGATGAGCGAGATTAGAGATGCAGCCATGAACTTTGAGGCGGTAAAGGTATCGATGTCGCAGGACAGAAACGGTATCATACTGCGTCTTAACGTACACCCTAATGATTGCCCACAAGAACTACACACTGACTGGGTAGGCACAAGATATGTTGTGGCAATGGTTAGACTGAATGATCAGGACGAACCAGAGACAAGAGAAGAGCATCAGTACATTGAAAGGCTGATAGCATCAGCAGGTTTACTTTGCCGTAATATAGATTTTGGAAAGTATATGAATGATGCAGGTCACATAGATGAACATGATCCAGTAAAGGTTGAAGAGGCAGTTACGAACAGCATAAGGAAGTACTGCAATATAAAATCTAGAACAGAGTTCAGGAGTGACCCAGAAGCTCGTAAGAAATTTGAACAACTTAGAGAGGACTTTAAGACATGGAAGAAAAACTAATTGATTTGAATGAGGTTGCTCGAATGATGTCGATGCACCCCAAGTCTGCAAGAAAGATAATTAAGAAAGAAGATAACTTCCCAGACCCGATAGTGTTTAGTGAGAGGGTCAAGCGATGGAAGTACTCATCAGTAATTAAGTGGATAGAAAGTAAAGATGAAGCCAACGTATGAAAACTCTGGTGATGAGGTCAACGAAAGACAGCTTGCCTCATTGCTAGAGAGGAAGTGGCAATGTCAGATGCAGCGACAGATGAAGTACGCACAGTTTGATTACGTTGCGCTGCGAGGGAAAAAGATACAGGCGTTTGTAGAGATGCGTCACCGTGGTGTGGAGCATAACAAATACCCTACATGTTTTATATCTTTAACTAAATTACTTATGGCACAGAACTTAAAGAATGTTTGTAATGTGCCGTGTTTGTTTGTCGTTCAGTGGACTGATGCCACTGGGTACTGCAACCTAGATATGCAATGCGAGATTGAGTATAGCAGTGAAGGTTGGAACAGGCGGAACGATCCATCAGATATAGAGGCAATCGGACTGATACCAATAAACAGATTTAAAATGTTCAATTGAACTATCTGTAATCTTTCATGAACTCATTACCACGAGAGTAAAGCATTTGCTTCTTTTCATCTAACCTATCTAAGATCAATTGTTTTTGTGCATCTGGCATATTTACATTATCACGAACAGCATTTTGTTGGCGCGATATTTTTTTGATAGCATTGTTTATTGCTTTAATACGAGGGATTAATCTAAACTCTTCTGAGTATTTTTCTCTAGCTCTTATAAGCCTGTCTCTATCCCCTGCATCTTGTGCTGCTTTTATCTCTGCTGCAACGCGAAGAACCTTATCTCTTTTTTCCACAAAGATACCAATGTTTTCTCTGTCAGAAACAGTGCCGTATAACTTCCTTGCAAAGGGAATTTCTCTTGCTAGGTCTTGAGAAAATCCTTCAGCGTAAGCTGTGGTAGGAACGTCCACAAATGTTCTCTTTGTAAATCTCCCAATACCACCAGTTAAAAACTCAAACCAGTAATCCATAATCTCTGGATTCCAATCCACAAAACCAGAGATCTCGCTCGTACCACCAGTTAAAGAGTTTAAGTTTTCTGCAATCCATTTAGACGATGGGCTGACATTATTAAAATATCTTTGACTATCAGGAGAGTCATCACCAGGGTACGCCTGTTTATATACTGGCACACCTGCGTAATTTTCATTCCTCATGATCTCTACAAAAGGATCGAATGCAGTTGGCACAGCAAAGTTAAATAGATTTTCTGTTCCACCTATTGGATTAAGAGCATCCACCGCAGTCATCACCATGCTAAGACCGCCCTCTGATGCAGAGTATTCACCTCTCATAGTTCTACCCAATGATCGACCTGCATTGACCGCTGCGTTTAATCCATAGGGCATGGGTATTGCTAGGTAATCTCTACCTGCACCAAGATCACCTAGTGGTAAAACTAAATTATGTTCTAGAATATAATCTGGTATTTTATCATATATTAATATGCCATCTTCATCTTCTTCTGAAACAAGAGAGTTAATAAAGTCTTGAAATAAACCTGCGCCTACAAGACCAACCCATATGGCTTGTACTTTTTTAGATCTTAGTAGCGCATTGAAAAGTGCAAATGAACCTTGGATAGACGCGTTGTAAAACAGATACCAAGAGTTCATGAATGTCTTTGCTTCACCACCCTTACCAAAGTTTACCGTTACATTCCTAGCCGCTTGAGCTGCTCGCGCCCCTGAGAAACCTTGCTTCTTTAAATTGTGATATGTGGTAACACGAATAGCGTTCTCGATTACAGTGTTGTAATTCTCTAATAAAGTTAGGATTGAACCTGCACCCTTACCGACAAAACTATTCTTTACCTTGTTGAACTTACCTCGAACACCATCCTCTTGGATGTCTCCTAATATTTTATTAATGCTTTCAACTTGATCAGCGATACTGGTCATGGGGTTTGCAGAGTTCTGACCACCGTCACGAACAAATTCTCTGTAGATCTGAGACCACTCACTGCTCTCATCTCCGTTCACAATGGCACGTTTAATTCCTACGAATGCTTTCCTGTAGTCCTTAGACATAGCTCCAACCATGCCTTTAGCATCAAACTGTTGGACATTCACACCTGCTGTTTGCAAGTCACGAACCAAGTTAGTTATCATAAACTCTGGGTTGTAAGATGTGTTTATGTTTGACAGGTATCTATTTAACTTACCCATCGCACGATTGATTGTGTCAAGACTACTAGATCCAGTGCCGTCTGAACCTTTCAGTGATCTACCTAATCTTTTATCTGCTAACTCAACATAAACATCTTTGCCGTTTACCTTAGCCACAAATATATTATCATTATCTGCTGCAAATCTATCTACAATTTCAACTACATTTCCAGAAGAATCCAACGCTCTTGTTGTCGGCATCTTATCAAGGATACGTCCATACCCACGAGTCTCGTTTGGTTTGCTTTCCAGTAATCCAATGAAAGCTTGACCCACTTTGTTTCTCTCACCTCTGATAACTGCGTTCTGATTTTGATTTAACACAGTTGCAAGTATATCGGTTGCATAATCATATCTACCAAGAGCACGTCTATCTTCTCTGCCCCTAACACCAAAAGGACTTCCGCTTTTAGGTCTGGTAAAACTCATATCATTATCTGTTGGGTCTTCCTTGCCACGCAGAGGAACATAGTTATCAAAGTTTTTATCTTGCCGTAAGTCTTCGGCAATTAACCCGTAGTCTGCGCGGGAATCGTTCGTGTTTTTTATTATGTCTCTTATTCCAGATTGCATTCTTTGTAATCTTGCAGCGTTATCTGGATCAATGGTTGCAACCCAAGCTAGTATAGCATCAGCCTCTGCATCAGACATTCCAGAACCTGAGTCATTACTTGGGTCTCTTGTTCTTATAAACGCATTTCTTTCTTTAGCGTGAGTGGCATAAATAACTGCGTCACCTACAGCCTGTTTCTTACTTCCATAAGATGAGAGTGCTTGCTTTACAAATCCGTTTCCATTTTCAGATGCCGCATCAGATAAACCCTCAAGCCTATCAATACTATCTTGGGATATACTTAATTCTTTTATGGCATCAACTGGAGCGGCATATAGATCTTCTCTTGCCCTTAACTCTTCGGGAACTTTACCATGATAAAGCTCCTCTGCTAAATAAGCATCAAAAGCATCTGGTATTTCTACATTATTTTGCTGAAGTTCTTGATACATACGACCCACAGAAATAAAATCATCTTGAAATTTATTTATAATTTTATCAGCTATGTCTTGGGACTTAGTTTGTGGAATAAAATATCCTAATTTTCTTGCTATGAAGTCAGAAGCTTTGGCATAGCTTAGGTCATATTTTTTTTGCTCTATCTGAACAGGAAGAGAACTAAGCATTGTAGATTTTCTGTATGGATGTGTATTAGCTACAGTCTTACGAGCTTTCTTTTCCATTATAGGGAAGAATGTTTTTACATAATAAAAATTTGGTTGAAGAGTTGATACTTCTTTGCCTCGTGTTGAAACATTGCTGCCTCTTTCCAACACAAGCCTAAGAGGTGGACTTCCGTTAGTAATATTCTTGCGCCACTCAAGGACAAGCTTGTTCTGATTTTGATATGAGATTACATCTTCGCCATCTTGAAAGTCTTGTCTTCTCCATCTATCCATTAAATCTCTTATCGCTTCTTCAACCCTGCCGTACTTAGAGTTCATGAAAAGATCTTTGTCATGGCTTCTTTGCTGTATATGAACTAAACCGTGACCATCTTGGATGCCGTTAGCGTGATTGTTTTGAAGCCCTGTTGGGAGAACAACAAGACGTTCTGTTCCGCCCTCAAGCACCTTACCGTAAACAGGACTAGGGGCTTGACCTCTATCAGATTTTTTTACTGGAACTCTTTCGAGCATATAGCTTTTTCTATAATCCTCAGCAGTTGGCTCAACCTCTGGATCAAAGACAGCAAATCTAGAGGGGTATCTTTGTGGTGGCAATTGAGGATTTATTTCTACTGAGTTAAGCTCTGCTTTTTCTTCTGGGGTTATCTGTCCTTGAATTGATTGAGAGTAGTCTTCTAATTCTAGCTCTCTTGGCGAGAAGAAGTTTCGCTCTCCTGTTGTTTCTTGTATTGTATCAATCTCTTTGCCAATTTCTGAATCTCTTTCGAGTTCAAGTTTGACAGTACTGAGCCGTCCTCGCTCTGCCTTGGGGAGTGTGGCTTCGATTTTGCCATCTGAAATACCTTTCTTTTTTAGGATAGCTATAGCACCGTCAGCGTAATCGTTGTCATCACCACGACCTTTACGGACACCACCTGCTGCAAAAATTCTTTTCTCTGCGTACCACATCAATGCTTGAAAATCTGCGTTAGAAATATCCACACCAAGCTGATTACTCTGTTTTAATATTTCACGAGCACGATTAGCGGTTGCTCTCATAGCCGCTCTGTCTGCCGCACTTCTTGGATCTTCTTGTAGCGACTCGACTAATTTGTTTGCTAAGTTTTTACCTGCTTTTGCTAGGGGAGTTGACTCAGGTCTAGCATCTTGAGCTATCTTCTTTACTGTCGCGGCATCTTTGCCAGTGATAGTAGCCCCAGAAATATTAAAATCATACTGATCTGACAAATCATTTAGCTTGTCGTTGTATGCTTTGTTGTAAAAACTTTTATCCCATGTGCTCATTATCTGTGGAGCTAAAAGTTCAATATCACTTTTTTCTAAAGTAGTTACTCCAAGATCATCGAGAACAGTAGCCAATAGATCTTGATCCATTTCAGATAACTGCTCTGGATTTGATACTAAATTCCAAAGAGTGTCCTTGTTTTTCTGAACTAACTCTTCGTTGTACTGAACTATTGGTTTGCCAGTAATTCTATTTGCAAATCGCATCCACCAACGATCCATAGTTAAAGGATCAAAGTTCCCGCGCAAGTTCTGGTAAAAACCGTTGCCTATCTTAGGCCCGATCACATAAGCAACACCAACCATTTGATCTGCTTGTTCTTTGCCATCAATTTTAAATGGTAGATCTTTTACTCTATCAACACCAAAGACTTCGGTCATCAGAGATGCAAGTTCTCCCTTTGGTAATTGAGTAGTAAGCAATTCATTAATTTGATTTGAGTCATATCCTAAATTAGTGAGAGCGTTCCAGAACTCCCACGCTTTGATCATGGATTGACCCTGTTTGCCAGAGGAAGACAATGGGAACTTTCCGTCTTGGCTGTTCTTCCATGCATCATACTGACGAGCAGCAAGTAGATAGTTATCTATAACTGATAAGCCGTTTGATGTGACGGCAGTAGCATAATCAAATGCATGTTCTGATGCAGGGCTATAAAGAGGGTTGTCTGTACCATCAGGACGTGTGGGTGAAACCTCTGGGTAAACTGGGAACAAGGTTTGTTTTGCAAGCTTGAGCGTTGTGTCATACCAACCAAGGGCATCACTGCTTGATAGTAAAGCTGCCTCCGCTTCAGCAGCCATGATACGAGCCACGGATTCACGATCTTCTGCTGAGTTTATGAGGTCATATTCAGGAGCGCCTCGAAGTTCGAGTAGTTTATTAGCAAAGCTGACTAATGTTTCTGAGCCTTCTTTGCTTTTAAACTTAGGCTCTCCAGTATTAGGATCTAAATAGTCCAAGATACTTGCGGCACGTTGTTCTAGTGAGAGGGGAAGAGTTAAACGAGACTGTCTAAATCCTTCTACTCCTCCAGTAAGCTGTTCTTTTTCGAGGGCGTTACGTTTATTCCTTGCTTCTTCAAAGCGGCTACCAACCTCTGCAAGGTTTCTTTGGTATCCGATTGCGGCGTCACTTCTGTAAGCACCACTTTGCTTGAGTCCTTCGATTCCTTCATTTGTTCTAATCTCCTCAAAGTTATTCAAATTAAATATAGCTAGTTGATCCGCTGCTTCAGCTATATACAAAGCCTCTTCTGCGGTAGGAACAATCAAAGTATTATCTAAAAAGTATTGCTTTGACTCTCCATCGAACCACCCACCAAGATACACTGGTCTATTTATTGCCCTAGATATATCCTTATTGTCCTCTATATAACCTAATAGTACTTCCTCTGGCAAGGTCTCTCCGACAATTATTTCTGCCTGTTTCAATGGTGCAACAACAAACCCACCTGACACAGGTTCTAACGTGATTGGATCTACGGTAAATCCATCTGGATTGTCTTTAATAAATCCCTGCAAAGATGGCACTGAGGATGAGCGAGATAGGCGTGATGCTTTGGCAGGTGTCTCTACTGCATCAGCATCCTTGTCTACTTTAATTGACTCCTCTGGTAGAGGTGTTCTTTCTCTGCTTCCAATCTCACCTAGATTTATATCATCGAATATGGTGGCGGCGTCTGTGAATCCGTTCTCTAGGTTTCCACCAATGATAGATTTAAAGAAGTTCTTGATTTTATCTAGGATAGTTCTTGGCTTACCAGTAATCTTCAAACGACCTGCATTGTAATCACGAAACATTTCCGCCACAGCTTCTTCGATCTGTATCTCTGGAGACTGATCGGCGTACATCTTCTTTGCTCTATCTAGATAGGTATACTTTCTTAGCTCTGGCCTACCCTTCTTGCTTTTTACATACTTTGCTTTTGCTGCTGCGCTTGTAAGAGTGTTCCACTCCTTGTCTTTTATGACGTTCATATTCTTTAGGGCGTGTGTTGTCTCGTGATCAAGAACCTCACCAACTCTTTCAAAGAGCTGCTTCTCAGATAGCTTAGGATCATAGACACCCATAGACAGACTTATCATTCTATTGGTAGGGTTGTACTCAAAGCTTCCCTCAATACCCTCACCTGCTTCGTCTCTTACTAACTGCTCACCACTAAGCTTAACATCTTTCAGTCCATACTTGTTCAGCCTCTTGCGAATATCCTTAAATACTTTCTCTTGTTTTTGTGTAAGAGCAGGAGTGTATACAGGTTTGTTCGATTGAACTTTTTCTTGAACAGAGTCAGCTATCCTTCTTGCTTTGGCTGCTGCTATTTTTGTTTCAAGCTTCTGAGATTTGTTAAACTCAGGTGTTACTTTCGGAACATATGGAAGGTTGCCAAGCCTGTTAAGTGCTGACTGAGATTCGTTGATAACAGTTGAGTACTGTTTGTTTCTTTCGTTAAGCCTATCAATCTCATACTGAATAGCTTTCTCACTGGTTCTTCTGCCCTGTAGATCTCTGCCGTACTGACGCACAGAATCAAGATCAAGCTTCAGGTCTTTAATAATATTGTTGTTCTTTTCTGTAGCTTCACTAGCTATATCGATCTGTCTTCTGTAAGAAACATCTGGAGTTTTAAGCTGAGGCTGTATGTTGGTTGTTGGCGTAAACCTTCGACCAACCCTATTAACATATCCACGACCTACCAGTTCATTCATTACATCTGTTACTTGAGGCACAGTAGTTTTACCTACGTCTTTGCTAACCTGCTGTTGAATAGAAGATAGGTTTAAAGTTTTTTCTCTTGCAGTATCAGATTTAACTTGCTGTAGAACCCTATCGTACTGAGCTTTGGTGAATGTCTTGTTCTTAAACTCTTCATCTGTTGTGACCTCTGCAACCGCAAGAGGATCTACAGGTCTTTGTTCTTTTACAGGAGGCTGCTCCGCAGCTATTGCTTGATCGTTTTGTTTTTCTGCCTCAGTTGTAAGCTCTTGTGATATTACGCTTGCGTAACCAAGTCTCTCTCTTGTGTCAGTCGTAAGTTCTTTTAGATCAGCTATAAGCTGCTCGTCTTTTTCTGCCTCTTTCTTTAACCGCTCCTGTTCTTTTTTATCTTTTTCTTTCTGTGCTTCTCTTTCTCTTATAGATTTACTGGTCAATCTTTTGTTTGTGGCAATATCTATTGGAGCACCAACCACACCTGCTGCACCTGCACCAAGCAAACCTTCACCCAAAGCCTCTTTAAAACTTAGATCAAGACCCTTGTCAGTTAGTGCTGTCTCACCTGTCTGTTGAATTAGACTTTGCAGTGACTCTGTGCCGCCCTCTAAAATTGTTCTCTTTAAAAAGCCAGACATACCTGGGGCTATGGCATTTAATGCACCGCTTGCTGTTGAGCTAGTGATTGAACCAAGCCAATCCTCTGAGTTAGGAACTTCTCTTCCATTGTTTCTGGCTCTTTCATTTGCAATCGGGCCAAGCAACTGAACTGCTTCAAAAAGTGCAGGGCCAGTAAGTCCACCTGCTATAGCACCAGGAGCACCTGCTACTAAGCCACCGCCAACAACACCCACACCTCTTGCCGCCATAGATCCTACGAATTGACCTGCTTGCTCTGCTATGGCTCTTGGGGCATAACGAAAATCAAATCCAAATCCATCTGGATTTAAAAACTTACCTGCTGCACTTTCATAGTTTTCTGGCCCCTCAACTAAGTCACTAAAGAAATCACCAGTACCTTCATATCCAAGAGACCTTGCTGTCTCTGCTATGTTTTCAAGAGGTTGATCAAGGGCAAACTTAAAAGCACTAGATACAGATCTGTCAGGCTCAGGGGCTTCTTCTCTTGCGAGAGACCTAATGCCACCACCATATTGTTGTTCAAAGGCTTTCCTAAAAGGGGCTTCTTGTTGCTCTAATATTTGAGATATACGATTTGTTTCTTCTGGTGTGGGTGTACTACCTGCTATTGTAAAGCTATATGGTTCACCAGAAAACTGACCTAGTTGTTGAATAACACCCAATAGTCATCTCCTCGTTATGCAGAAATTGGTGTGCCTAAGTCTAGACCACTTTGAGTTTGAGATCCACCAGTAACATCAAAAGAATTACCTGCTTGTTGAACGCCACCACCAATACCTAAAGATTTTCTTAACTGACTTAATTGTAAGTTTGTTCTAAACATTTCTTGCTGTATACTTAATCTTCTTTGATTTTTTAACTCTTCTTCCATCATGTTATCAAATCTATCAAGATCGTCTAGCTGTGCTTGAAGGTCACCTTTGTAATCGCGAAGATCATCTAACGCACTAATTATGTTACTAGGAGTTAATCCACTTGTGGTGCTTTCTTGATCAAGTACGTCTAGCTTATACTGCATGTTCATAAGATTTAAAATGTCATCATCATATTGCTGTCTAGCCTCACTAAGAGATCTCAGACCCATAATACCTGCCTCACCTATAGCACCTGCTAATGTTGGGTTGTCAGATGCCATCAATGCCATGCCAGTCTGTGCTAATGCTAACCACTTGTCTGACTCTAAACCCTTTTCTCTTTCGTCAAGCATTCTCTGTATTCTTGATCGTAAAGGATCGCTGTATCCAGTCCCAGAATCACCGCCTGTTGCGGAAGCTGTCGTTGTTTTAACAACCTTACTACCAAGAGGTGACGTTGATGTGTCTACGTTAGGATCAAAGTCAAACTCTGTAGATAAGGTCTCACCGCCTGCTGAACCACCGCCCAAAGAGATGTTATCCAGTGCGCTTGATTGTGTATCGTCTGCTGACGGTGGATCACTTACTATTTGTGGTGCTGTTTCTTGAGAAGATCCGTCAGGCAGCATGGAAGAAAATTTATCAATAGTGTCATCTATTGCGCCACCTACTATCTCTCCACCAGAAACAATAGCATCTCCTAATCGTGACCCAATACTATTTGGATCAGGATTTTGTGAACCCATGTCCTCTATGTTTTGTTTTATTCTATCAAGATTAAATATATCTCCTAAACCAATATTAGAATTGGCATCACCAATACCACTAAACAATCCTCCGCTTGGAAGTGGATCTACTTCGTTACTTGTGAATAGTGGAGTTTGATCTGGCTGTTCGAGGCTACCTTCTCTATTCATTTCTGAGATCATGTTTGCCATGTAATCATCAGCAGCCTGAGCCTGAGCTTGATCTTGAGCAACACGATCAGCAGCTTGTTGAGCAGTTTCACTTGCATTTAAATTAGATACAGAATCAGAACTTTCTGGATATGCTAGTAAGGGCGATTGAAAATAGTCATCAAATTCTGGTGTGGTTACCTCACTAATTTGAGAAGGCATTGTCCCCACTGGAGACATATCACCATCAAAACCACCCACCATGCTAGACGGCACTCCATCAGAAGCGATAAAATCTAAACTAGAAGGAGTAGACATCTTTCTCGCCTGTATTATTGACTCTGGCAGATCAAAAAAACCACCTCCAAGAGGCTCTGAAAAACCACCGCTTGGATCTAACATAGGATCGTTAATATACTTCTGAGCTTGTAATGATGAGCTACCATCTTCTGGTGCACTAGCTCTAAGGTTAGATAAGGAAGCGGCTCTATCTTCTAGCTCTCTAGCTTCTTGACCCTGATCTATCTTTGTCTGATTTGCCATAGCCTGAAGCGAAGGGATTGGATTAAACTTCTCTAAAAAACTAGGCTCTCTTTCTAGTCCTTCTAATCCAGTTTGCTCTGGCTCAGTTGGCATGATTCCTGAGTTGTGTAAATAGTAAAGAGCCACTCGCTCTAGTGCGCGAGGATTTTCTTTATACTTATTATACTGATCAGGTCTTTGAAATCTTAAAAGCTCAACAGCACTCATGGTGTTTCGATCAAGATTATATGTACCAAGCGGCCCACCATTAGCCATACTGACAAGACCACCCTCTGCCATCATCTGTGGCATACGAGTAGGTTCTCTCTGAACTGCCATGTCTGCACTTGTGTTTTGTGCAATTGAACTATTTGGAGCCATGTTCCTTGCGATTGCAGTCAAGCCTTCTTGTGGTGCACCTGCTGCTGTCATCACTTCTTCTGCCACCGTAGGCATGTTCGCTGCTTCTTGACGCTTGTAATCATCACGCATACGTTTGCGTCTAGTAAGCTCACTAAGAACCAAAAACTGAGGCATGTTACCTGATGGTGACTGCATCTCTTTCATCAATACATTGTCAGAAAAATCTTTAAGGTTGTCTTGAAGCTCTATTATATTCATCCCATTAGACCTTTATATAGACCTAGCGCAGATATACCTGCACCAAGCGCATCTTGTACGGGGTTTCTACGTTGTAATTGCTGTATATTTTCATTAACTCCTGCGGGAAGACCCCTGAGTATTCCTGCTATACGCTCATACTGCTGTTGTGGATACTCACGCTGACGAATGAAATCTTCATAAGATAAGTCAAGCCGACCTTGATCTTCAGCCCTAACATCACGACCAATAGTATCAAGTAGCTGTGCACCCTGTATGTCGGCAGCACGTTGACGCTCACCTAATGTGGCTAAACCTGCTCCCATATTAGCAAACTGTTGACCCATGCCGCCTAGTTGCTGCGCTGCGCCCAATGCTGCTTGCTCACCTGCAAGAGATTGCCCTGCACCAAATTGTCTAGACTGCTCAAATCCCTGCTGAACTCTTGCAAGCTCTGCTGATCTTCTAGCCTCATCATTCATTCTAGCTGCACGATCAGCCTCAAACTGCTGTGATGCTTGTTGAAATGCTTGTTGTTGACCTGTAGCCTGTATATCACCAAGCTGTTTCTGCAATCCTTCTTGTGCCAACGCATCAACAATACCTCTGCGCGAACCACCAAACGCACCTGCGCTTACAGCTTGTGCATCTCTTCCTGCTTGAGATCTATCAAAGTCTGTTCTTGCTTGTTGCTTCTGAACGTCTACGGCATTCTGCATATATGGAGACATGTACTGACTTATTGAATTACCAGTAAACATATCGGGCTGACTAAATCTATACTGATTAAAGGCCATAGGGTTATATTGACCTGCTCCCCTAAGTCTATTTACTGATTGATCTGTGTAACCAATACCACGACCAGTAGCAGCCATACCTCTTCTACCTGCTTGCATAGCTTCTGGCATACCTGCAATACCAGTCTGAGCAATGCCTCGTGTCATAGCGCGAGATGCACCTATGTCTCCATACATAGATGATTCAGCTACTCTTTCTCCACCATAAGGAGTATATGTAGATCGCCCAGTATATGGATCAAAGGGCAGCATTGCATCTTCAGCGCCCTGAAGCATTCTACGATAGTACGGATCTGAAAACTCAGGCATACTCACTGTGCGTGTAGTGGTATCCGTAGGTATATTTTGACCGCCGCCTTTGCCCATTTTATAACTCCATTCGGTAAGCTATGTATTCAGGATAAAATCCATATTTTTTCAATGCTCTACCCCAACCTTTTCTTCCGTAGCCCTCTAAATGACTACATCCTAACTCATTTCCGTAACGCTTCATAGTGTCAATCAATTGATCTTCCCACTCTTTCATCTGCGTTCCGCCTACCCAATCTAATGCCAGTGCTCTACGTCTAGGATATTGTATTAGTCTTGTGGTAAATGCAGCTATAACTTTATCATCTTCATTCATCACAACCCAAAGAGCGTACATGTCTTCGTAAACCCCAGTTAATATATCTATTACTTCTGATTTATCTTTGACTGTATCTACTGCTCTTTTTAATATCTCATCAACGTCCTTCCATACACTGCCAACTGCCTCTTTAGGCACTAAGCTAACTCTCAATTATCCCACCATTTGTTCAAGTTTCTCAGGAGCATCCTCTTCAGCACGATTAATAACATCAAGGAAGCCACCACCATATGCTTTCTCCAGAGCATCAGTAGTATTCTTCCTCAGCACAAACTCCCCATCAGACAAGAGAACATCTTGTTCTCCTTCAAGTGTTGCAGGAACCATGTCATCAACTCCAGAACCATCGCCTGGGCCTCTAACCATTCCTTTATCACCTTCTTCAAAACGAGCTACAGTATCGTCTAACTCACCCGACTGTACTCGCCCGACAAGATCGCGTAATGCTTCCTCGCCGTACTTCTGAACAAACATAGCTAAGGCTATTTCTGGTTGATCAGACATTTCTTTAATAGCTTTTACTGCTTCGACAATAACATCTTTCTCGTTCATGCCATTGTCTTCCATCATCTCATCTACTTCTGCTTCTCCACCTTCAGCAAAGCCTAAGACTCCTCTAGCTCCCTCTACAATAGCATCCATTGGAACCTGTGGCATAGATCTAGATAAGTTTCCAATAAACTCCATAGCTTTATCAAAAGGAACTTCTTTGCCTGACTTACCTCCCTCAGCTAAAGATATTATGCCACCATCTGCATAAGTGTATGGGTACTTAGGCTTGCTGCCATCTGCTCTAGGTCTTCTTTGATACTGAAAGTAGAGACCTTCCCCAGGACTTCCCCCGTAAGGATTAGGGTTATAACTTCTTACCATTGGATTTGGCATAGGCGGTCTTGTTTCTTTGTCATCGTCTTCACCGTCATCTGCTGCACGATTCTCAATCATCTGCATATCTGCCATAGATTGACCAAGCATTGCAGGCATGAAAGCTTGTTGCCCTGCTGTAAATGCACCGCCTTTAGTGCCAGTACCAAACGGCATAGCTGCATTTGCAGTCTGTGTTCCAAGAACTTTAGTCGCTAAGTCTGATGCACCACCACTGACAATAGATGAAGCAGATGGACTTGGTGCTGTAATTCCCTGTAAAAAACCACCTTGAGTTGGAGGTGCAACTGCTGCACCTGTGCCTGCTGATACCGCCGCTCCACTTGTAGACCCAGACAAACCACCAAGTATCTTACCGCCAAGAAAAGATGTCATACCTGTCTGTATGCCTTTGCCTATATCTCCTGTCTGTACAAATGATCCTAACCCTGCCCCTATCCCTGCTAATGCAGGCACTGACATAGCTCCAAGAGTAGCCCCAAGCGCACCTGAACCTGCTAATGCAGGTAGTCCTAAGCTAAATAGTAGAGGAAGAACCATTTAAATCTCCAAAAGTTCTATTGAACTTTAACACCAAAAGTTCAAACTATCAATTACGTTAACCATTCATATATCTTTTTAGTCTCTTCTTTACGATGCTTTAACCCATTATACCCACCGTTAATACGTTTTGTCAGGCGTTTAATTGTGTCATCGTTTACACCTTCATCGCAAATATCCCACAGTTTATTTCTTTTAAAGAACCAAATTGCGCTTTCCATTGGGTACTTTGTCGCTACAAGATCTGGGTCTGTCATTACTTCAGACAAGTCCATATCATCTGCAAACTGAGAATAGTTATTTTTGCCAGTGCATTGTAAAAATCCTCGACCACGCCACAGATAGCCTTGTCCATCATTGCCCATCCTGTCACCGTACACACGATCAGCAAGAGCTTGTGGGTTTCGAGCACAGCTTTCGGCATCACTCTCTGTTTTAAAGTATTTGCCAAACACTGCCAGTATAGATTCTTTACTATAGTTTAAGTTCTCTTGTGTGTAACGAAACGTACCACTCTCGTGTACAAGCTGACCAAGAAAATGTGCCCCCCGCTCTGGATTTAAAACGTAGTGGTCACAGATTTTCTTTGCAGTGTTAGGGCCAAATGAACCATCAGGTGTAGATCCAATCTTTTCCTGTAATGTCTTTAGTGCTTCACTCATCTATAAACTCCTTCGTGCCACAGACACGTTCATAGACCATGTCAGAGGTATAACTCTCTGCCCATTTGTTTTCAGTAAAAGTGCAGAACTCCCACAAATCATTTACATCTGAGCTGATTAGCTCAATAATGTCTTGTTGTGCAGACACTGTCCCCTCAAGATGTTCGATGTCGTGAACCATTCCACTTATATACCATACAAGAGCTACCAACTGCACAGCCATAGCAAAGACTAGAGCAACAGGTATCTTCATATCAGACATATCGCTACCTCTTAAAGAACTTCTGTACGCCACGCACACCAAATGACGCTGATATGGCGATACCTAAACTATAAAAATACCAGTCAGGTGCTTTGGAAAGCTGTTCAAAGCCTTTATCCACCCAACCATCAGTGCCTGGAACAAACGCCAAAACAAGCGGAATAGACAGAACAATTACAAACCACTCGTCTTTCCAACTTGATTGAGAGCCTTGCGCCATGATGCGCTCCCAGTCTGCGACTGAGGTCTCTTTTGAGAGCATGATCTTGGCTTTCGCTTCCGCCTCTGTTAGCTTGAGTTTTGCACTTGCAGCTTGCGCTTGTGACTTCGCATCAAACCAACTTCCTGCTAAATTAGCTATTGGCCCTATCAGTTGAGCAATCATAGCAATTCCTCCTCAACAACTTTTTTCTTTGCAGACGTGGATTCTTTGCCCATCCATATGCCAAAGCAACCAGTAAGAGCACCCATGCAAACAGATACGAGGCCACTCTGTGCAACAGATGGATCAGGTAAACCCATAAACCAATGTACTGCCTGATATGTAAGAATCGTAACAGCCAACATCATAAGACGTGGTAGAATTTTCCAATCGTCTAGAACAGTAGCAGGCATTAGAACATTCCACCCATGCCGCCCATTGCCCCCATAAATGAACCAAGTCCACCTGACATAGCCCTAGCCATACCTTGAGGCATAGGTCTTCCTGCGCCTTTACCGCCGCCGCCGCCAACCATGTTGCTAAAATAATCAAACTGATTCTGAGGAGACGGCTGATAATAAGGTGAGTTATAATTAGGTGTATTAAAGTTACTTCCCATATTCATGATTTCAGCACGTTCTCTTGCGCTCATCATTTCTATTGGCCTCGCTCTAGTTCTTTGCATACCACCAAGTATATCATAGTTCCTAGCAGCATGCATAAATGCAGGACTCATGTTTGGATTCATAGAATTTCTAGCTGCTGCCATATAATATGGAACCTGACCTGCGCCTTGTTGTGATTCATACCTCATGAGGTTAGGACTGTAGCCAAAACCACCACCCATCATTCCTCCACCTGGGTATCCTCCGCCTGGGTATCCTCCACCTGGGTATTCAGGGATAGTTATTGGAGGTTCCATTGGAGGTTGCATTGGAGGTTGAACTGGAGGTTGAACTGGAGGAGAGCGATCTGGATCTCCATGTATGTCTGGCTTTGGAGGCGGTAAACGTGTGCTTGGACCGTCTGTAGTGATTGGCTTTGCTGTTATTGGATTGTCTCCTGGCAGACCTTCACCTCTAAGGGTGTTGCGAAAACCACTCATAATCTGTTGGAGTATAGTGCTCTTGTTCGGATCACCTGAAAGATTTCTTTGTCCTGCTCCAAGAATTGACGCAGCCGCCTGCTGATTAGCCGCTGCTGTAGACGCACTGGTTCTTTGCGGGCCTGAAGGTGTAGTTGGTCGAGGCACAGGTCGCCTTCTAATGTCTGCGGGGCGAAGGCCACGAGTAGGTGTTCCTGTAAGATCCCTTATACCTGCTGATCTCATTGACTGAGCAGCTTGTTGATTAGCTGCTGCATTAGCATTTCTAGCTGCCACCACACTTGGCCTTAACGCATCACGTCTTGCTGCTGCTGCGGAAGTAGCCCTTGACCTTACTACACTTGGCCTTGCAGCATCTCTTCTTGCTGCTGCCAATCTTGCGCTTGAGGCTCTTGCTGCTGCTCTTGCTTTATCTAATGCGCTTTGTCCTGAAGATTTTCTTTGGGCGCGTCTTGTTGCAACATCTGAAGTTGATCTTGTTTGCACACCTGATCTAGAAGATCGTGCGGCTGATGCTGCACTTTTTTGCGCTGCTGCCCTTTGCACACTTGGTCTTGCAGCATCTCTTCTCGCTGCTGCTGTTGATGCAGCTTTTGCCTTTACTACGCTTGGTCTAGCTGCGTCTCTTCTTGCTGCTGCTGCCTTTGCAGATGCTGCTTTTCTTCTTCTCTCTGAAGCTCTAGACCTTGCTCTTTTAGCAGCAGAACTAGACTTTATACTTTTTCCTGCTTTTTTTCTAGCAGCTTGTGCACGTCTACCAGATGCTTTTCTTGCTGCTCTTCTGCTTGCTACTGACATTATGCTTCTCCTGATATAGCTTCGGGGGCGGTCACGGTGATAGCCGTGTGCCGTTTAGTTTCTGCTGTCCAAGACTCTCCGCAGTCAGGACAATTTCCATCTGGGTATGTAGCAACTTCTTCTGGTGTGTCTACTAAATTATCACAACTGTGGCACTGTATTGTATCCACAGATG
>Ga0098048_1000083_pt1 | contig 43673 bp, 44 predicted proteins | sample 13_taG_FD_75052 | JGI IMG/M metagenome (GOLD analysis project Ga0098048, IMG submission 75052) | Marine viral communities from the Subarctic Pacific Ocean - 13_ETSP_OMZ_AT15268 metaG | ecosystem: Environmental > Aquatic > Marine > Oceanic | place: Pacific Ocean | collected 2015-01-16 | reverse complement strand
AGGTGCTATGGCTAAGGCTATGATGAATAAGTCCATGATGGAACAAGCAAACATTGAAGCCATGATTCAAGAATTAGAAAACAAAGTCAATTTAGGTTTAATTAGTGAAGACGAATTGATGGCTTCATTGAAAAAGAAGTTCGGTGCTGAATATGATATTGAAGAACTTTCTAAAGAAGATTTGGAAGCCTACTTCGCTGATTTGAAGAAGGATAACCCAAAATTAGCAAAAATTATTGAATTTAAGGTAAAAAATGAAGAATACTTACCGAAGAAGATGATAGAGGATTCGGGATATGATTATGAAATTCTTGAGGCATGGAATGATTCTGTTATAGATGATGATAAATACGCTTTATTTGACCCCTGCCCTGCCTGTGAGGGTGAAGGATGGATAATGACTTCTTATACCCCTGCAACCCGTTGGGACCCTGCTGACGGTGATGGAGAAGACTGTGAAGAATGTGGCGGAAGCGGGAAAATTGACCCTTCGGATTATATGTATTATGATGATAAAACCGAAATACAATATGCGGCGGAAACCCAAAAAATCCCCGAATATAAAGTTGTTGTTATTGATGGCGAAGAATATAATATATACATTGGTGATTTGTATGCTTATGGGTGGGATGGTTCGCAAGTGTCCTATAAATTATACAAAGAGTGGATGAGTTTGAGTTACGATGGGTGGTTGAACATTTGGCTACAAAGTAAAAATGGGGATGGAAAAGGCAATTGGTTAATCGCTGATGGCGAAAGAAAAGAAATAGAAGATTGGTTAAAACGAAAGTTCAATCCTAAAGAAATAAATTTTGATACTGACGGAGATTTTAGGAGAGATGGGGAAACAACGGGGAACATACATACAATGTATTTTAGCCTAAATGATAAGGTTCTTGAGTTCTTTGGAATCAAAATCCCTTCAAAACCCCCTTCAAAGAAAGATTGTAGCGAAGGTTGCACATGGTCTAATGCTTATATCCGAAATGATTATGGGCTTGAAGATGATGGAACGGCTTCGGTTGAATACGGCCAACGGTGTGAAGTATGTGATGTTGAAAGACGAGGTTCAATTAGCGGAGAGGTTTCATGGGACATGAACGCTGAAGGGTATGCGGCTGAAACAAAGAAAAGAAAGGCAGGGTTTAGAAAGTGTAGTAAATGTGGTGATTATAACCATAATGCACCCAATTGTAATCGTCTTAATGAATATGAGGAATACCTCAAGCATAAGGATGAAATGTTAAGACAATGTGATAGGGCTATTGACGAATTTACAAGGGATGCTAAAAGGTATTCGGAGGATGGAGAATACGGTATGGCGAAAATGACAAGAAGTGATGCTACGGATATGAAAAAATTAAAAAGAATGATTGAAAAGAATCATTTTGGAAAAGCGGTTCACTTTGCTATGGGAATGGATAGCCAACCAAGAGATTTAGCACCTTCCGCACTTTGGCTATTTGCTTCCGAAGAACATAATGGTGATTATTAATGAGCGAAAAGTCTATAACTGAAAACCTTGATTCAGCGACGAATTGTATAGACAACATATCATTTTTACTTAGACTTTCTCAACGGCGTTTTGATTGTATTTTAAGAACTTGCGAAGTATTGAAAAATAAATTGGAGGCATGAACTTGACAAAGAAAACCGAAGCCGAGAGGCTTGTTGAAGAATTTAGCGAAGATTTGGCTTACATTTTACAAACATTTATTGATGAAACGCAAGATGCTAAAGTAGTTATTTCAAGAATTGAAACCGAGATTGTTCGTTTCAAAGAAGACATAAATGGATTGAATAAGTTAATCCGAGATGGTAACGGACAGCCCCCTTTGATTACAAGAATAGCCGTATTAGAGGAAAAAATTGCTGAATTAAAGGAAAAAATTGAATTGGTTGAATCCGAAGGCAAGGAAGAAAGGAGAATGCGTTGGGAATTATTGTTGGCGGCAGTTCCCGGTATTTTGGCTTTAATGACAGGCGGCATGATTTGAAATCCTGTTCTTGAATAGAAAGCCTTTAATACTGTGGCTTCTTCGCTATGGTTAGGAGAGATTGTTCAAACAATAGGGTTAAGAAACCATTAGGGGTGACGACTCCGATGATATGGGAAACAGCAGGGTTCAAATCCCTGCCATCCTTCCGATTTTCAAGATAGGGTCTTGAAGTCAAGATTTAGATAGATAAAGACATAAAGGTTAGGTATGCCTTATTCCGACCCCGAAAGAAAGAAGGAGTATATGAAAAAATATAATCCTAAGTATTACAAAGGGAATACTGATAGAATAATCACCAAAAATACTAAGAGAAAGGCCGATTTGAGATTAAAAAAGAAGGATTATTTATTATCATCGGTTGATAATTCTTGCCCTCATTGTTTATCTCAAGAAAAATTAATTATTCGTTATTCTATGGATTCAAACCTTTATGACTTATCATGGAGTCAAATTAAATTAGCCCTCGTCAATGGTTTAATTGATATTAGGTGCAAGACTTGTAAAAAGCAGGGCGCACCCGAAGAAAACCATTGATTTTAGATAACAAAACGGACAAGGATATTATATGCGAAAAATCCCTGCGGCATTATTTGGGATTGGTGCATTATTACTTTACTTTGGAAAAGACGAAGGAAAGGTTTATGAAGCCGAACCTTATGATAGGCTTGGAACATATAGCGATACTGATTTGACAGCGAAATTTTCTTTGGCTCAATTAGAAACCGCTTATATTGAATCCGTATCTTTAGATAACCGAACCGCACAGGAAAGGTTGAAGAAGGCAATTAGCCGAAAGAAATTCGTTGAGGAATGGCAAACAGAAGGTGTTCAATTATGGTAAGAGTATGTAAAAATTGCGGCGTTGCAGGTCATAACATAAGAACTTGCACACAGCCTATGAAGCCTCAAGCACCACCTTCCCCTCCTAAGAAAAGAGGTCGGCCAAAGGGCAGTAAAAACAAGCCTAAAGTATCTCCCTCTCCCGCACCCTCACCCTCCCCCGTTACTACAACAGTAGTTACAGACCCGCAAGTAGTGGCTCAAACGCCGTCAGCACCTCCTATAACAAGCAATACTAAAATTAAACATGGAATTGATGTTTCGGAAATGAAAGAAAAAGAAGTGCGAGGTCAAGTGCAATATGAAACCAAGAAAGGCACATTTATTGTATTCCCCGAAATCAACATTACAAGAGAAGAAACATTTATGAATGTTGTCCGTAGGATTGAAGAAGTAGTCAAGCAAAGAAATTCAAGCGAAGGTATGAAATTGGTTTTCAAAGTCAAAGAACTTAGCCGTGAAGAAAAGAGATTACCTGCCGCATTAGTGTCCTATGCTAAGAAAAATGTAGTTCCCGGCTCATATTCAAAAAAGGTCGCAGGGGTGACTGAATGGTATTGGGAAACAATTACTTACATGGTTGAGCATTCCGAATTTGAAGATTCTAAATTTGAATACATCGGTCAAATTGTTATGGCGGGTGGCGACAATAACGGAAACGGAGATTGGAATTTCGTTTCAAAGTATTATGACCGAACCGATTCAAGTTCTCCATCGGCTCTCGGAGGCAGTAAAGCATGGCAAGAATATGAACCGATTAGTGCTGAATTAGACCAAAGAATACGCCCTCAAATAGATAATTGGATGAACATATTTCAAGAACACAGCATGGCTCAAGCAAGAAAAAAGTTCCCCGATGGTCAAGAAGTGGAAGCATTGTCAAGAGGTTTAAGTGGCGTTAAAAAGATTTACGGTGGTTCTTGTTATTGCTACAAGTGTAATCCAAAAGGAGATGAAATGTGGCGTGGAAGTGCTAATTTATACTTAGCAACCCAAGACATTAAGAATTACAGAATAGGTCGGCTCGGAAAGCAAGAAGATGCTGTCAGTTATATTGATATTCCTAAAGGACAATTAATTCCGATGGGTGGCGGTTGCGAATACTCCGTGAATCCTATTGATATTGAATTAGTAACTTCATTGTATGGTGATTCAAGAATTAAGTCCACTAAGCAAAATTGGTGGCAAAATCCTTACGGTATGTATGGTTGGGGATTCAAACAAATGGATATGCGAGCATATTTGACAAGAGTATTCGCATACTACAACAAGAAATTTGACACCGCTATGAAAATGTTAAGAAGTAAAAATAAACACACTTTCTTGATTCCCGATTCAATGGTCTTAGATGGAGGGATTACCTACAAATCATTGAATCCATATCAATTAGATAAGTATATTGAACAAGGAACTACTCATAGTTATACTGTTCGCCAAAATTACAATAAATTACTTGATAGTGTATGTGATAAAGTATTCCCCCGAACTGCTTCTCAACAGAAGGCAGGTTCAAAGGGTGTCTTTGACAATAAATCTTCATTCTTATTAGAAGCGAGATATTATGAACATGACGATACACATTGGCTACAACCTGCAAGTGCTAAAGAAGGCGGAATAGAAGAATTTTTAGAAGCCTATGATTTACAAAAAGACGATGAGGATTTCTTTATTGAAGTCTTACAACCAATGTATAATGATGATGGCGTTCTAATCGTTGATGAAAACGGAGATGTTGAAGAGGAATTCGTTAAATTGCCGAATCCCGATAAATTAAGGGAACTGTATGCTTTAAGTGGGGGAATTAATGAAGTATATTCACCCGATGAAGTAAAAGAAGATATAGAAAATGCAATTTCATTCTTAGAAAACCTTGATGTTTCCGCTTTGCCTCCGATTTTGGATAAGTATTTCAAATCTCAACAAATTCTCAACCCTCTCAAGCAATTGACTCAAATTAATGGTGTCGGCAAGAAAAAGAACTCACATAAGGATGCCGCCTCTATTTGGAAAATATACAAATTATCCATATTGGAAGATGTGCGACAAAAGGCTCATGACGCATACTTGCAGGGTAAATTAGAGAATAGGGAACGAAGGACAGGTATGCAATTGACTTTTGACTTCTTAGATGAAAATGAAGAAAAGATTGTTGATGATATGGCTAATCAATACACCCTTAGACAACCTTACATTACGGATAATATGTCTTCGGATGATATAAAAACCCTAAATGAAGTCCGAAACATGACTGATATGTTATACAAAAGGGATGGCGAATACGCTGTTGGGATTTATTACAGCACACCTGTTAATTGGGAATTAATCAAAGACATTAATGACAAGGTTAATCTCTTAGAGCAAGAACAGGCAAAAGAAGTGAAAAGGATTGAAGAATTGGCGGATAAGGCTAACAACATTAACAGGAGAATTCTTAGAGCATATAGAGATGCAGGGGGCTACATTTCTGCATATAGATATTCGGTGCGATATACCCCTTCAAACATACCTTCTTCGGGTGAAAAATACACTAATGAAGAGATATTTAATTTATTAGGAATAAATATCAATTATACAAATAAGGAAATTATTGAAATCACAGATGAAATGGAGATTAAGTCTTGTAATTTTAATAGTAGCGGTTTGATTACTTCAATGATGCTTTATTATTCTCAAATGAATCTCTTGAAGGATTACTTCAACAAGAAGCAAATGGCTAATTTAGGAATGGGTCAAGCCCCGACAGTTCCGACTGTTTCAACGACAACGACAGCAACACCTACTTATGCAAGATACATTGATGATTCGGCAAGAGAGCAATTAGAAAGAAACATTAAAAAGACGAAGTTCCCCGAAGAAATGGGTGAAGATGTGAAGGGCTACATTTATTCTGTATCACCCAAAACCTATAACAACCCTTACAAGGGGGACACAAAGTATGTAGGAGTCATTACGGCCAACAATGACGACCCTGCATTAGACGGTCATTTCCTCAATTTCCCCTACAAGGGAAGTGAACTTCTCGCAGGTCGCTATGGTGCTTCATCCGAAGGAATGGCTGTTATCATGGACTTCAAGACGCTTCAATTGGATACGGGTTGGTATCGGACTCAAACGAAGGTCAGCAAGGTATCTATGCGAAGAGATTAAATACCCCGACTGCTTGGGCTATAACATGGAAGCCCACTTAGAAGGAAGCGAATGCGGAAGGTATGTTTATCAAGTAATCACCGAAGAAGGTAAGGAAATTGATAGGTATTTGGTTGAAGACCGTATGGCGAGCAATTGGTGAACAGTATGCCTAAGAAAGAAATTACTTGCCGTCTTTGTAAAGAGAAATTCTTTGGTTACGGTCATTCTTTGAAAAAAGGTTATGCTTGCGACACCTGCAATCAAAACATTGTATTGCCTAATCGGATGAAAGGTATTCACTTTTGAAGAACCCTTTCCGTTTTCAAGAAATTGATTTCACATTTCTATTTCACGGACTGATTAGCATTAGATAGTTCAAAATACAATACTTAATTATGGGCTTACCTAAAGACTTTCCTCCTGTTGAAATCATACAGGGTTTAGAGAAGGAATTAGATTTGCCTTTTCAATACTTTATGGTTTCATTAGATGGTGAAATTGAAGCCTTATTTGGTAATGACATTACTCAACAAATTGTTTCTTTTGAAACCCAAATTAAGAGTCTTACTGAACATGAGATGCCTACATTTGAGAGTCTTATGGGTGGAATGGAACAAGAAGACAAAGAGGCCGTTAAAGAAGCGTTAAAAGACATGGTTATGAAGATTGAAGAGGAAACAGAAGTTCCCTTGATTGAATATAGCGAAGTCGGCCAACCTAAATTTGACGAAGAGAAATTCTTTTGTCCTTAATCAAAGCATCAAGTCCATCATACAGACTCCATTCTTCAGCCCCCAATAAGAGTAAAACGAGTAAAACCCCCTGTTTTCTCCAAGAACCTCTCTTAATAGAGGGAGAATGTGTGAATTTTCTTATGATACTATGAAGTCTATGTGATACTCAAAATAAGCCAACCTTTAGATAAGAGGAAAGCACATAACAAATGGAAGAGAAGGAAAAGTGGTTTCCTTATAATTAACACATAATAAAAAGAAGTGAATAATATGAAAAAGGAAAACAGATTTAGAAAGACAATTTTAGCAATTTTAACAGCCGTAATGCTCGCTATGAGCGCAGGTGTTGTATTAGCCGATGGAAGCGACCCCTTAGACCCCTCCGATGGTGGGGCTGATTGGGATGGCGACGGTTTAACCAATTCCGAAGAACAAACACACGGCACTAACATGAATAATGCAGACTCCGATGGTGACGGACTCCCCGATGGTTGGGAAGTCTCCAACGGACTCAATCCTACAAACGGTGGTGATGCAAATGCAGACCCCGATGGCGACGGTTTAACCAACGCTCAAGAATATGCAAAGGGAACAAACCCTAACAATTCCGATACAGACGGGGATGGAAAACCCGATAACACCGATTCATTCCCAACAGACCCTAATGATGGAGAATACTCCGACTCCGATGGCGACGGAATTCCCGATGCTTATGACCCCGATTTTACCGAGTCCGATGAGGGCGCAGGTAATGGAGGCACAGAAGGCGGCGGAGAAGGTCAAGGAGAAGGCGAAGGTCAAGGACAAGGACAAGGACAAGGACAAGGACAGGGGCAAGGTCAAGGTCAAGGTCAAGGTCAAGGTCAAGGTCAAGGTCAAGGTCAAGGGCAAGGTCAAGGGCAGGGTCAAGGTCAAGGACAGGGGCAGGGTCAAGGTCAAGGTCAAGGTCAAGGACAGGGACAGGGACAAGGGCAAGGTCAAGGACAAGGGCAGGGTCAAGGTCAAGGTCAAGGTCAAGGTCAGCAACAAGGACAAGGACAGGGACAGCAAGGACAACAGGGACAACAAGGCCAACAAGGTAATCAAGGTCAGCAGGGTCAGCAAGGCCAACAAAGCGGCCAACAAGGACAGCAAGGCAATCAAGGTCAGCAAGGACAGCAAGGCCAACAACAAGACAACGGACAAGGCCAACAACAGCAGGGAGGTCAGCAAGGAGGCCAACAGTCCGAGCAACAACAACAAGAACAGAACGGTCAAAACAACAACGGGCAAAACCAACAACAGCAGGGTCAAACCCAAAACGGACAACAAGGCCAACAAGGACAACAGACTGATACCCAACAAGGGCAACAGTTAGACAATCAACAACAAAATGGTGAAAACGACAATGACGGTGATGGAATCCCTAATGATTTGGATAATGACGACGATAATGACGGCATTCCCGATTCAATGGATGATTCACCATTAGACCATGACAATGACGGTATCAACGATGCTGAAGACGACGATGATGATGGCGACGGAATTAATGATTCGGAAGAGGTCAATGACGGCAACGATTTGACAAACATTTACGACCATGATAATGACGGCATTATGGATTCGTTTGATTTAGACATTGACAATGACGGTATAGACAATTACAAAGACCTTTATGAAAATGGTTCATCGGCAAGCCGTGACCATGACAATGACGGTGTGAATGACGGCAACGATACCGACGATGATAACGATAATATCCTTGATGTTGATGAAGTCGGTGGTGCATGGAGTTCTTACAGATACGACCATGACAATGACGGTATTTGGGATGCTTCGGATTTAGACGACGATAATGACGGTCTTTCGGATTGGTTTGAACAGAATGACGGCAACGATGCAACAGGTCAATTTGATTCGGACAATGACGGCTTAGATAATTATTTAGACAATGACGATGATGGCGACGGTATTCTTGACGAATTAGAAGGCTGAAATATGAAGTCATTATTTGAGTTCATTGGTGGGCTATTGACTTTCATTATGAATGTTTTGATGTTTCCGTTTTATCTATTGTTTGAATAAATGAACCTATCGTTTAGATAGCAATACCGATAATCTATTGTCATGTCAGTTCGTCGGCAAGGCTTTGAATGGGCTGTTGAAGATGTAGGGCAATTGCCACCAAAGAGGCTATCATTGTTAAGTGAATCCCCTCAAAGTATTTTCTATTCGGGAATCGGCAACGCAACGATTGATGCAAGACTAAGGACTAAAGAAACCGAATTTATTGTCATTAAATACTTCGGAAGCACACCCGGTATTTACGGAACAGGTAACAATTGGGTCCCCGCAGGTTATGTTAATTTTAGCATAGGGACAACGAGTTATTTTACAGACCCCGATGGATTACCTGCAAGGGGATTGTCGGGAACTGCCGCCCCATATCCCGTTTCAGTAAAGTTCGGTCCTACTTTCAAATCCGAATTTGATATTGAAATCCCTCCGGGAACAGAATGGGACATTAATTATTTCGTAGCGAATGCTTTCATAGACCCTGTGGAATTGTTTCCCTCAAGTCCGAAATATACATGGGCGGTTAGTTATACATGAGGTGTTTTTATGTCTGTTGCTTATGATTTAGATGTAAATAACCTTAACTCGGTAATAGATTTTTCACACGCTTTAGTATCAGCAGGGAAGGGGAAGCCACCACAAGGTATATTTAGACCATTAGGTTATGCAAGACTTCGTTCTCCTGTTGATTATGCGACAGACATTTTTCCTACGGGTGAATATATTATTAGGAAGGGAATGTATATCAACGGAACATTTTTCATTGTAGGGAGTTATAAGGCATATTGTAGGGATTTATTCGGAGTAGGTGATGATGGCTACGCATGGGATGGTTTTTTATTAGCATTTAGGGGATTCAATATCTCAAAAGAGGGTTTGGTTGAAGGACCGATTGGTCCTAATGATGAGTTCATATTGAATCGGGGTAATGGTTTCTTACCTATGAGGATGATGTTTGAGGTTAATCCCGGTCCTATGGGTTCGGCTACGGCTATTGCTAATGATTCGGAAGTAGGTTTGTATGGAATAGATTTTTACAAAGCCGAAGAAAATTTTTCAGTTCTTGAAGATTCAAATGGTGATATTAATTTGATTTTATGTGGTTTTCAAAGAATAGACCCTACGGTTGAAGGCGTTCCTACGGGTTCGGATTATGTTGGCAACATTTATATGGGTCAATTTTTGAAATATGAGGGACAAGTGGAAATAAATCAAGAGGGGGATAAAATGATTGAGTATTTGTTAGACCCCGACAATATAATGCAAATAACATGGAAAGCGAATGTTGCAGGGCATACGGATAGAACCGCCGAGCCATTTGGAAGAATACGGGACTTAAATGAATGGCTTGGTGTTACTGAATCCTGTTCAAAAGCAGGTGGTAGTGGTATAATTTGGAATTTTCAAGAATGGTTAGTTCCCGAAACAAAACCCGATAGTGACCATAAGGCGGTAAATTGTAATATATTTCCTCGCAGGTTTTATGATATTACTTGTAAGTCTATTGAACCATTTTCAACCAATCAATTAGCCGCAAGTGCATTTATTATTGTTGGTGATGCGGCACTTGACACCAATGATGATGGGGCGATTGATAAAACAGTTCCAATGATGATGCCCGGTTGTTATCCTTTTAGAGAATTTATGTATGCAGACCTTACAAAAGACCAAGCCCCCTACTTAATCCTAAATCCTGCGGGTTCAACATCTTTATCAAGGGTCACGAATGTTAAATGGGAAACCGAAGGTGCGGCGAACATTGATGGTTCAGTAGCGGTTTTTTGTTCCTTGCCTTATGAGGCCACTTCTTTAACAATTCCTTACAATATAGAGGATTTACCCGCTACATTAATTGCCTTAAATGATGTTCCTTATGGTGGAGATAAATATGGTGCTATTTTTGCTACACAGGACTCACTTCTTTATGAAGAACACCAAATCTTCTCTCTTGCTATGGAGGGTGGAAGTATGACTACGGCGACAGGAGTTCAATTACCTAATAAGTGGTATGGAAAGGCAGTTCAACAAAGAACATTCACCATTAAGGAAGAGAATTTTGGGAAACAAGGAACACTTAATCCCGAAACAGGAGAGTTCACGCCTAATGTAGTGGAGGGTATTACTTCTATTACTCCAAGTATTTTTGATGCGGATTCACAAGAATATATTGGTTATAATGGGAACTTTCAACGCTATGGGGCATTTACTCTTGATAGTCTTTTTGCAGGTGAAGTTCCTAAAAAACAAGCAGGTGATTTGTCGGGTGCAGGTTACGGATTTTTAGGAATACGGGATGGTGAAGGTGCTATTGCCGTAATGTTTGATTCGGGTTCACCTTTACTATTTGGTTTCCCTGCTAATCTTTCATTAGTAGTTAGGGCGGAGGGTGCAAATCTCTCCGCTAATTGTATTACAAATCCCTCTTCGGCAACAAGAAAAATTATCAATTGCGGTTGGGACAATGACCGTGACCAATGGTTATTTATTGCTTCCGATACAAACCAAGTATCGGTTATTTCGGCTTCAAGTGATTTCAACACGGACACCAACAATCTCGGATTTTTAGACCAAACGGACAATTTCTTAGGAATTGAAGCAAATACTGATGCGGCTATGTATTTTCCCATCTCTATGAGTAATTCATTAGATGGTTGGGTTTGGTTTGGTGAACTTGATACTAATACTCAAAATGGTTTAGGCATTAAACCGAAAAATCTCGGAAGTGCGGTTAGCATTACGGTTAATTTAGCGAGCATTGGTTCATCGGTAACTTATGATGCTTATCCCAATGCTAAAACGCAGGTAAGCCGAATTACAGGAACTTCGGGGCGAACTGCGGCGGTATGGGTGGACTATATACTTTTTGACGGTGCTGATGCTATTATTGCTAATAAAATAAAAGAAAGGGGTATGAAAGTAAGTATTGAAGCGGTTGAATGGTTCAAGCGAACAATTATTCAAACAGGTGATTTGAACATTACGGATGAAGAGATTGAAATGTGGATGCGAGAGCAACAAGACGAGTATAAGCAAACATTAAAAGAAAATGAGCGTCAAGGAAGAGTCCGAAGAAAGAAAAAGCAAGTTAGTGCATTTACTGAAGGTATTGAGGAACAAATCAATCCCGATTTCATGGATAATGAAGTCAAAGAGTTCATGGGGGCATTTACACCCGAAACAAGACCTCCAACTCCCGAAGAACAAAGAATTGAAAGAAAGAAGAAGGGTGGTTATAGCCCCGAACAAGGTTCTTATTATGACGAAGTATTTGAAGATTGATTAGGTGATTTTATGACGCATAGAGAATGGGATGATGAACCCGAAGCCGAAATACCTATTTTATTATTGATTATTGTTTTATTTTTACTAATTTTATTTTGAATATAGGCAAATCCTTTTATACACCCAACCTTTCGGATTGAATAGTGTGAGGGTGCGTGTCCCTCCTTCTTCCTTTGCTAATTAGGGATATGGCAGGGGTTGAAGGGCGCATTCCTCATACTACTTTTTAGATAGTTAAGCCGTCAAGTATTTACTATGTTTGGAATTGATGTATTAAATTCTGTCCCCATATCTCATTTACTAATGACGGAAAATCATGTTTTTAATGCTACAAGTTTGGATATTGAGCCAACAGACGGAAGCGGTGATTACAATGATGCCAAATGGAATGAATCAACAGGTTCTTATATGATTCAATATGTCGGAGAAGGTGGTCGGAAAAATAGTGGTATGACAAATGCCGCCGAATTGACTACATGGCTAACAACGGTTTTAGCAAAGTCAAAAGGACAAGGTATCAAATTTAGCGAATTATCTCCTGCCGATGCGGAAATTGAAGCGGCTTCAACGGGCGGAAGCGGCACAGGTAGTGGAACTGCAAAGGATTGTTCTTTAGAAAACCGTGAAGCCGTTGCAGGTGATACTACTACTTGCGGTTCTTGTTTAAGTGGATATGTTGAAGATGAAACGGGTGTTTGTGTTGCTGTTGCATCGGGAACTGACGAAACAGAAATTGTTTCTAATGATAGTTCTTCTAAGAAAATTCTTGGTGCTTTAGCGGTTTTCGGAACGATAGGTTCAGTAATGGTTTATATGGCAAATAAGGCGTGATTATTATGTTTGGAATAGATTCTTTTAATTCAACCCCAATTTTACCTACATTAAATATGCCTTCGCATTCTTTTACACTTCATACTGAAAATGCAAAGACTTTCTTAGCGCAAAGCACCGAAGCGGAATTGCTTGAGGGATATGTCCCTGCAACCGATGAAGACGGTTATGCTTACAATTTAATGGCGATTCAGCAAAATTACTGTCCCGATATAGGGCAAGATGAAGTATGTAGTGCAGGTCCTTTTAGTCAATTTACCATTAGAGGTAATGAAGGTATGGCTGATTCGGGTCGTTGGAATTGGGGTGCGAATGGTAATTCTCTTATACTGCATGATTTTGATAATTCGTCTTCTAATTCGGGTGCTGTTGAAATTGATATTAGAAGTGGCTACATGGTTAAATTACAAATAGACTTAACTGATGCTAAACATGGAAAAGATTTCAAAAAAGACCATTGGGGCGGTTGGGGTTCTAATGATTCCGAAGGTGTTTTTAACAAAACCGAATTGGCTACTACTGTTTTGATGAAGGGCGGCGATAAATTATCTATTGATATTGACTCGGATTGGGGCGGAACTACTGATTTTTTCTTAAAGGTTCAAGGTAAAGATTTGGTTAATTCTCACCCTACAACAGTAAATGACGAGGTAAAAATTACTTTGCTTGGTGTTTGGGTTGAAGGCACAGGCGGAAGCGGCACAGGTGGCGGCACAGGTGGCGGAAATGGCGGAAGCGGAGGCGGAAGCGGCAACGGCGGTGGCGATACTTCGGATAGTGGCGGAATGGGTATCGGAACTATGGCACTAATTGGTGCAGGTCTTGTTGGCGGATTCCTCCTACTTAAGTAAATACTGCACTAAATCGGTGTAATTCTTACACTAATGATGCAAAACGACATCATCTTTAGATAATAAGACCCCTAAAACAGTAATAAATGGGTTTAGACATTGAAATACCTTTTGATTTAGAAATGTGTGTGAAGGGCGTTTGCACACCTCTAAAAATTCCTATCAATTCCGATTTTAAGATTTTCTCACTTGAAGTGGATTCTTCAACGAGTCCGTTATCTCATGCCTGTAAAATAAACATTAAGTTCGGGAATGAAATTGTCTATAATGGTATGATGGGTAATGATGGATTTATATTGACTGTTATGGATATTGACGAAGGGGCTGATTTTGAAATTAGCCTTCATACTGATTGTAGCCTATTGGTTGATTTAACAGAAGATATTGAGCCAATTAAAGTAATTGTTAAGGGTGAAATTGAGGAAAAAAAGACTTTTAACAAATTATTTACGGATGATTGGTTATGAAGGGTAAAGTTATATTGGAAACGGGTGTGTTCACCTTTTGCATATTATTTCTTTTATCATGGACTTGGCTTTTGACTATTTTCTTAAGAGCAGGTTTTCTTCATCCTCTTGAAACGATGAAATACTTATCATCGGATTTAGAACATATAGGTCCGTTTGCATTTTTATTAGATATTTTAGTCTTTTTGATTATATTTACGGCTTACAAGCGGGCAAAATCAAAACAATTAGATAAGGACACCTACAATGGGTAAGTATGCTTTATTTATTTACGGGCAAAGGTGGTGTTGGAAAGACTACTGTTTCTTCGGCTACTGCATTACATTATGCAGGGCTTGGAAAGAAGACTTTATTAGTATCATCCGACCCCGCACATTCAACAGACGATGTATTACAATGCAAAGTCGGCAACAAGCCAACCCAAATCACAGATAATTTAGATGCTATGAATATCAATGCTGAAGCACAGGCCAAAGATTTCATGTCATTAATCAACGATGAAGTCAAGGGTATGATGGGTAATGTTCCCGGCTTTGACCCCGAAATGTTTATGGATATGGCGGGTTTTCCCGGCATGGATGAATACTTTGGAATGGAATTGATTCACAGGTATATGAAATCCGAAGATTATGAAATTATTGTTTTTGATACTGCGCCGACAGGACATACTATGAAAATGCTGACTGCCCCCGACGCAATTCGTTCATTTATTTTAAGGATTCTAAGGATGAAGACAAAAATAGAAAACATTAAGGGCTTCATATTTAGAAAGAAGTCGCAAACGGAAAAAATCGTCAAGGAATTGGAGGCCATTTGCGAAAGAATAGATGAGTTCAAAGAATTACTCTCTTCAAGTAGTGTAAGTATTAACTTGGTTTCTATTGCTACGGAGGCAGGTTATCAAGAATGTGCGAGGACATTAAAGTTCCTTCATCATATAAAGATTCCTGTTCGTCAAATTATTATCAACAACATTATTCCCGATTTTGGAGAAGAAGTGTGGGCTACTGTTGGTGAAAACCCTGCAAGTGCATTAACTCATAGGAATTTTACAATTCAGCAACCTTATATTCAAAAATACAGGGAATTAGTCAAAGAAAATAAATTAAGGATGGTTGGATTAACAGTAGTGCCGTTTGAACCGATTGGAATTATGCCCTTAACAAAGTTCGCTACACTTGTTTGGAAAGACGGTTCGGGAATGAAGTAGGTGAAATTATGGATGCTTTTACAATATGGTTATCAGTTCTCACTTTGATTTTCGTTGTTCAAGGCGGTTTGTCTTTGTATTTTGTTAATTGGGTTCTATGGCGTTGGAATACTTTGCTAACGAGGATTAACCTTCACCACATAAATACGGAATGTATAAATAACGAGTCCGAAGAATAACATACCATGAGGCTTACATTTGATTGGGATGATATTACCTTCAAGGATGAAAAAGCCCAAGAAGGAATTGTTGAATTAAAAAACCGTTTTCCCGATAAGCATATATTTTGCAGGGTAAGCAGTAGTGGTGAAGGATTACACTTAATCATATCCGATTCTAAAGAGTCTATAATTCCTTCTCAATTTGATGATGAAGAAGTCATATCACATAGAACGGATTTTTTAGAAATGGATTTAGAATGTGGTGGCCGATTGAGAACGGATTTGAGGCGTAAAGCCGTAGGCACTAAATGGGGTCGCTTATTTTCTCATAAAGACGGAAAGGCTTGCGGAGAATGGTTTTATGTTGAATAAAAGTGAAAAATATGTTTTTGCTGAAGTATTGAAATTCAAAGCAATAAATGAAAATAGTGTTTGGCATATTGACGGTGAGCCGACAGATGATACCGTAAAAGTTATAGATGCTTTGTTTGAACAAAAGCAAGTTACTTTGATTTCTAAAAGTTAAGTATTAGATACATAGCCCCTCTATTAAAGAATATGGCCGAACAAGAACTACGATATTGGGACAGATTAGGATTTTATGTAACAAGAACTGATGCAGAAGATTTCATTAACAAAGCAGGTAATATCGGTGCAGTTCTTGATGAAGACTTAGAAGAGTTCACACCAAGAAGCGGTGTTTCTCAAGACACTTTAAGAAAGGAAGTTAATTCATTATTTGAAAAGCCATTTATTGAGGTTTCTTTATCATCGGAAAACAATGCTATTCTTATGGCTCTTGAATTTGAAAAGACACGCCCTGCAAGGGTTAAGGAATTGAAGAAGGAAGGTCACACTACGGAAGAGGCAAAGGAAATTTTCAAACAGGAATTAGACAATCTCGTTAGAGAATCGCTTGGACTTCCCGATGAAACCTCTCAAGAAAAAGAGTATAGGGAACGAGCATTGGCAATTGCTGATGGAAAACCCGACCCTGCATTTGAAGAGGAATGATGGGGATATTCCTTTGGCTACTAATAATCAATTGGGAATGACTGAAACCTTAGTCTTTATCATAGTGGATTACCTCTTAGATAATGAAGGCTATGGTTATTCAACGCAAATTAGTGAATATGTTGTCAATAAATATCCAAGACGCTACACAAGCCGAGAAGTGGTCGGAATTCTTAGAAACAGACCCATGTTTTGTCATGCTCAAACGAAAGAAAGGCGAGCAGGTAAAAAATGGCGATTAGATTTATTGGGTTGGGAACGCTATATTCAAAATTCAAAGAATAAGAGTCTAAGTGATAAGGCGAGCGATTGGGGACTTGAGAAGAAAGTTCAAAAGTTAAAAATGAGTCAAATTAGTGAAACCCTTAATGCACTTGAACAATTAGAACCCGAAACACTTGATGATGTATATTCGGTTATTTCTCAAGTGTGGGCTTAGATAGTAGGAAAAATAATGAATTGTTATGTCTTCAAAGCAATTTGTTGTCATAGAAGTCAAGGATAATTCTGTTGTCCGTATGATTAAATGGACTCGCAATAATGCGGGGGATTTAGAATATAAAATAACGAAGCCTCAACGCATTGAAAGGATTACTAATCCCGCAACGGTGGCTAAATTTTGGGAAACCCTTTCAGTTCCGCATCAATTTTATGATTTAGAACAAAAGAGATTTTACAATAGTAGGCCAAGTATGTATGCTGAAAGTGAATAATAGGTTATGTTTTAGATAACAAGACCGACAATCAGTATTTATGTTCTTTATCCGAAGGTATGTTAAGGGCAACCATCAATCGGGAACAAAGAATGTTTTTGAATGGGATGAACGCCCCTCCATTATGGATTTTATTAACACTTGCGAAGCCGTAGGTGAAGGTAAATATGTCTTGTTTGAAAGAGGCGTAGGTATTAGAGGGATGCGTAAAATCAATGAATATACAGTAAAATTACCCGAAAATGCGGTAAATCGTCACCCCGAAGTCCCCGAAAACAACGGCGACACAGTTCGTAGTCATGAGCCAAGTATTGCTGAAATGGTTGTTTTTGCGGCTGAAGAGATGGGTGTTGATTCCGATACAATCTTAGCAGTAAAGAAAAACATGAAAATGAGCGATTTATCCGATGATGAATTAGTAAGAATGTTGGAACAAGTCAGCGATACAGAAGTCGCTTCGGCTGAAGGATTTGGAAAGTATCAAGATGATTTGAAGGGATTATTGAAGGAGTTCAAGAAACGGGCTACTGATATGAATTTAACAAAAGAAGCCCCAAAGAGTTCTTCAAGTAAATTAAATATGATGGCTATGTTCACCGCAGGTGGTGTTGTAGGGACTTTGGCTACGGCAGGTATTTACAAGAAGAAAATTACTGATATGGAAGAACGGTTTGGCGCACTTGAAGCAAGTATGGCTGAAACCGAAAAGACTGTTAAGAAGCAAGCCGAAGAAATGAGAAAGAAAGAAAAGTCGGCGGAGGCAGTTCGTCAATTTGATAGCCGAGTCGGTATGGATGCTCAATTCTTAAACACTTTTAATAACAATAATGGTCCTCAATTCTAAGGTGAATGATGATGGAAACAGAAACCGACTTACCAAATCGTGAATCGTTGTCTTTAAGTATAGGTCGTTTTAGAAAAATCATTCAAACGGAAAAGAAGGATTTGACTAAGACTCAAATTGAATCATTTATTTCATCTTATGACATTAGATTAACTAAGAATTTAGAAAAGAGTTATTTTTCATTGGTTTCTAAATTGGATGATGATGAGGTAAGAACTGCTGATATTTTAGAAGACCAATTTATTATCAAGTTATTGAAGGCAAGTGGTTTCAAGAAAGAAAAGGAATTGAGGCGAATTACAATGGCTTTTTGCGATTTTTTATTGTATGCAGGGACTAAGAATACTACGCAACAACAAATGCTTAAGCAAGACTATTCTTTGAAGTTAAAAAATGCCGCAGGTGTGATAGAATCTCAAAATCATGCGGAATGGATAGGTCTTTTGAAAGAACGATTAGATACTAAGAATTACAATTGATTACTATGTCGGACTATAATTCAAGCGAAGAGAACTCGTTTAGAGATTTATATGAGCGAGATAATGATAATCGTTTTGAAAGAAGTGATTCATTGATTCAAAAAGAGCAACGGGAAATTCCTAAAAAAGAAGAACCTAAAAAGAAAGGTAAGTCTTTTGTTGAAATGCTGACAGGGGATGAGGACATAGGCAATTTTGCCCGACAATTGAACCTTGACCCCGAATTATCCGAGAAATTACTTGTTCCTTTATTGTCATTGTTGGATAAATATAACATTGGTGAAAATGTAACGGCTAATCCGAGAGTGGAGTCTGCCGTAGGTGCTTTTGAAGTTATCCGTGATGTAGCCCCTGTTATCAAGGGTGCGGCTGAATTTGTTTCGGGAAAGAAGGCTGAATTAGAAGCCGATGATATGGCTTACCTTGAAGCAATCCGTCAATCTCAAAGCGTTACTGATGCTTCGTTATTTGAAGATGGTGATGATTTATTTATTATGACTGAAGAAGAGGAAGTGGCCTATGAAGCCCCTGCACCTGCCCCACAAGCCCCTGCACCCGCTTTTGGCTCGTTTGGTGCGAATGATTGGAACTCTTTCTTTAGCGAAGCCACAGGGCAGGTTGAAAAAGACCCATTGGATAATTCATTAACAAGAGAATTAGAAGGAATTAATAATGCGGTTAATGCGTGGGCGAATCAGCAAACAGGAGGTATCAATGTTGCGAAACAAAATACCAATGAATATGCTGATGCTTTGAGTATTCCTTCATTAGAAGATATGACTACGGGAATGCCTAATACAATTGCTGAAATGATTGATACTCAATTTGCTATTGTTGATGTAGGCCAATTAGCGCAAGAGTCGGGATTATCTGTTAATGCTGTTATGGAGGGTGATTCTCAAAGAAAAATCAATAATCAAGAACAAGAAGAGTTTAATGATGAGCCTTTTGATTTAACGGAATTACAACCCGAAGAAAAAGAATTTGAAGTGGACTATTCAATAGTTCCCGATGATGCCGAAGAATATGACCCCTTCACCGTAGCAGGTTTTGACATACCTACATTTAGTGCAACCGACATAGAAGAAGTAAATGAAGCGTCGGAGGATTGAGGCTATGGCTTCAAATCCTGTATGGAAACGATATGTTGCTGAAAATGTTGAAAAGTGGCTTACTTGGTTAAAGAATGTTCACTTGCCGAGTTATGTTGATTTGACCCAAAGGTTCATTAACTTAAACCCTGCTTACAGACCGCCACCCGAAAGCCTACATGATGAGCAAGATTTACTGCGACAAATGTTATGGAATGAAGAATTTATTATGACTTTATCGGACAAAGGATTACTTGTATGGGCGAATGGAACTGTTGCTGATTTGGTGGATGAATTGAGAAAATATCAAAGTATCAAAGAATTAAAAATAATTTGCGATTTGATAGACAGTAATCTTCTTTGGTTTGAAAGGGTTTATGCTTTTACAAGAGCCGACATAATTTCTTATTTAAGAAGCATGGGAAAGTCTATCTAAATAGAAGGGATTAGATAGTCGTTTAGGGAATTGGTTATCATGGTGAATGACAATTTGGCGAGTCGGGGTCTTTATCCTTCGTTGTTTCCTATTGGTGCAAAAAGCATTCAGCCAACATTGGGTATGATGGTTGGTGACATCACTATGCCTATTCCTTTTGACACCAATGTTTCACCTACGAGAAAGTTAAAAAAGAACTACAAAGGAAGTCCATTTATCGTTAAGGATGAAGGTTTTAATTTTGTAGTCCGATTGACAAGTGATTCCAATTATGCTAATTTGTATATGTTGGTAAAAATAGATTCTCCTTTGATGTTTTCTTATGGAATTGGAGAGAAAGTATTTACTTATCCATTTCTCAATAAAGTTACTGAAGTTACAGTAAGTGATTCGGAAATAAAATTTACAATGTTCGTTAGCAACATTGACAGCATTATTACAGGGGATGCGTATAATTGTGTAATAACCATTAAAAACAGTAGTAAAGACTTTTCTAAAGGTATTGAAGGTAATATATCGGTGGAGAGTAGTAATTGGTTTGAAGATGAAGACTTTGCTCAAGGTTCAAAAGCAGGTATGTATCGCCCAATGGATATGAAGAAGTTCAATGACAACATGGGTTTGTTAATCAATTTCACGGATGAGAAAGGACTAAAGGAAGCAAGTGAGAAAAACCTTCGTTCATTTTTGGCATCTCATTTGAAAATGAATAAAAAGGTTACATATTACTACAATGAAAATTCCTTTTTAGACATAGAAGCACCCGATAAATACTTGCGGGTTGAAGATGTTGAATGGACTAAGGATGGAAAGTCATTAGGTGATTTTGGCGACAAACAATATGTTGAATTAGTCTTATCCATTGATAGTCCTACTGATGCAACAGACAATTATACAGGAGAGTCGGGTATAGAAAATAAAAGACTCGTTACTCTTATTCTTCCCGACGAATTCAAATCAATAAGTCCAATGACTCAAGAGGCTGATGGTTTGGCGTTTAGTAAAGGGAGAATTACAAGTAAGAAATTTATTAACGATGTAGCATTATTTTCTTTTTCGGATTCAACAGAATGTCTTATTCCGAACCCCGAAGACAAGACTTTTCAAGCAAAAGATAAAAACGGACAGATTTTGAAAGGTAATGTTGTAAAAATGACCTTAAAAGAAGGCAGTTCTTCGGATGCGTTAAGAAAACAATTAGCCCAAAGGAAAAAGAATAACCTTAACAAAGAATACTCATTTGACATAGAAGGAGATTATCTCCTTGATTCAGTCGCTTGGGTTACAGGAAAGAAAAATGATTTCATTAAAATGATTGTTCCGACTCAAGATTCAACAGGCAAAGAAGTGTTCAAAGTAGTAAATATAAATATAGGTGAATTGTAATGGCGAGAAAGTGTGGAAATTGCGGTGAAGTAGGAACAGGACACAACAGGGCGACTTGCCCCCATCCACCGAAAGGTCTTGATAAGAAGGAAATTCCAACAGAAGGGACTGCGGGAGATGCGGGGGGAAGCCCTCAAAACAACCCACCTGCTATGCCTCCAATGCCCGAAGCACCAATGAGTAAGAAAGAAGAAGAACTGATTGGTCTTATTGGATTAAATGCTACTCTCAAATTGAAAGAATTAGGTTTGATTGACAAGACTTCTATTGATACCGTTGATAAGAGCAACATTGAAATCGTTGATGGCCGTTATGGAGAACCATACACCGTTGAATATGCGGGTAAAACAGACAAAATTAGCCGAATTATTGTTAATTCCAACATGACGCTTGGAGATTCGGTATCTAAGTTCAGTCCCGAACAGATGGGAGATGCACTTAGCGGATTCTTGAATGATAGGCTACAAAAACAAATTTCAACAGATTCAAAGGGCGAGCGTGTTAAATACTTGCGAGAAATTATGAAACACATGGATATGCTTTCTAAAGCATTCGGTTTTGACGACCAAAGACAATTAGAAGCCTTCTTTGCCGCTTGGTTGATGAAGGACTCCACTTGCCGATTGACAGGTATTCCCGGAACAGGAAAGACCACCGTTATTGAAGCCGCCGCAACATTACTTTCTAATTCTTATGGTTTCAATGATTTGGCGAGAACATTCTTAAATACAGAACAATACAAGAATTACAAAAAGGGAGATAAAGTAGTTCCTATTATTTTCCCCAACGGTATGAAATATGCTTTAGACTATGGTTATAATGAAAGTCTTAGGGCATTATGGGAAAATTGGCGATTTAGTGAATGGGACAGCAAGAGCAAGACTTCGGGAAGTTATTTATATGACTTTAGATTCCTACAAAGAGTCCGAAACAACAAGAAAAAGCAATCATTGAATCCAAATACTTTTGCTGATGTATTATTTGCTAAGGTCATAACAACCATTGTTGAGGATGATTTAGAAGAAAAGAAAAGAACTTATTCTATCAAATCCACCCCTATTGATGAAATTACTCTTTCGGGATTATTTAGGAACGGCAGTCTTCCCGATACTATCAAAAGAACGAAGAGAGGAAAAGAAACAATTCTTCAATATCAAGGCAAAGATTTATACAAAGACACAGGCGCAAATGAAGGTTACTTTTTGAGAGAATTTTTGATTGATTATTTTTATGATTCAAGGCTTGACGATGAAAATGTAGGTATGGACTTGATTTCAAAAGAAATGCTTGAAGAAATCGGTATTGCTAAAATAGATTATGACAAGCGAGCCGAAGAAATCCTCTATGGTATTGAAATCCGTCAAGAAACAAGCGAGAATAAATTGACAGGAAAGATTGTATCGGAATACAAGTTTGACCCTGCGCCCCGACCAATTGTTACGCAACCAATTAAGTTCTTTAACGAAGCCAACAGAAGCGGAAGTGGTGTTGAAGACGCAGTTCTTGGTCTAATTGCGGAGAAGACTGTTGAGTATAGAGGACAGACTTTCAAATCACCTTCTTTCGTCGCTTGGATGGATACTAACCCTCACCAAAAAGGAAACGATTTAGCGTTTGTTGATAGAATTGACATGGAATTATATTTCGGAACTTTGAATCTCGGAAGTAGGTTCAATGCTTTGACTGAACGATATTCTCAAAGAAAAGGAAGCGACCCTAAATTACAATTGATTAATAAAATTTCCGAAGGTCTTATTAAACCAATGAAGTTCAAGGATTTAAGAAGTGTTTGGGGATTAACGAATGGTATTTTCTTCAACGCTTCGGGTAAGCCCGATTCGGAAGGTGGTGCATTACTTGACATTTCTTTGCTTTCGGTTCTATTTACGCAAAGGTATATGCCTAAGCAAGACAAAGTAAAAGTTAATTATAACAATACTGAAACCGAACACACATACTCGGATTCAAGCCACACATATTTCTCACCGCTTGTTGATATTTCAAGAACTACAAACCTTTCTTATGAGAAGCAACATGAAACGGATTTGAACAAGTATTTAGGAAAGGACAAGGCTCAAGCCCCTGCACTTATTGAGCGTATGCTTGGTTTCCGATTCACCAATTCATTGATTAAAATGACAAGGGCATTAGCATTTTTGAGAGGAAAAGACTATGTTACTCGTCAAGAAGTTATTGACGCATTACCTTTCACCGTAGGACACCGACTCGGCCCTGCAAGAGAAGGAGAAGACCCTAAAGGCCGTGACATTGGTATCAATAGAGATGCTATGACATTGACTAATGAGCAAGAATGGATTAAGGAATTGATTCTTGAAGGATATGTTTTGAAGAAGACGAACACATTGATGGGTGCGCCTTCCGAAGTAACTTTGTTTGACGATTGGGATTCATTTATGAAGAAGTGTAAGAACACTATTGAAGCCAATGATGAATTATGGGTTTATGAAAAGGATATTCTAAATAGCATGAAGCAAGCGGTTGTTAGTGGGACAGGCATTACTCCTGTTCACTATCATATTGCAGTTATGATTGTTGAAAATGTGCGTAATTCTAAGCGTTATCAAGACAAGTATAAGGCATTATTTGAAAGGATTTCAAGACCTCAAGCCGTTGCAGGTGATGAAGACATGGATTCAAGAATGAAAGCAAAACAAATTAGCAGTAGTAAAACACTTTATCAATACTACAATGTTAGAGGTGATATTATCAATGATACATACTTATTTGCCGACGATAAAATGCGTTTATTGGATTTAATCAATTCAAAGATTCAAGGTCTTGCAGGTGTTAAAATGCCTATGAACCCTTCATTTGTTGGTTCAATTTATCCAACCGCAAACACTAATTATGATAAAATGGGTGCGGAATACAAATCACACGGATTTGGAGATTTGACTACATACTCTTGGAACTCATATAATGATGGACTCGGCGCATGGGGCTTCCTTGCGTCAAACGGTCAAAATAAGACTCCGCAAATCACATTGGGTGAAGAATTATTAGGAAAGAAGGACTACATTTATGAAGCAAATCAAGAATTATCCATTGTAGGTGGATTTTATCAAGTGGAATCCGAAAATGATTTCCGAATGCCTGTTCAATTTGTCAAAAAATTAGATGGCTTGGTTGATGCTTTAGGCGATGATATTCTTGAAGGTTCATCTTATCTGTATGCCTCAAGTGGCGGCGTAAGTGTTAAGGAAGACAAAATCAAATTGAAAACCTTCAAAGAATCCATAACTTCTGCAATTAAAAATTATTATTGTAAAGACAGAACGCAAACGGTTGATTTGAAGAATGGTTTCTTTGGTTGTTTTGAACTGCAACATCAAAGTGATAAGAATTCTATTAAAAATCCATTGGTTGCTATGGGAAAGGACAACATATTGATTTGGTTTAGACTACACCGAAGAAGCACCGATTCTTTGAAGTTAAATCAAATAGATTATCTCGCATTGGAAATAGGAATTACAAGTAAATTAGCAAAGGCAAATCAGCCAAAGGTCAATAATGATGTAGGGTTTAATCCCGATGGTTCGCAATATCAATACTTCACCGTCTATGAATATGTTGGCATAAGTGAAGAATTGTTGGATAAGAGCAAATACAATCCGACACCATTATTTATTGATAGTGGAAACCTTTCGGAAATGGATTATTCTTATTATACCAACACTATTCTCAATGCGATTACAACGAAATGATTAAGTAGTCGTTAAGAGAATGGTATATTGGTGAGGACATGGAAAAAGAAGGCGTAGGGAATGTTCCGCAAAATATGTGGAATGCTTTCAAAACCCTTCAAAATTTATACAAAGAACCACTTGTCCCTATGTATTTAGGTGCTGAAGAAAAGGGTGCATATACTGATATGAACTCAATTACCGTAGGTATTGACAATATGATGAAAACAATTTTAGAAAATTATCATGAAGTTCCCGAAGAATACAAAGCAGGTTCGTCTTTCTTTACCGTAGGTCATGAATTCGGCCACATCACCACACATCCCGGAAAAGACAGCGATTATTGGATGAATGGTGCTAATAATTTTCCTATTGAGTCCGATAATCGTCAAAAGTGGTTGAATGTATTATCCGATATTATGGTTAATTGGTCTGTTATGACAGGTTCTAATATCCGTGAAAGAGGGACAGGGGACAAAATTAAAGAAGAATTAAGAAAAGGTTTCATGTCGGGTCAATTTAATCAAAAATGTGAAAACATAAGCGGCCATAGAAAGTTATTGAAAACAGGAAAAAACGCTTATAATTTGCCGATGAAAGACAATCGTTTCAAGCCCATAGGTATGAAAATCGGACAATTTACAAATGGCGACTCCAATGATGATTATTACAAGCCAACAGTTAATACACCATTCTTTGAACAATATGTAGGTCATGGGCGAGGTCCTCAATTTTATCCGCCAATTAGTCAATCATTAGGTAATGTCAATAAACAAGGCTACAATGAAGTTAGAATTACTAAATCGGTAAGTGGATTAAGTAAAGGTTCAAAACATAAGGTGAGAGAAACGCTGACTTTTGATGGCCGAAAAAATGCACCTTATGAACCGATTCATTATTATGTTTTAGACAATGGAAAGAAAGTTAATGCAAGATATGTGCAAACGCTATGTCCCGACTGTAAAGAGCCTACAATGTCAATTTGGGATTATTGGTGGGGTTATGATGATAAAGTGCAAAGTATAGACCAACAGGCTCAAGGAAACGGTTCATATATTTACTTAATGACTCAATTATTTGTTTATCAATGGGCGGCGATTTATTCAACCTTTTTACCTTACAACAATAAAATAGATAGGTCTAATTCTAAGGTTTTCTTGAAAGACATAGCAAAGACGATGGATTTAGTTATGGGGGATGAATGATGGGTTGGAAAAAGAACAAATTCAGTAGTGAATTAGGTCAAGAATACATTGGTAAAATCTTTGATATGATATTTGCCGAGCCTATGTTTGAATCCAATAAAATAGAAACGGAGGATTTAGACCGTCAAGTTAATCATTTCAAAAATAATATGCTATCAATTGTCAATTTGATGAAAAAATTCGTTGTAGGTTACGGAGAAGTCCCTATGTCGGAAGCCGTTTCAACGGGTATTCAAATATGCCCTCATTGTAGGCGAAGAGATTTTATTTGGAATTGGGAAATTGTTGATGTAGGACATTATGCGAGTCCCGAAGATTGGGTTTCATCTGTTGAGCCTAAAGAATGGAAAGGCGGTTTATCTCATGAAAAAGACCGTTATTTGTTTATGGCTCGCTACAAATGCAATCATGTAACGACTTGTAATAAGTGTAAAACAACAAGCATAGGCCATTTTTCTTCTTGTCAAAATTGCGGTTCAACCGATGTAGTAAAGGCAGGTTGTCAAGAAGAGTCCTATGGAAAACACTTTATCAAAGAATATACGGCTGAAAACAATCATCCAACAAATAGGAAGTTCCTACAAAATGTTCTTTTGAAAAACAGGGAGATTAAAAATCCTAATGACCGTAAAGACAGAAAACAAGGGGAATTGATAGGTTATCAATATGAGAGGAAAATGCCGTCAAAAGGTATGGCTATTACTGCTTATTCCGATGCTAAAAAGTATATGCCTTATGTCAAATTTACTTATGGTGCAACATTTAATGACGGCACATTTGAAACAAAAGAGGTTCTATATCCGCTTAGTGAATTGAATTTTGCTTTGTCAAAGAAAAGACGGCGGGTTTGTAGGAATGGTCTTGACAATTGCCATCAAGGAATGCCAAATGAATTAAGTGAAACGCAAAATGTATGTGATGCAAGCCGTCTTACAATAAATTCAAGTGGTTTTTTAAGAGCGACAGGAGGGACTTGTGGTGCGACAATGCCTCCAACAATCGTTCAAGAAAATTACTATTACACACCATCTATAATGAATATCATGGCGGCGCAACCATTAGGAAAGGCCGCTATGTCGGGAAGGACTAAAAATGGCGAACCCGTATTTTTCATTCACCTTATGAGTTCTGTTGATGAAGAATACAAAATCTTGTTACCGTTGCCTATGATTGAAAGTCTTAGTGCAATTCCCGATGCGCCCGAACCAATTACCTCATCAAGCAGTCCACCGTCATGTCCTAATGATGTAGGGGCGGCAGTTATGATGGAAGAATTAGTGAAGGATGCTAAAGACTCTATGGCTGATATGAAAGACCAATTAAGTGAACAATTGAAGGCATATTTTGATTTAGGACCTGCTGATGGTAATACATCGGAGGGATTTTCGTTTGTAATTTGCGAAGGAAGAAGCCGTCATGCAATTTTAGAAGATGGTAATTGGATTGACAAATCACCAAAATGTAAGGCTGATGGAAAGTCTTATGCTCGTTGGAATCATGTTCCTTCATACGCAGACCCCGATTCAACCTTTGATGATTATTTAGGACCGAATCCTAATTCACATTTCGTTCAAGATTGGTTGAAGGCATCCGAACAAATTATTTCATTCATTAGCAGTCCACCTGTATATCATTATGTTGATGGGATAGGCGAAATCGTTAGAGAAACCGAAGGAGTTATTATTGACATTATGGAATGTGAAACCTGTAAAGGCATCGTTGAAGCAAAAGGCATCATACCTTATCGTCATAATCTAAATCAATGTGATGAGAACGGTGTAGCAATAAATGGGTTCTCTCAAGATGTCCTTGATGCTGAAATAGAATATCAAGCCTCATATCCGATGGAAAATGAATTGGGCGAAGTAGTCCCTACTGCATGGGGTATTTTAGCGAGTAAAAAACATAATGGAAAAGATATGTTAAAGAGAATTACAAAGTATAAATTTGATTAGGTGAAAGACATGGGAGATTTTAGCACAGGTGACACATTAGTAAAAGACAATCCTTTTATTTTTTACATTGAGTCGGAAAATAGGATTGAGACAGGCAATAAGCAAGAATACCCTAACCCACTAAGGGCAATTTTTGATGATTTAGCCCCGTTATTGTTTGAAAGTGAACCTTCAACCCGTTATCCTCAAGAATTTTCGGGCGTTAAAGGTTTTGATATTCTTAATGACCCTTTAAGTGCTTTGATGGTTACTTCATCAGTTCCCGACCCTGTTATTGGATTAACGACTCAAAGAAGGTATAGGCCAACGGTTCAAGGTGAAATGGGTTTGGCTACGCACATGAACCTTTTGGTTGATTCTTCGGGCAGTATGGGGACAGACATGATGGTTTATGGTCATGCTAAAGACGGAACTCCATTGGGGGGCGTTGATGTAGCCACTATTGCCGCAGGTTTAATGGTTGCTCAATGTGAAATTGCTAAAGACACATTTAGCGTTTTTGAATTTGAAAGGTATGCTGATACTGTATGGGAAGGTCCTTCGGGCGACCATAAAGGTTTCCTTGATTACATATTTGCTGATTACACGGATAACTCACGCCCCTTTGCACCGAAGGGTGGAACGAATCTTTACGGGGGTTTGAAGTATTGCTATGAGCAATTAGAATCGTATGATTTTGACCAAACAGTTACTTGTATTATCATTGATGCAACCGATACTTCTTGGGAGAGTCAAATTGGTAAGTATGACCCCAAATTAAGAGCATTAGGTCCTGTTTTTTATATCCTCATAGGTTCAAGTATTGGAAAATTAGGAGACTTATTAGATAATTCAAGACAACAATTAGAGGATGTTTTATTTAGAATGTATAAGACGGACATGAGCCGATTTGCACTTTCCTTTGGTATTTTGGTTGGTGAAGATGGTCAAATGAAAGAGTTCGCAGGTTCTTTAATTGAAATTGCTTCTATGAATCAAAAGAAGAAAATAGGCCAAGACAACAATGACAATACAATGACACTTGCTAATAAAGACGAAGATTAAATCCTCATCCTTTAGATAACAAGAGGCACAAAGGTATTATATGGCTGAATGGAATGCGGAGTCAAAGGGCGGAGGTTCTTTGCCTAAAGACAAAATCGTTTTCGCTGATATGTCTAAAGGACAACCTGCGGATTTGAAGTTCCCTTTGGATTTCGTTAGAGATAAGTCTTTTTTAACAGGAATGACAGGAAGCGGTAAGTCATGGACTGCGGGACTTCTTATGGAAGAAATCAACCGTATAGGACTACAATTCGTATGTTTTGATGTATTGGGCGCACATGATGGTTTGGCTACTTTGAATAATGTTGAAGCCTTAAGTCCTAAGAATGGTGAAACCGTCAATATGAGAGGTCTTGTTGAAAGATTAGGGAAAGAGCCAACATCATTTGTTATTGATATTTCGGGATTACCTTTGGATAAGCAACAAATCCTTCTTTCGGATTATTGCGAAGCCTTGATTTCGGCTCAATTAAACAAGGGTATTTTGACTGTTTTTGAAGAATGTCAAGACTTCGTTCCGCAACAAGGTAAGCCTATTTCATCCGAAGGAATCATTCGTCTTTGTAAATTAGGTCGTCAATATGGCTATGGTGTTTGTTTAATTTCTCAAAGACCTGCTTCTGTTTCTAAAGACGCATTAAGCCAATGTAGTGTATATATGATTCATAATCTCGTCAATCATAGAGATTTGAAAGCGGTTGAAGACCAAATGGGATTCGGTGCTGATAGAACGCAAGTAAAGAAATTATCCGCAGGTATCGCTTCGGCTACTCAAGGAGAAGTCGTTTGTTATTCTCCAAGTTATTTCCGTGATGAAGGTTTCTTTAGGGCTTCAAAAATTAGAGAGGATAGGAAGGTAACACATTCGGGAAGCAACATTGAACTTAAACCCGCAACATTTTCTTCACCGAATACAGATTTTTCACAGAATCCGAGTATGGATATTGGTTCTATGCCAACATGGGGTGCGGAGTCTGTAACTTCTGTAAATTTTGACAGTAATTCGGCTTCTCCAACACCCGAACTTCCCGATTTAGAAGAAAAAGAAGCAAAAAGGGATTCTTTATCCAAATTATCATCAGCCACATTGAAAGAAGACTTCCCCGATTTAGAATATGTTGCCCCCGATGAAACATTAAAAATTGAAATAGATTCTCCAAAATTAGAATTATCTAATGAATCTCAACAACAGAACCCTTTAATGGGTATTGGAATTGTTTTGGGTGTAGCGGGATTCTCATACTTGACTCTTAGCACCATTCTAAAGTGAAGTATTAAATATGGGTTTAGCAAATGTTAAGTATATGATATGCGAAGGCGATTGGGTTTTAACCGATGAAGCCGTTCAATTTATCAAAAAAGACAATCCTCCCTTAGTGGAATTTATATTCTTAAATGATGAAGCCCTTTGGAAACAAAAAATAGGGCGTGAGCGAGAGTATTGTATGGAAAATTACCTTAGCGAAAAAGGAATCCATAAAGTAGTCCACAAGGTCAAGGGTAATAAGGTTTCCTATAAAGAAAAAGGTAAAATACATTGGATGGATAAGAAAGACATATTCTTCATTTTTCGTTTTGAACATGAAATCAATTTTTGGCAACCTGCAAAAAAAGTAGGAAAAAAGTATAGATTAAGTGATAATCCATATCCTCAATATCCTACAAATCTTGCTAAGAAAAATGCTGAATTTTTATACATTTCAACAGTTAGGAAACAGCCACATAAAATATACAAGGTTGCTAAGAAGGCCGACACCATAGATGAAGTTAATACACCTCTATATGGTGATATGCCCCATGAAGAAGAGGGTTTTCGCTATTATGCACTTCCTCTTGATGAAAATAAAGTGTCAAGCCTTACGGTGTATAGGACAAGAAATGATTATTTCCCCTATCCCATATTAAATATGCCTAATATATTCCCTTCTTTCTTAAGCAATCCTTTAGATAACGGAACAATTAAGGTATTACTATGAAGTCCGACCCAATGATTAGAGATGTTAAAACAGGAACAGATAGTGTTTTTGGAAACATTGTTGGAAATCCAACCCCTGCAAACCTTATGTCCGACCCATTGGGAACGGAATTGGTTGCGGGATTGACAGGACCTACTATGGCTCAATCGTTGCCTACTGATTCAACAGAAGTCATGGGACAGCCACCACAGGTTGATTTCACAGGTGGAGATGGGAATGCCGCAGGTTATACACCCTCCGACGAAGATTCTTCCGAAGTTAAGGGTGCTGAAGGAGATAGTTCTATTTATGAGCGAGCAAAGGCTATTGTTAAGCAAAATTGGAAATGGTTACTCCCGACAAGCGGTGTAGTTATTGGTGGAGTTCTTTACCTAAGAAAGTGAGTCTTTAGATAACAAAACGGATAATGTGATAGTATGTCAAGAACAATTGGTTCGCAAACAGTCTTACCCGACCTCCCTCATTCACCAAGAATGCCCGAATTTCCTCAAGTGAAGATTGCGGCTGATACTCTCCCTGCATTTAACGCTATGGGTCAAGGTCTTGCACCAAACACACCCACCCCTGCACCTCCGCAAATGCCGAAGACTCCTTCTTTCACAATCCCTGCGGGTCGTGGAGTCGGTATTGAGTCGGCAGTTATGGGTGGCGGATTCGGACAAGGTATTGTTCCAAACGCACCACGCCCTGCCGCACCCGAAGTTAAGTTCGCTGAATTTAGTATTCCTTTGGATTCATCCCCTTCTCAAAATCTCGGAAATTACAATCTCCGAAGTCAAAACATTACTCCCGAAGCACAGTATCTAAGACCATCACATACCCTTGAAGTCTATGGAAGCGGCCAACAATTCAATGTTTCTCATCTAAACCGTGTGAAGCCCGAAACCCACATTCCGAATACGCTAATTCACAGCGTTACTGAAACCTTTGGAAACAACCCTGCACATGAAGTCAATAGAGCAAGCATTTCACGCCCACCAAACCCAAGAGCATTATTCAATGCGCCGAGCGTTAATGTTGCACCTTCAACAAAGAGTATTCCTCTCCGACAAGCCCCTATTTTGCCTAAAGCAAACCTTCCTCATCAAAAGAACCTCGCAGGTTTAATCCCTGCAAGTAGTGGTGTTCGTCTTGAGTCGGAATATATTGCACCTCCTGTTAGAGCAAGCGACTTAGGCGGTTTAACTCCTTCACGCCACCGACAAATCGGTATCAATGCGGGAAGAACCTTTGGTGCTGAAGGACATTTGCTTTGAAAGTGAAGTCTTTAGATAACAAGACCCCCCATTACTAAGTATGGTGTCTGTTCAATCAGTATGTTCTCAAGGGATTCATGCTTATCTTGCTGAACAACATAATTCTTTTCGCAAAGAAAAAGTAGGAAAAGGATTAATTGTAGGCGGTTTAACTACGGGATTATTAATAGGAATTAATCAAGGTTTGAAATTAGACATTCCTATACCTTATTTATTTGTTCCTCTATTGATGATTGGCGCAGTTAGCGCAGGTGAAGGAATTATGCTACAAAATGCTGAAGATTTAGACCATAAGGAAGCATTTGATTTCATGTGTAAAGAAAAAGAAGGTGAAGATGATGAAGGGAATTGACACTTTCGCTGAACCTCTTGAAGAGTTAAAAGGAAAATCAGTCATTATTGGCTTAATTGTCGGTATCGTTGCACTATTAAAATTAGGAAAGGTGATTTGATATGTCGCAACAGATAAAAAACAAAGCGAGATATGAAAAAATTCTTCTTCGGTTAGGAACATTAGGATTTTCTATTGAGGATGTTGATGATGGAGATACTGTTTGGTTCAAACCAACATTTTATGTCAAAGCACCAAACGGAAAAAAAGTGAAGTGTCAATTCAAATACAATATAGAATATGATGAATTTTTTGTTGATGGTTATTATTACCACACTTTAGAATATGATGAAAATGAAGTGACGACAGGAATACCTACAATCAAAACAATGACCGATAAATTAGCCACTTATGGATTTCACGATTTGTATGTTGATGATTGGAATGACCAAAACACATTAATTTACATTAACGATTTGAGAAGGGAAGATGCTTGTTCACATGATGATTTACAAATTAAAACAATGGAGTTATCAAATAATGAATTATTATTATTGACAATTGATTGTAATGCTTGCGGAAAAAGGATTTCAACATCAGCCCCAATGGAAAGTGATGCTTGGGAGGCGGAGGACTTAAATACTTGGGCGAAACAAGAACTTTCTTCACACGGTCAAAATGTTTCATTCAAAAATTGGGCTAAGAAAGAAGTTAAATCTCATGGAAACATAGACTTAGTGGATTGGGCGAAACATGAAAAACAAAGTCATACTAAAAAGTATGGTGCTGAATATGAAAATATAGGAACTATGCAATCATCCCCCGCTTCGGGCTACAATGGCTACATGAATATGATGAGTTCCGCCCGAAGATTGGTTGAAATCGGAAATGAAACAGGTCTTGACCAAAAATTAGGTGAAGCATACCAAGACGAAAGCGGAAGATGGTTTTTACCTATTCTTGAAAGAAAGGCTTCGGAATCGTTTTCTTTAGATAGCAAGAAAGCCGATAGTATAAACATGGAAGAACCTGTTATTGAAGAACCTTCATTTATCCCCGATGGTGACGGCAGGGCAATAGGCCAACAAAACAGTTCTATTAACCTTTCTCCACTTCATGCTGAAAGTGGTTTTGTTGATATTGATTATGAAGCAAAAATTAGATTAAACAACGGGGATGATAGACAATATATTACCCCTTCTATTGAAGAAGGAATGGCTTTTGAAGAAGGAGAGGGAGTTCTAAGTTCAAGTGCAAGAGTTAATATGAATGCTGAAACCTTTAATGCCGATATTGATTATAGCGGTTCAAAATACAGAAGCGCAATTGTAGCATTACATGAAGCCCTTTATGATGTGGTGGATGGAAAGCCTATGACTGAAGCCGATATTGAAGGTCTTGAGGCATCACATCCGATTATCGTTGATGCAGTTATGCGAGGAAGTAATGCTGAATCATTTAATGCTGAAGCAATTGGAAACGAGATTGGTTGCGATAAATGTGGCCGTTTTGCTAAACTTTGGTCTTATGCTAATTTTGATTTAGATTTGTGCGCTATCTGTTCTAAAAAGGAAGGATTTAGGGCTGAATCCGACAAACTTCACGGTTGGGCTACAACCATGCTTAGAGATGTGAAAGATTTGATTGAAGACCTTGAGAATGGTGCTGTTTATGACTTAGACGATTGCCGAGAAAGGTTGGAGAAGTTAAGAGATGATACTTCACACCTTAATGCTGAAACCGAAGCGGCTACTTATTCACCTTCAAGTAATCCCGATATGGTTAATGAAATCCAAACAAGCCCTACAAATGAGAGTCCTCAATTATTCAATGCAAGTAATACTTTTAACACTACTACGACATTAGGAATTGGCGGTCTTGTTGTTGCGGCACTTTCTTTGCCTATGCTTTATTCGTCGGCAAAATCCCGTTTAGGAAAGTCGGCTGAAGAAAAGCGCAAAGCAAGTGGAAGCGTTAGAAAGAATCATACTCAAGTTAAGAACTCCGAATACTCCGTAGGTCAAGTGAACCCTGTGGAAGCGGAAGGACAGCAAGACATTCATGGTGCTGAAGGAATTACTAATCCTCGTCATATTCCTTCTCCTACTCCATCGGGTTATCCTTCTAAGAATTTGAAAATGTGGTGATTTTATGACTCAAATGCGAAATAATTTTGTTGAGAAGGATTCTAATTCATCTAATAATTGGTTATCAAAGATTCAACCTGTTGATAATTTAATGCGTATGGGTGATGGAACGGCTATGGAGGCTGAAGCGTTTTCCGAAAGTATTCCTATGATGAGTTATACACCCGAAGAATTAGGAATAAATATGGATGCGACCCCTCAAGCGACTGCAATTGCGGCTACAAATCCTTATCCTTATACAGACCGTCAAGAAGTAAGTGTTCAAGCAAGTAACAGCCCTGCATTGACTGTTGTTAAGCAAGACTTATTAGATGGTGGCGTTGAGTTCTCGGCTGAAGGCAAGCCTCAAGGCACTATGATTTCTCAAATTATTGGGGAAGTTAAAGATATGATTACAGACACTCCACTTATCACTTATGGATTGGGTATTTTAACTGTTATTGCATATCAAAAGTTCGTTCAACCTTTGCTTCCGTCTAAGTGAGGCTTTAGATAACGAAACCGATAATTATTTATTGGTGAATTTTTTTGTTGCATGATTGGAGAGTCGGTGATAGAGTCGCTTCTATTGCAGTTCGGGAATCCGTAGGCAAAACAGGATTAGGAACTATTCAAAGAATCCTTTTAGAAAAAGCAATTATTGTTTGGGATGATGGTTTTCAAAGCGAAGAAAGGCTCAAGGATTTGATTTTAGCAGGTTTCAATTCAAGTAAAGTATTAGAATCGGAAACATTAACTATGTCGGGAAACATTACTACGGAATTAAAAAATCCTAAAGAAAGAAACAATGTTAATGCAAAATTAATATCGGGTTTGCCTTTGACATTAGAAGACGGCATTTCATGGGGAATCTAAATGAGCGAATACTCAAAAGTTAAGAAGTCTTTGCGGCAATTCGCAGGTATTAACTTAGATGATGGCCGAACAATTCCTTCAAATTGGGTAAAAATCCGTGAAGAAATTGTATCGGGCGATAACTCTAAGTTCAAGGTTTCTATGGCGGTATTTCCCGAAACATTTAGTGGTTTTGCTAAAGGGAGGGGGCAACAATCATCGGGAGGATATTTAGGAACGGGGACTAAAAATCTCGGTGTGGAAATCCAAGTGGAAGAGATAGGGACTACAAATTTTGGAAGTGATAGGACTTTTGAAGACATTACTTTTGAAAGACAGAATGAATTCTTTGATGATGCTAAGGCAGTCATTTCAAGAACTATAAATAGTGTTTCAAGTATTTCTTCACCTCAAGAAAGACAAGGAAACCTTTCGCAAGTCGGAACTCAAAGAAACCCTACGGATTGGTTAGTAGGAGATAAAGTAAATGTTTCAAGACCCGAATTAGATTCGGGAGGATTTACCGTAGGAATTATTGTAAGGGTATATCCAAATACTGTTGATGTTTTATTCCCTGCTGATGAATACCATAATGCAGGTTGGGTTAATGAAGAAGAAAAAACCGAACTCATTTATGCAGGTCATGACGATAATTGGCGAAAAACGGCTAATAAATGGCTAAAGAAGGAGTTCTATGCGGAATATGTAGGGATAGAAGCAAACACACCCGTTCCCGATTGGATTAGGCTAATACCTCAAGACCCCAAAGGAAGATTAACTACAAATCCTTCTCCAATACCTAATACTTCAAATGTTTGGGATGAGTCCGAAAAGGTAAAAGAAAACCTTGATGATTTATTAATTTCTTACAGATTATACAATGACCCAATTACTGAAAAAGACTTAATAGATAATTCAGCGATAAATGGTTTTGAACCCTACACAGGTATTCTTAGGCGTGGGCTTTAGATAACAAGACGAATAAAGAAAATACATGGGTCGTTCTTGGGATAGACATGATGCTTCATTAGAAGACATTAAGAGAGCAAGAAAATCAATGCTTTCTCAATTTCCTAATGCTACGGATATTTATTTTGATGAATACCTTGTTGATAGACACCAAAACGAATCCTGTAATACAAATAAATTCTATTATGGTGCAATTATGGAAACCAAAGACGGGCGATTTCAAGCCGCTACTGCTTATGGGCGAATTGGTGAACATTTAGACAGCCGAAAAGCCTTCGGTGGAGTAATGAAAAATGCCTTTGATGAAGGGGTATTCACCAATTTTGATTCAGCAAAGCGTAAGTTAAACGAAAAATTAGATAAGAAAAAGAGAGGGAAGCGTTGCAGTAAATGTAAGACTCGTCAAAGTTATTCTCCTTTTGCACCAAAGAATGCTGAAGAATATGGTGCTGAAAACATGAGTCCTCAAGTCTTTGGAAAATTAGTGGGTCAATATCCTCAACCGCCTAATAATCCTTTGCCTGTTGGTGGATTTATGGATGAAGGTTTTGAATGGACTGTTAATCAAGCCGAAAATGAAGATGGTTGGTTTGCTGTTTCTTATATGAGCAACGAAACAAACGCCAAAATTGAAAAAGCCAAAATTGAAAAAAGCAGTAAGGGAAGGTATGAATACAAGGTAAAGGAAAATCCCGATAAGAAAGGTTGGTCTGTTCTTGCTCGCTCTAAATCCGATATGGAATCCGAAACAGGTTTAGAAGCAATTACAGAACCCGAAGTATTCGGTTCTTCAAATATCGTTTCAAAAGTCAAAAATAATTGGTTAAATAGTCTTATTGGTCTTGGTGTAGGTCTTGTAGCGTTTGATTTCTTGAAAAAGAAAGGATATGTTGCTAATGCTGATACTTTAATTGAGAGTCCTAATACGGGTGACTTAACCCCTGCTGATTATGAAGAAATTGTAGTGGAGTCCACAGGTTATTATGTTCCTATTATTCCTGTTTCATTAGATGGTTCATTTATGGGAAGCCGATTTCACGCCCTGCCTACGGACAGGTATGTTTATGATTCGCCCGAAGGTATTGGCGCAAACATTGATGTAGCCATGAGTCGTAATACTAATTTCTTGCCTAATGAGCAATCTTTAGTTCAAGCCTCCGAAGCACCGGGTCAATCTCCTTATAATAGTATTTTACCAAACGGTCAAGAAAACAAGGACTTTCCTTTAAGAGTTATTCATGAAACCACTACTGTTTCATTAGACCCAAGCACAGCGTCATATATCCCTACTGACCTTTCGGGTTATACAGGCCAACAATTCGTTCCTACAAGTGTATATGAAGATATGTTAGGTGTAGGCATTTCGGGAAGAACCCCTTCTTTTTCTCAACCTGCAAGTGGCGATATAGGTTCTAATCATTTTGGTTCAAGAATTGCTAATCCCGATATGCTGACAAATGTAGGTGGACCTTTGAAAGAAGATGTAAATGGCGATTACACAGATGGAAGCACTACAAAGAGTCTTTCTCAATGGAGTATTGAAAACCAAGTCCAACAAATCTCGGACACGGAAGCAATTGTCGTGGAAAGAGGTTCGGGTGGCCGTAAGATGATTCGGAGGGTTTAGGCTTGACGAATTATAAGGTTGCTATGATTATTACGGACTCATTTCATAATGACATAGATGGAAAGGACTACAAGTATGGAAGTTCAAACAAAATTGATGATAAATCAAAACCCATCATTTTATATTATTTTTTAGATGATTATGATAGAGTATGGGATGAAGGAAACCCTTTGAATTATGATGATGAAAAATTGAAAAACAATGCTTCGGTTTCGCTGATTGATTATACCGATGGAGTCTTACTTATTAATCTTTTTGATTATGAATCGTTTGATGAAATATCAATAAAATTTGAAGTAGGTAAAGAAACAAGTATTCCCGATGTAGTGGATGAAAACGACCATTCTAAAGAATACAAATTTACTACTACAAAAATTGTAGTCGCTAATGGTCTTGAAAAAGACACGGAGGTTTTTGATGAAATCGTTACAAGTATTTGGGGTGGTTATTACGCAAAGGCAAAAGAGGGTGAAAAATTGCCTAAAGTAGCCGAAAATGTTCAAAATGCGGAAAGTTATAAGAAATGTGCTGAATGTTCCGATAGTGTTTTTGGATTAGAAGAAGAGATTTGTTTTGAATGCAGTTCTTTTGGTGCTGAAACCACTATGACGGTTGAACACAAAGATGGCTCAAGATACAGATATTCGGAAACCGACCCTATTTACGGCGAAATGGGTGAGATTGTAGGTCATGTTTCGGAAATTACGGATGAAAAGGACACCCCGTATCAAAAAATCTATGGGCGTGATGTGACGAGAGAACATAATTTTTACTTGGATGCTGAAACCTTTGAAGCAAATGCAAAAACGGGCAATAAAGTATATATTATTACTCGTCGTTGTGAAGATTATTCCGAATACCGTGAATTAGATGTAGCAGGTTTTGGTTCATTAACAGAAGCCCGAAAGAAGTTCAATTTACTTTTCAAAGAAGCAAAAGAAAATAACTACTCCGATGATACAATTGCTGATGCTAAGTCCTACATGAGATGGGGTGATTATTGGGGCATTATGTCATTTAATGATGATGGGATGATTTATGAATTGCGAGAACTTATCATCGGAGATAGAGGCGACTTTTACTTTGATGCTGAAACCTTCAATGCTGATTCAACACCACGATTTATTCCTGTTGAAGTGATGAAATACGATGATTGGTGGGTGAGAAGGTTTGGCCGTAAATACAATCCGCAAGACTTGGGTAATGCGTATAATATGTCTTATGTAGTCTTGGTGCGGGACATTGTTATTGCGGAATTTGATACACAGAAAGAAGCAGAAAATCACGCCAATACTATAAGAACGGCGATTAGTGTTCTCGGTGGTATGACTCCTTCAAAAATAGACCACCCTTTAGCACTAAAAGAAATGGATGGCTACAAGGATAAAAACATTAGGGGTGGCATGAATATGGCTGAAACCTTTGAATCCGAAAGTGATTGCAGGGAAGCCAAAGAGGAAGTAAAGAAATTGCGAAGAAAAATTGCTTTATTAGATAAGTTACATGATAAGGATAACGCATTACATCATGAGATTTTAGGAAGTGGAGGATTTTTCAAGGAACATGAATTGAAAGGTCTATTTTCGGAAAAGGACTTAAAAGGTTATGAGTATTATAGGTGAATAAAATGACAAATGAATTTGAAGAACTTATGACTTTTAATGCTGAAAGTAGTGAAGATTACGGAGAAGGCGGAACTGAAGTTCCTATGGATAACTTAGATACTATGGAATCCGCAGTATCGCATCACATGATGGATAGTCCTATGGATAGTTCCGCAGGTAATCTTGAGCAATTAGGTGCTGAAACAGACCCCGTAGCCTCCGAAGAAGTTCCTATGGGCTTAGATAACCCTTTACCTTCGCCACCCCCTGTTGAGCCTATGCCTCAACCTCCAATGGGTGAACCAATGCAAGAGAATGTGTCGGTTGATTCTTTAGAAGAATACATGGACTCTCATGCTGAAGACTATACAGATGTAGCCTCTATGAACCTTGCTGATTATGAGGATTGGTTATTTAATTCGGAATCCGAAGCGGGTGAATTAGCCGTTGCCCGAATTGTTTCTAATTTTAAGGCAAGTGGATATGATGTTAAGCCTTCTTATGCGGCAGTCGCAGGTGCTACATATAGCCGTATGAATTATGCAGGTGAAGAACACATAGATGCTTTGAAGGCTGTTGAAAGAGTTCCTGTTGCACATTTACAACCATTGGTTGTTGAGATTGAAAGTGAAGGTATGAAATCACTTGTTGATAAAATAAGGATGGCTGAATCATTTACAACAGATTACCGAGCCGAAATTAAGGCTGAAATTATGTCGGAAATGAAGGCTGAACAAGAAACATTAAATAGCGAACAAGAAACCTCTCGTTTTGAAGCCGTAATGAAAGTAAAAGAATACGCTACACCTATTGTAGTCGGGGCAACGACACTTTTAGGATTGTTTGCTTTGAGAATGATTAAGTGAGTCTTTAGATAACTAAACGGATAAAGTGATATTATGAACCTTGACATGGCGATTCAAAATCAAGTATTGAGCCGTTCTCCTATGGAAACGGCCATGTATGGTGTTGCATCCGATTTGGGCGACGGTCATTACAGATTAAATGCTTACAAAGAAAGTGAGGATATTGCCGAAAACATTATGGGGAATGCTGTTGCCGCATATACTCCAAAGCCTGTTTTCGCTCGCCCACCGATTGCACCTCATGGTGAAGCAAAGCCCGCCACTTCATTTACTCAAGAAGTAGGTGCAGGTTATACAATTACTTATGAAGCCTCAAATGATTCTTGGACTTTGAATAAAATGACACCTGCAAGTGGCTTAAAAGGCTTTTGGTCTAAATTAACAGGAAATGGTGACACTTCACCTTCTCCATTAATGTCTAAAGCAGGTGCTAATTCCTTACATAGATTTTTGACTACACTTGAAGGAATGGATTTGCCCGAAGATTTGAAGGCATCTATTGTTTCCGTTTGTATGAATAAGACAGATAATACGGGTGTTCAAGAATATGTAACGGGTCATGTAGTGGTTTCCGATTTAGAAACCAATATGTTTAATGATATTACTTATGAAGACCCTGTTTCAATTCTTGCCTCCGAATATGTGAGGCCAAAGCCATTAACAGGTTACTCTCCTGTAAATAATGAGATTGGAGATAGAATGGGGAGTAAAGTGTTGCCTCAAACGCACATTCCTTCAAAACAAGTCCCAATTAGTTCACAACATTATACTCCATTTTGAATAGAAGGTATTAGATAGACGAAGAACAGAATGAAAAATAACAAAGGTGAAATGAAATGTCCGATGTAATCAGTAAAGGAAAGAATGCCCTCATGGATGTGGGCGGAGAAGTCATGGGTGTCGGAAAGTCCGTCGCAAGTAAAGAAACCATAAAGGAAACATTTACAATGAGTAATATGACAAAGATTGTTTATGTTGCAGGTGGTATGGCCTTTGGAACTCTTGTTTCGGGCGCAATCATTAAATACATTCCATTTAGCCGAATGGGAACAGTCGGCAGGGGATTGAGAGGACTTACTACTATGACAGTAGGAAGCGGTATTCTCATGTATGGTCAAAAGAATAAACAAAATAATTACGGCCTTGCATTCACCGTTGGTGGAGGAACTATGGCTGTTGTCGGATTTTTGGACTTAGTAGGCATTACAGGAATGTTTAATGGAGTCGCAAATGTTGTTAGAGGTGCTGAAGAAACACTTTCGGGTTATCAAGCAATTGATTCCGTTGAGGTGGATAAGACTTCTTATCAGCCTACTCAAGACTACGGGGCTGAAGGGCGAACTGATGAAGAAATCGCTACTGCCGACACCCCTCAAGTATCAATCGCTTCTCGCATGGAGTCCGACCCAATGGATTCAGTTAGAGAAGAAGCCGCTATGGGACATGGCGTGACTCAATGGTTTGGAAGTGAACATTCATCCTCCGCTTCACCACTTTTTCGTAAAGCCCCATCTATGAGAGCATTTAAGGCTTCAACAGATGTGGGCGGTAACAGAACAACAACAGGCGACAATTCAATGGCTAATGTAATTGGCGGTGCATCAATGGCTGATTCACCCGCTACTACTTCAACGGCTTATGATGTTTCAATGGAAACAAGTCTAACTCCTTCACACACTAAGGAAATCGGAGGCATTCAAGATGCTTTTGATACATACATTTTACCTTCTTATGCTATGCCCTCCGCAGGTGATTCGGGGAGAGGCGTAACTGAATGGTATGCTGAATCCAACCAAACAGGTTTCATTGGGAACTTTATGGCGGGTGCTGAAGGACATGGAAGTGTCTTAGGTCAATAAACAAAAAATGGTGAATAAAATGAATATGAATAAATTAACAAATTGGACTACTACTGAATACGGACAAATTATTGTCGGTGCTTCGGTTTTGACTCTCGGACTTAGCACATTTGGATATGGAATGGGTCTTGAAGAGATGCTCGGCGGAAAAGTCGGACTCGCTATGGGCGCAGTCGGTGTTCTTATCGGTGCATCAACCTTAATCCCTGCGGTTAAGAAAATGATTTGAGGTGAATAAAATGATTAATATGAAAGGAATTTGTAATACTGTTGCTAATAAGAAGAGAACTTGCGCCGCTTTGATGGTTATTGGTGGACTACACATGACTCTAAGTGAAAATCAGCCCGTTCTCGGAAGGATTGACCTTCCTACTATTACTCTTATGGGTAAGGATGTTGGAGTTCAAACCGTTCTCGGACTCGGCCTCGCTGTTTGCGGGACTTGCTGTTTAGTCGCTTGTATGTGATATTAGGTGAATACTATGGATATTAAGGGAATGTTATTGAATAAGACCACTATTGGTGGTTCTTTAGTATTGGTTGGTGCAGTTATTACTTTCGGTGCGAACTTTAGAATGCTCAACAAGGTTCTTTTTACTCTCCCTGTTCTTAATGCTGACATTACTCTCATGAGAGTCATGGGTGGAATTACTACTTTACTCGGTGTTGCAGTCCTTACAGGATTTGACCCACTATCAATTGAAGAAGAAGTTCTTTGAAGTTATAACAAGGTTTAGAGAGTATTTACTTTCTTCATATAGTGTGGCCGT
>Ga0098048_1000080_pt1 | contig 45464 bp, 43 predicted proteins | sample 13_taG_FD_75052 | JGI IMG/M metagenome (GOLD analysis project Ga0098048, IMG submission 75052) | Marine viral communities from the Subarctic Pacific Ocean - 13_ETSP_OMZ_AT15268 metaG | ecosystem: Environmental > Aquatic > Marine > Oceanic | place: Pacific Ocean | collected 2015-01-16 | reverse complement strand
TATTAGTATTATTAGTATTATTAGTATTATTAGTATTATTAGTATTATTAGTATTATTAGTATTATTAGTATTATTAGTATTATTAGTATTATTTCTCTCTACGTTATTACCAGAAGAATCTTGAGTATTGTTTAAAAATATATTAGACACATTATAATTATACTCTCTTATATCATATCTACATACTGGGCAACGACAATTACTTCTGAACCAATTCATAATATGTTCATTGTGAAATATATGTCCACATTGTCTGATAACAGTAACCATATCATTATCATTAAATTCATCCATTGAAATAGGACAAGACATATTTATTGGTCTAGCAATATCACAATATCTAACTCTTCTGGTAGCAGCTTCAATTTGAGATTGTGTTGGATATATTTGAACTGGCTGAAAAAGAGTCTCTAATATATTATAAGAATCCATTATGGTTTGCGTTGGAAAAAGTCTATTTGTATTAGTATTTCTAATATTATTTCTAATATTATTAGTATTTCTATTTGTATTTCTATTCCTATTATTATTTGTATTTCTATTTCTATTAATAGGAATAGTATATTCATTAATTAAATAACTTATACTTGATGTATTATCATTTGGTAAATTATTATCAAAATTATTTGAATTGCTGTTAAATCCTCTAGAATAATTACGTGGATTGTTTCTGTTTTCTTGATTTATATTTAATAATTGCACTAACGTGTTTCGAATTTGGTCATTTGAATTGTTTAAATTTTGTATACTTTCAATTAGTGTATTAATTTGTGCGAGATTATCATTATACATATTATTTAAAATATGCGATAAAAATATAATTCGATTATTTGAAGTAAAAACATCATAGTTATTATCCATAATATATATATATATTATGAAATATGTTTAAATATAAAATATATAATTATATAATATTAAATGGACGTGACAAAATATAAAAATAAAGGTTTAAGTGGCTTAGCTAATCTTGGAAATACTTGTTTTATAAATTCATGTATTCAAGTTTTATCACACACTTACGAACTTAATAATTTTTTAGATAATGAATCATATAAAAATAAATTAAAAAATAAATATGATTCAGCTTTGCTTATTGAATGGGATAATTTAAGAAAAATTTTATGGAATAACAATTGTGTTATTTCGCCTGGTAAATTTATATCTACAATTCAAAAAGTAGCAAAATTAAAAAATATGGAAATATTTACAGGATATTCACAAAATGATGTATCAGAATTTTTATTATTTTTAATAGATTGTTTTCATACATCTATTTCAAGAGAAATAACTATAACAATTTCAGGAAATCCACAAAGTGATACAGATAATCTTGCCATGAAATGTTTTGAAATGGTAAAAAACACGTATTCAAAAGATTATTCGGAAATTTGGAATCTATTTTACGCTGTAAATGTTTCAGAAATTACAAGACTTGATAACGGAAAGGTTTTAAGTATGAATCCAGAACCATTTTTTATGGTAGATTTGCCTATTCCATCCAACAATAAATCACCTTCATTAATTGACTGCTTTAATCATTATGTTGAAGGAGAGATAATACAAGATTATACAGATGAAGAAACCAAAGAAAAGATAGACATTAGAAAAAAAATATTATTTTGGTCATTTCCAAATATTTTGGCAATTGATTTAAAAAGATTTAATAATCGTTTTCAAAAAAATCAAATTTATGTAACATTTCCTCTGGATGATTTGGATTTATCAGATTATGTTATTGGATATAAAAAGCAAAATTTTAAGTATGAATTATATGGGGTTTGTAATCATAGTGGTGGTGTAATGGGAGGCCATTATACTTCATACGTTAAAAATGCGAATGGAAAATGGTATCACTATAATGATACATCTGTTACAGAGGTTGGAATAAACGAATCAATTGTTTCTCCAAAAGCATATGTATTATTTTACAGGAAAAAGCTATAAAAACATAACTTTTAATTTTTTTAACTATTTATATATTATAAATGGAAGTAGTAAATACAACAACAACAACTGATCCAGTTAATATGTATAATAATTTGAATAATTTTATATTGAATCCAATGGTATTTATTATAATAATTCTAACTGTTGTATCATACTATGCTTTTTCATCATCTTTAGGAAATGGTAATTTAGGAACTAGTGAAGAATCGAAAGGTGGTGGTATATTTGTAGTAATCATTATTATTATTTTAGTAATTTTAATTTTAGTAAATGCTTTACAATACTTTTTTAGTATAAATGTGACAGCTTATGTTCAAGGTTTATTTACACCAAAAACTACAGTCGATATAGTAGTTGATCAAAGTACATACCAGCCAACACCTGTTCCTGAAATAAAATTTAAAAAGCAAGTATTTAATATTCCAGGTAATTATTATACTTATGATAATGCCAAAGCATTATGTACTGCTTATGGTGCTGAATTAGCATCTTATGACCAAATAGAAAAATCTTATAATAATGGTGCTGAATGGTGTAATTATGGATGGTCAGACAATCAATTAGCTTTATTTCCAACTCAAAAGAAAACATATGATACTCTACAAACTATTCCTGGTCATGAGAATGATTGCGGAAGAACTGGTGTAAATGGCGGTTATATAGCAAATCCTAACGTTAAATTTGGTGTAAATTGTTATGGATATAAGCCAAAAATAACTTCAGACGAAGAAGAACTAATGAAAACTTCATCACCTTATCCAGAAACTCCACAGGATATTGCTTTCCAAAAGAAAGTTGATTTAATGAAAACTAAATTAGATGAAATATTAGTTTCACCATTTAATAATAATACATGGGGTGAAATCTAATAAAAATTATTGATATTTTATAATATTATTATGATAATATTATTGTATTTATATAATTACACATTTGAACATTTAAAACGCCGATTTATTTGTAGTAATAATAATAAGTTTAAAATAATAAAAAAAAATATTTATAATTATAAATGTCTATTAATTTGATTTTAAATAATATACATCTAAAAAATATTACTAAAATTTTAAAAGATATTGGTGAACGCGTTGAAGGTAATTTAATATGTGATATAAGACCAGATAATTATATTATTACTCAGAATGAAAGTAAAATTAAAAATTTACAATATTTATGTAAAAATAAAAAAAAAATAATAGAAATCGGTGTGAATGCTTGTCATAGTTTATTACTGATGTTACTTATCAACCCTATGGCTGAATATTTACTATTTGATTTAGGGAATCATAAATATACATTACCTACATTAAATTATATTAAAAAACAATTTCCTCATACGAAAATAAATATTATATTCGGTAATTCCGTTGAAACAATATCTGAGTATATTCGCGTTAATCAAAATAATATAAATTCATATGATTTAATACATTTAGATGGAGGGCATACAGAAAATATATTTTCACAAGATTATATAAATAGTAAAAAATTAGTTACAAGCAAAGGCATTATAATATTTGACGATTACGACTATTCCGATATAAAAAATTTTATAGATAGAAAAATAAAAGAAAATGAAATTATAGAATTAAAAGATGAAAATATTATAAAAAATAATAAACATTTTATTTATTCATATTTATAATATTGTTTATTTCTCAAAGTTTTATAATTATACATTAATAAATTTTATCAAAATGCAAAAAGTCGGTGTTTTAAATGTTCAAAGGTGTAAAATAAAATTCTTCTTATAAAATAGGTGTAGGTTCATATTGTATGTAACAAGACTTAGCTGTAGTTAAATATAGTTCTATCATTAAATAAAAAACTGAAATAATAAATAAAAATTTAAACACATAAATAGATATTTTTTTAGTAAATAAATAAAAATTTATCCCCCAAGGTGAACAGTAAAATTTAAATATCATGATATCATTATTTTCTACAATATCATGTTCTACAATATCATGTTCTACAATATTATATTCTACAATATTATTTCTACAAAGTGGACATGATTTATTGTGATAAATCCAATTTTTCAAACAAGCATTATGAATAGCTATATCACAATTACAATTACTAAAATATAATTGCTGTTTTTGTAAACTTGTAGTTTTTTTTTCAAAATCAGTTTTATAATCAAAACATATAAAACACTCTTTATAATCATCATAATAATCATCATAATAATCATCATAATAATCATCATAATAATGTTTATAAAATCCAAAAACCATTATTTATATTAAAATAATAATTTAATATAAATATTATATTTTACCTATTTCTTTTTGTATTTTTTTTAGAAGATTTTTTATTTTTCCTGGTAGTTTTCTTTTTTGTTGATTTTGCTTTAACATTATGCTCTTTAACAAGCCCCAACAATTTTTCGTGTAAATCATCTTCTATAACATCATCATCGCTATCAGAGTCGTTATGCTCAATTTCTTTATATTTTCCATCAATAATACGATTGTTATATGATAATGCCCAATTAGGCACAACAAGATCATTAAATAAATCAGAAACTTTATCTAATTTTCCACCAGTTTGTTCAGTATTAAATGTCATAATTGGAGACATACCATTTTTCAACATAATAGAATTAACACTAAATCCTCCAGAATGAATACCTCCTTCAATATCATTATTAAAAACTAATTCACCTGCACCAATATAATCCAATTCACTCATATAAATACTTGATATATAATTTAATTATTATAAAACCGCTTTATTTCAGGCACTATTTTTACGGAACGTTTTTGTTTTATATGATCCATAATAACCTTAACTTGAGATTCATTTTTTATAATCTCTCCAAGTGTTTTCTCTAAATATTTAAAAGTTAATGGTTCAGGTACTTTTGTATCAGTAAATTTAAGTTTATCGTTATTAACTTTAATTGTTGTATTAGATATATTATTAGACTTTGCATAATTTGTTAAATTTGTTTCAAGTGTATTTCTTTGTTCTCTCAATTGCTTTGCTTGTTCATTAAGTTTTTTAATTTGATTATCAATTTGAACCCATTGTTGAATTTTATTATCAAAACTCATATTTTAATTATATTTAAATAACTTTAATATAATTTCTATTTATATTTTCTAAATTTTTTTCTAGACTTTTTATTTTTCGTTTTATTTTTCGTTTTATTTTTCGTTTTATTTTTCGTTTTATTTTTTCTTCTACGTAACTGACTACCTGAAGTTTGAGCAATGTCATTCACTTCTTCTAATAAAGTAGTAAAATCTTTCCATAATACTATTTCAGTAGGTCCATCTAAATCTTCGACTGTATATTTATCATTCCCCTCTAATTTATTAGAATCTATTATTGTTCCATCATAATCACTAAAATATTTTTTAAGTAAACTATGATATTTATAATTGTCTCTTCCACCGGAGTATTGGTTATTAGGATCACTATAATATTCTATTTTTGACTCAGGGTCTTGTTTGTTAATTGTATCTACTATTTGTTGACGAATATTAGCATTACCAATATCTAAAAGACGAGGATCTTTTATAAATTTATATTTTTTTAAGATAGGACCATATGTTTCTCCATAATTTTTAATTTGAGAAAACCATTGTATACCCTCCATTTCACTAAGGGGTTTGTATTCACGAAATTGTTTATATATATACATTTATATACATATAAATAATATTAAAAATTAATGTCTTCTATTTGTTCTTGTTTTTCTCTTACGTCCATAACTTTGTTGAGCGCCTAAAAGAGCAAAGGGGACAATAGCTTGGTTAACAACTTCACCTATAAATCCTCCGCGTTTATTTCCACGTTTATGTTTACGTCCTGCTGATTGAATTAATTTTAAGTTATTACTGGTAGGCATTTGAGATGTTGGTGTAACATTTTGTCCTTGAGCACCGATAATAGTGTTTCCAGGAACTTGACCATAAGGTCCTGTTTGATCCATAGTTCTGGCCCATTGAGAACCAGTTGTACCATTAACATACATTCCATAACTTGCTGCATCTGTATATGAACCACCTCTCATTTTACGACTTCTATGTTTTCTACTGCCATGTTTACGACTGCCATGTTTACGACTTTCATGTTTACGACTTCCATGTTTGCGAGTATGCATGCGACTATGTCTTGCCATTATATAGTCTGGTGAGAATAAAAATATTTGCCTAAAATTCTTCCGCAAAGTTTAACACAAATTTATTTATTAAAAACTTCTTTGTTTCGTATTATTAGAATTAAAATTATAAGAATTGCTAATATCATTATAAATATTAAAAATACAAGTGACATAATAATGTAAATATATGGATTTATTTCATACAAAATAAAATTCATAACAGGTTTTAATAATATTTTAAATTCATTTTTTATGTCTTCTCTTTTTAATATATCTAAACATTGTTGAACAATTGAATCCTTCATACTTATCTTAAAGAGAATTAATAGAATAATTTTGCGTGTTAAAAAATTTTTATTTTTCTGTATTTTGAGTAATATGGAAAATATAATTGAACCAAATGAATCGTTTGACTTTTCAAAACTTTCTTTAGCACATCCCGTTGGCATTCAAGGTGGCGCATATTTTACAAAAATCGAATTAAATAATAAACCATTATATATACAAACTTTTAAAAGTTTAACAAGACAAGGAGTTGTTAAAAGTGGTAAAAAATATTATTGTGATTTAATGTTTGATAAAAATTCAGAAACCATTATTCAGTGGTTTGAAAATCTAGAAGAAAAATGTCATAAACTTATTTATGAAAAAAAAGATGATTGGTTTCAAGGTAATTTAGAGGAATCTGATATTGAAACAGCCTTTACACCATTGATTAGAGTTTATAAATCTGGCAAGTATTGTTTATTGAGAACTAACATTAAAAATAATAAAGACGATATTCCAGCTGTTAAAATTTATAACGAAAAAGAAATCATGTTAAATATAAATGATGTAACTCCTGAAACTGAGATTATATCTATTTTAGACATACAAGGTATAAAATTTACATCGAGAAATTTCCAAATTGAAATTGAATTGAAACAAATTATGGTTTTAGATAATGAGCCAATATTTGATAACTGCTTAATTAAAACAAATAAAAAAAATGATAAAACTTTAGAAGAAATTATACCACCAGTTGATTTACAAGAAACTTTTGCGGATGAACAACAACATGATGTAAAAGAAGATTTTACTGTTGAACAGTCTCTATCAAATAATTTAATAGAAGAAAATAACAATGAAGAACAAATTGAAGAAAAAAATGAACCGAATACTTTAGATAATCCAGATACTTTAGATACTTTAGATAATCCAGATACTTTAGAAACTTTAGATACTTTAGAAACTTTAGAAGAAATCGAACCGATAGATATTTTACAAACAAATGAAAAAAAAGAAGAAAAAGAAGAAAACATATCTATTGAATTTGAAGACTTAATGGAAGATATTGAGCAAAACAATGATGATTTAAAAGAAATAAATAATAACGATTTGAATTTAGAGAAAAATGATACATCCATAACATTAAAAAAACCAAATCAAGTTTATTTTGAATTATATAAGGAAGCAAGAAATAAAGCAAAACAAGCAAAAAGGAGTGCTATTTTAGCTTATTTAGAAGCAAAGAATATTAAGAAAACATATATGATTGAAAATATTAATGATAGTGATAGTGATTTTGATGCTGAAATCGATGAAGCTTCAGAGAGTGAATTGGAAGGTCTTTAAGAAAAGAATATTTTAGGATAATTAATATTAATCATAAAATTATTTTATCATTAATTTTATATAATGAGTGTCTCTTTAAAGAAACTATGGAATGACTACGGAATTGGAGCCATAATTATTTTACTAATTTTAGCATATGTTGTATATGCATTCGCTGGTTATTTAGGTGCCAAAGGAATGTCTGGACATGAATCTAACTCTCAAATGCAAACCCAGTATAAAAATACCAATGCTGCTTATTCTGCCGCCGTTCGTCCTTCAGAATCTTTAGGTCATAATGAAGTATTTGCTTCTGCTAATGGTGCTCAAACTTCTATGCCTGGTATCCCTTCTTCTTGTTCTAATCCTAATGTTCAAAATCCTGCTGAACTTTTGCCTAAGGATACCAACTCCCAATGGGCTCAATTAAACCCTTCTGGTAAGGGCGAACTTGCTAACGTTAATTTGTTAAAGTCTGGCTACCATATCGGTATTGATACTGTCGGACAATCATTGAGAAATGCTAACCTTCAAATTCGTTCTGAACCACCTAACCCACAATTAAATGTGGGACCCTGGAATTCTAGTACAATACAACCTGATTTCCTTAGGCCGCCGCTAGAAATTGGCAGTGGTCCTCAATAATTATTTATAGAAAAAATAAAAATTATGGTATCATAAGTCTCAAATAATATCAAAATCTTTATATTCATTATTTTTACACATATAAATATTTTGAACTCTGTTTTCATTTGTAATTTTCTCTATATTTTCACATAATTCACTTAACCAATCATATTTATTTTTAAATACATCTTCCTGTAATATTCTTATTATAGAAAAACCGTTTTCATTAGCACATGTCATTTTATATAAATCCTTCTTTCTATTATGTTCTGGTGTTTTCCATTTAGCAACTTGTTTCCAATGTTGAACTCCATCTTGTTCCACGATTACCTTTCTCTCTTCAATTACAAAATCAAAAGGTAAATGTTTCTTATCTTTACACCAATCAACCTTATACTGAGTTTTTAATGATGGATATTTTTCACTTAATATTTTATATAATTTATCCTCTGTTTTATATCTACAATTCGGACACCAAGAACCATCTGTAATATGAGATGCTCTACTTTCAAATTCATTTTTACATTTATGACAATTAAACCAAAATTTTTCAGCACTACTTTTAAAGACTTCTATAGGTTTCTTTTTATTTTTACATGACCAATTTTTACTTCTCTCTACAGAAGCAAATGATTTATTAACACAACTAAAACAATTTTCATCTCGTGAACACATTATAAGATTATGACAATAATTACAAGTATTTCCTCTCGTTATACGGCTTATTTTTTGTTTAAATGTATGTTTACACTCAGGACAATCAAATAAATATTCTTTATGTGAATTTTTAAATAATTCTTCTGGCAAATCTTCATTTTTATTAGACCAGTTTTCAGAATATTCAACAGAAGCAAAACATTTATTAAAACATATTTTACATTTTTTTGTGGAACTACATAATTTTTTATTAGCACAAAATGGACACCATCTACCAATATTAACATTATTTAATTGAATATCGAATTGATGTCCACAATCACAATCAAACCAGAATTTCTTATGTGAATTCAATGCTATCTCATTCGGCTTTAAAGTATTTTTAGATGACCAAAATTTTGATTTTAAATGACTATCAAATGTTAGCATTTTCATTGTTAATTATTTTAAATTACACTTTAAATCAATTTTAAATATAAATTTTTCATAAAATATTTGAATATAAATATTTTATAATATTAATATATGAAAAAACATAATATAATTTTTTATATATTCTTAGCATTTGTATTATTTTTGTGTCTAATAATTTATTATCAATCTGACGCTTTTGATTTAAAGTGTATTATTGCTTCAAAAGATGGAAATCGTTATTGTGTGAGGGAAAGGGCAAAAATGGAATTAGCAGCGAATCTTTTAGCAGATGTTACACAAAAAATGAATGACACAGTTGCTTTTATAGAAATAAAAGAACCAGAAGACCCACGAACAATTAGATTAGTTAAAGGGTATAATCCCAAAAAAATAAGTGAAACTTTACCAACAAGTGAATTAACAGCATTCAGTGAAAATAAAGGTGAAAAAATCGCATTTTGTTTAAATAAATCTAAGAATGGTTCTAAATTAATTGATATAAATACACTAACATTTGTAGCACTTCATGAATTGTCTCATATAGCAACCGAATCTATCGGACATAAACAAGAATTTTGGGAAAATTTTAAATGGATTTTACAAAATGCAAAAGAAGCTGGAATTTATTCACCAGTTGATTACAAAAAATACCCAGAAGAATATTGTGGTATGACAATTAATGACAATCCATATTATGATTTAGTATAATTTTTTCTATTGATAATATATAATGGAAGAAGTTTTTAATCATCTTTTTCATGCGTTAATTATTACTATAATTCTTTATGTAATAATGAAATTTGTTTTGAAGCAATCACAACGTATGGCTTTAAATAGAAGTTTTTTGGCTGGTGCAATAGCATTGATATATATGATTTTATTTGGACACGGTTTACCTACACATATTAATAAGATTTAATTATTTTTAATTTAATTATATAAACTAAATTAAAAATAATAATTTAATTATATATATGTCACAATCAATATCTTCAAGTATTAGTTCAATAAAATCAATAGACAAACCTTTAGATAAGATAGTTTATAAGGTTAAAAAACTAGTAAATGACAAAATCGATACTATTTATGTGTTTTATGGAAGAAAAGAAAAAGATATGAGTGAAGATAAAGTTATTAAACAAATATTTACAGATAAAGAGTATGATGATATAAAAAAACATAATACTAAAATAATTTTCAGTGAACAAAGAATCCATCCAGATGATTCAATTGCTACAATTAAAATTAAGATACTTACTGAAATGAAAAAAAAGGTTTCAATAGAAGAATTATACTTATTTTGTAAAAAAGTTGAAAAACTAAATTCCATAGCTGTGTATCAGTCATTAACACAAAATAAAAAAATAGCATTAACAAAAATTCGATTAGAACAATTTATCCAAAATATAAATTCTGATTTAGAAGGTAATTTATTTCCTGAACCCCAAGATAAAGAAATTTATTCATATGAAAATATTTTTGAAATGAAGCTTGATAATAAAGAATATATTATTAACAAAGTTTTAGGCCAGAAATTTTTTATTGTCGAAAATGAATATCCTTTTGTTTGTAATCCATTTGATGTTAAAGAATATGATAAATTTTTTGAAAAAAACGCACGTAAATCATTGACAACACTTAACAATCATTTATTACTTAATTCTGGTGAGATTATTGATAATAGTATTTATTTATGTTTGGCACAAGATGTATTAAGTTATGTAGAAAATAAGGATATATCTCAGCAAACCACATTAAAAATATATTACCCATTTCTTTATAATAAAAATATAAATTCTCTCGAAGATTTGGAGAGAAACCAAGAAAAAATAATTGAAGGAAATAAAAAATTATATAATGAAAAAATTCTTGATTCATTTAAGACTATTGATATGTTTTATGATGTATATGACGCAAGAAAAAATGAATTAAATTATGTAAATAGAGGTATTAAATATATTAAAGCTATTATGAAGCCAGATTTTGATATTAAGATACCACTTGAAATTATTTTTAAGGTTGTTCACGCAAATGAAACTAACCCATTTATTAAATATAATCCATCATCAAGACAGGAAAACATATACAGACTTTATGCTGATAAAATTTCAACCGATGGACGCAAAATACCTTATCTTAAAAAGGCTTCTATATTTAAACTTATGAAATCTATTGGACGCTCTAAATCAGTTTCTGTTTATATTGAAACCCATGATAAAGTTATTTTAAATTGTGAGTTTGATGATGAAGGTTACATTACAATATCAGGAGAATTTAACAAACTTGTTGATGTTTCAGAAATTAATGAAATTTTTAAATCCAATATAAATCCCGTTATTCAAGAAATAAAATCTTTTCTTGAGCAAAGTGGATATAAATTAAGTTTATTTAATAGTTTAAGTGATGAAAATATTGAAATTAAACAAATGACATATGAATCGCAAATTAATGTTAAAAAAATGTTTGATTTTAAAAATTATACTGGATGTATAAATAGTGTATTTGTTAATGAGACTAATAGATTAAAACCTGATAAAATACTTTTACGTTATAAACGTATTTCTAATTTCAGTAAGTTTACAAGCCAAGAAGCATTTATTCTTGAAAAGGCCGAACAAGGATTAAGAGGTAGAGATATTATACAATCATTACTTGAAAATTTTTCTGATTTGACACATGAAGAAGCAACAGAACTTGTTTCTAAAGTTGCTAATGAATTACAAGTTGAGAAGGGTATTAGAAAATCTGATATTAAAATAAAAGAAAACCCTGGATTTAAAACTGAAATTTTTTTGGATTTAAAAACATCTTTATTAAAAATAACTACTGAAAATATAAATAATATTAATTATTTATTCACCTTACCAATTTATTTGGATACAATAGTACGTATTACACAAGATAAAACTTCTACTAATTATCCGGTATCTGAAATAAATAAAATATGTAGTGTAAAAGAGACAAGTGATGTTTTTATTGATGATATAACGTCTTCTACTGAATTATCAAGTGAAGAAGATGAGGAAGATGATGAAAGTATTAATTATATTAAATATTCTGAAGCCGAAAAAGAAAAACCAAAAGGTGCTTTTAATTTACTTTTTGATGAAGATGACTCAGATGAAAGTTATGAATCTGAAGGAGGTGATAAAAAAGACTTTAAAGGAGGCGAAACTGATTCATCTGAGGAATCTATATCATCTGAGAATATGTCTTCTCCTTTGGTTCCAAAAACTGATAGTAAAAAGGAAACTAATCCTAATGTTCAAATAAATATTTCATCACCTCAAGAATCTTCATCTGAGGAATCTATACCAAGTGAAAAAACATCTTCAGTTGATAAGTCTATACCTGAAGAAAGTATAAAATCTTTATCTTCAATTAAAAGCATATCTGAAGAACAAGATGAAGATGAAGAACAAGATCAAGAACCTGATGAAGAACAACCTGATGAAGATAAAGAACAAGATGAAGATGAAGAACAACCTGATGAAGTTGAAGAATCTGATGAAGTTGAAGAATCTGATGAAGTTGAAGAATCTGATGAAGTTGAAGAATCTGATGAAGTTGATCAACCAGTTGAAGAAGAACCTGATGAAGATGAGCAACCAGTTGAAGAAGAACCTGATGAAGAATTATTAAGAAAAAAATGGGACTATACAAAATTAAATAAACCATATTATTTTCAAACTCAAATTGAAGAAAAAGACCCTATTTTAATTGTTAAAGAAGATACAAAGGAATACAATGGTTATTCTAGAACTTGTTTGTCTGATAAACGTAGACAACCTGTAATATTAACAGATTCTCAATTAGATAAAATAAATAAAGAACATCCTGGTTTTTTGAAAGAAGAGGATGTAATTAAATATGGTTCTGATTCAAAACACCAATTTAATTATATTTGTCCACGATATTGGTGTTTGAAAAATAATACATTTATTGATCCAGCTGACATTAAAATTGAAAAAGGTGAAAAAGTTCATAAACCTATAAAAGGACCTTCTTGTGGTAAGGTTTTATCGAAAAAAGATAAAGTTGTAAAACCTGGATACTATATTTACGAGTTTAATGATAAAGCTTATCCTGGTTTAATACCAAATAAACACCCAAAAGGATTATGTTTACCTTGTTGTTTTAAAAATTATAATACTGAAGGAAGAATAAAAGCAAAACAAAGTTGTTTAGAAAAAGAAAAAAAACAAGATGAACAAAATATTCCAACAAAAGAAGATGATTATGTTTTAGGTCCAGATAAATTTCCGTTAAATATTGGACGTTGGGGTTATTTGCCAGCCGAAATACAAACAATTTTACATGAAGTTAATGCTGATTGTCAAGTGAGTAAAACTAATACAAATATAAAAGAAAACCATCCTTGTTTATTAAGACACGGTGTTGAAGTTGATAAAAGACAATCATTTATAGCAGCTATTTCAGATGAAATATTTTTCGGAAAAAGAATAATTGATGTTGAAAATAGATTAACAACAAAGGAAGCAAAGGTGTTAAGTATTAAAGAAATGAGAGAAAGAATTATTAAATCAATTAATATTGATTCTTTTATTAAATATCAAAACGGTAATTTAGTAACTGATTTTTACAATCCTGATATAAATGTAGACCCAACAAAATATCAAAAATCAAAATTATATTCAAAGATTGATTTAAGTAAAGAGGAAGAAAAAACATATTTCACAAAAGTAATATCTGCATTTCAAAATTTCATATCATTTTTAAAAGACGATGAATCTATTATAGATCATACGTATTTATGGGATATAATTTCAATGCCTAACAAATATTTATTTCCAAATGGTGTTAATCTAATCATTTTTCAATTGCCTCATGATGATATAACAAATAATGTTCAGCTTCTATGTCCAACAAATCATTATTCCAATGAATTTTATGAAGCAAGAAAGCCTTCAATATTATTAATAAAAGAAGATGGTTATTACGAGCCTATATATTCTTATTTAAGTACCAGTAAAAAACTAAACATAACAAAAGAATTTAAGGAACATGACCCACACTTATCAAAAACAATGAGAGCAGTATTCAAAGAACTCATTAAACCGTTTTTTGAGTTAATATGTAGACCATTAGAAAGTATGCCAAATATTTACAAAGCTAAACGACCATTACTTTTATACAATTTAGTTCAAAAATTAGATGAATATGAATATAATATTAAGAAATTAGTAATGAATTTTAATAATAAAATTATTGGTGTTATTGCTGAAGAACCAGGAGTTTCTGAGAGAACTGGTTTTATTCCGTGTTATCCTTCAGCATATAATGAAAATTTAAAGAAAGATTTAGATTTTGTTTTTATGAATGATGAGTCATTATGGAATACATATGATTTAACATTACAATTTTTAAATAGATTATATAAGAGAAGTAAAAAGAGAAGAGACGAAGCATCTATTCCTTGTAAACCAGAATTTAAAATTGTTGAGGATGAAATGGTTGTGGGTATACTAACTGATACAAATCAATTTATACAAATTTCTGAGCCCATTAGAGTTGATGAAATTGAACCCGAATTAGATTTGCCATCAATCACTGATAATGATTATATTGTTAATGTAAAGAAAAGACCATTGGTTCAAAGTGATACTCAAATTATAACTCAAAATGTTGTTGATGTTGAGAGAGAAGATTATATAAAAAAAATTAAGTTAGAAACTAGTTTCTATAATATTTTTAGAAATACTATTAGAATTTTGTTGAATAAGTATGAAAATATTAAAACAAGAGAAAAAATCGAATCAGAAATGTTAAAAGAATATATAATTTATTCTGATAAACTATCAAATATTAACAGACTATTAAAACAGCTTGTAGGTGATAAAATTCAATTTGTTGGTGATAAAAATTATTATAAACTTATTAATGAAGTTTCTACTTGTATTGTGAAAGACGATAATAAATGTAAATCTACACCTAATTTATGTGTTGTTTCGGAAAATGGAAATTGTAATATGATTTTACCAGAGAAAAATTTAATAACAGACAAAGAAAATGAGACCATTTACTTTGGTAGAATGGCAGATGAATTAATTAGATATAATCGAATTAAGTCATTTATGTTACAACCACAAATTTATTTATCATTTAGTAACGTTGGGTATAATTTAAGAGACAATGAAATAATATTGATACAATCGTCATTAACACAGGATTATTTTGATAATTTAATTCCTGTGGTTACAAATAATTATGTTAAATATAATTCTTATGATGAAACACAACCAATCATGACACAATTATATGACAATAATTTTTCTTCACTTGATAAGGCTATTGGAAGAAAAAATGAATTAATATGTGATAAAGTTGACAATGACCATATTAGATCAAGTGTTTGGAAAAAATGCTTTCCGCGTAATTTTATCGAAACGGAATATAGTAAATATAACTTTTGTACATTTAATTTTATAATTGATCTTATAGAAAGAAAAACAAAAGAAAAAATTACTATTAATCATATTAAAAATGAATTATATAATGAATATAAAAAATATCTTGAAAAATATAAAGATAAAATCGTTGATATTTTAATTATTGAAGGAAAGAAAACATTAGGTGACCAAGTTCATTCTGATGTATTATCGTTTTCCAGTTTTATTTATACTGATAACTATTTTTTGACAACATTTGATTTATGGTTACTTGTTAATAAATATAAAATTCCGACGATATTTATTTGTCAAAAATTTATATTACAAACTAAATACGAAAAACATTTATTTGTTGGTTATGGTGATGAAGATGATAAATTTGCTTTTGTTGTTTTACCTGGATTTAGAGCAGAGAATGTTCCTAACTTTAAAATTATAAAATCGAATAAAGGTGAAGTTTTTATTTCTCTTAAAGAAATAAATGAAGAATGTATTGGAAATATTGAAGAATCTATAAGAAATAAAATGGATATTGAAGATTATCTTGATAAATTTACAATGCCAACTAAAACTATTTATAAAAAGAAAAAACCCTTATTAATTGAGCGTGAGAGTGAAGAAAATGAAGTACAACGCGTTAAAAGTAAAATAATACGCAAAGAAACTACTCCAGTTTCATCAGAGAAACAAATTATAAACAAAACAAAACCATCCAAAAAAGTTAGAATTAAAGGCGAAACAAAAAATAAAACAAAAAAAAAGACAAATATTCGAAAACAGAAATTTTTAATCGTTGATAGTTCATCAACAAAAGAAGATTAACTTATTGAATCATCATCATTATTTTCTTCATAATATTCGAATTCCTCATTTACTATTTCATGTTCGTCTTCAGTTATATCACTTTCTTCTTCATCTTCAATTATATTTCCTAATTCATATTGTTCTTCAGTTACATAATATTCATCGGTATTGTCGCTTTCTTCGTCACTATATATTTCATATTTATATGATAAGTGATTCAACATGAAACTTTTACTTTCGTATGTATTAAATTTTTTATGTTTTATATCAAACTCAATATGTGATTTAATTTTTTTTATTTTTCCATTTTTAATAATATCTTTTAATATGATAATTTTTTTACCAAAATGTGGATTAAATTGTTGAAATTTATTCATTTTATTATAAAAATTGTTTTTAGCTCTTATTTTATTTTTTTGAACTAAAGAATAATTATATACCAAATATAAATACAAATATGGTTTCATGACTTTAATAAGAATATTTTCAGGAAATTCTTCATCTATTTTTATTTTTTGATTTTGATTTGAAAAATTCATGTTAAATGAATCAATCATTAATTTAATATCGTCTAAAATAGTTTTTTTTGTAGAATTATTTAAATAATTTTGGAAACTATATTCTCGTAAAATATATTCATAATTATCAACAAACATAGTTATGTCAAAATTACATTTTTTAAATTTAAGAAATACATCAAGATATTCAGATTTTATGAACATAATTTTAGTGTTTAAAATCAAACAAGTATAAATAAAATATAAGATGGATTTGCCAAATGGAATATTGTTGTAAGGATTTTTTATAGAAATAGGTTCGGAAAAGAACGAAAAATTATTTGTTAATGAGATATAAATAATCTTAAGCAATTCATCAATTTTGAATAAATATTTTGAATTAATATGATATATACATATAATATTCTGTTGGTTTTTTTTTATTTGGTTAAGTTGTAAATCATTATCAACAATTAATTTAGATCTTTTATATTTACATAAAAACACAAATCTATTCAGTTTATGATATATACTTTGTATTTTACAAAATAAATTAAATAATTCTTCTTTTTCGTTTTGTTTTTGTGAAAAATAAAAATTATTCATTGTTTCTTCAATAAACTGAAACTTTTTATAATTTTTTAATAAATTGTTACATAAATAATTAAAATAAAATTTATATATTCCTGATATATTATCATTTTCATAATGTTTTATTTCAAAAATATTATTATCTAATTTTATTACTTTATTTACGATTTTACAAAAAGTCGTCATTTATTAATAAATAATATAATTATTTGTATTTATATTATTTTATATTTTTATAACCTTAACATTTTTTCTAATTTACTATCATCATATTTTTTTATTTTATATAGTGGATTTTCATATTCTGATGTAGAATAAATGTATTTTTTACAAAATAATGTGATACATATTCCAAGACAACAAATAAAAAAGATACTTAATACTAAAATAAAGTTAATATATGACATTAAGTTTGTTACTGAGTTTTTTGATTTGTCAATAACTGAATTTATTTCTGCTGTAGAGTTTGTTGGAACAAATATTGATTCAAATGATGGTTCAATAGTTGGACCTATAGTTGGACCTAATATAGGTTCAAATGTTGGTTGTAGTGTTGGTTGTAGTGTTGGAATAAATGATGGTTGAAGTGTTGGAATAAATGTTGGTTCAAGTGTTGGAATAAATGTTGGTTCAAGTGTTGGTTGTAGTGTTGGTTTATTTGTTGGAATAAATGTTGGTTGTAGTGTTGGTTGTAGTGTTGGTTATAGTGTTGGTTGTAGTGTTGGTTGTAGTATTGGTTTATTTGTTGGAATAAATGATGGTTGAAGTGTTGGAATAAATGTTGGTTCAAGTGTTGGAATAAATGATGGTTCAAGTGTTGGTTGTAGTGTTGGTTTATTTGTTGGAATAAATGTTGGTTCAAGTGTTGGTTGTAGTGTTGGTTGTAGTGTTGGTTCAAGTGTTGGTTTATTTGTTGGAATAAATGATGGTTCAAGTGTTGGTTCATTTGTTGGAATAAATGATGGTTCAAGTGTTGGTTGTAGTGTTGGTTCAAGTGTTGGTTCAAGTGTTGGTTGTAGTGTTGGTTGTAGTGTTGGTTTAAGTGTAGGTTTATTTGTTGGAATAAATGATGGTTCAAATGTAGGTTCAAGTGTTGGACTATATAAATAGTAATTATTAACACTATTTTGTGATGTATTATCATCATCATTATTCTTAGTGCTACTATTATCACTACTATTATCACTACTATTATCACTACTATTATCACTACTATTATCACTACTATTATCACTACTATTATCACTACTATTTTCGCTACTATTTTCGCTACTATTATCACTACTATTATCACTACTATTTTCGCTACTATTATCACTACTATTATCACTACTATTATCACTACTATTATCACTACTATTTTCGCTACTATTTTCGCTACTATTATCATTTACTTCATTATTATCTTGTTTATTACCATTAGTATATTTATAAATATTAATTTTATCATTAAAATACGTACTATGTAACATATTTGTATTATTATAATTATATATATACATTTTGTAGTCATTATTATATTTATATGCGTTTACATTATATAAACTAATAAATTCATAAAATAAAAGATATACTTTTAATAATAAAAAAAAATTTAACATTACGTATATAATATATATAAATATAATATATAGTATCTTTATACATTTGAAAAATATATTTACTTTAAAAATAGTGGAAAAAAATTATTTACAAATTATTTGAAATAATATATAATTTATATATGTCTATTTTTATTTTTGGTTCAATATTATAATTTTTAAAATATTTAAAATCCTGGATTATAAGAATTATCTTTACCCATATCTTCATCTTTGATTGTAATTACATTATTTTGTATAGCGATTTTATTTGGTCCACAAGGATCATCGGGATTTTCCGCATCTCCAAAGAATTTCTCAATTTCTTCATTAGCGTCAACATATACATACTCATTAGATGCTTCAAGCTTTTGCATCTCATCAATATCTAAAACGACTTGGAATGATGCTGTTCCGAAATGACCTTCTTGGCCACACATAACATTAGCGGATACACCCCTCAAAGTATCTAGTTCGGCATGTCTAGCAGCTTTTAAAAACATCTCAGGTGTCTCTTCAAATGAAGCTTTGGCAATTGGTCCAATATTATCATTGTTAATTCCATGTCTAAATATAGATATCAATTTATGAGTAAATGTCATTCTATCAACAAGAACGCTATAGTTATGATAATTAATATAAGTTCCATCAAATTCGACTACTTCAACTAATTCGTTATAAATAGTCTGTCTAGCAGCTTCAATGCCAAGAACATTATATATTTCCATAATATCATTACTTAATGTTCTAGTATTGTCAATATAATCAAGACCTAAAACATCTAATAAATTTGTTCCAACTGTATCAAGAACCCAAATGTCTTGTTTTTTATATACACCATTAATTTCGACAACGTTATCTAAAACTTTTCTAAGAATTACTTTATTAATACCTTGAATACCTCTTAATACTACTTTTTGTAGAAGTTGGTCTTGGAAATTCTTTAAAATATAAATTTGGTCAGATTGGTCAAGAGGGTTAACTTTAGTTTTTTTCTGTCCACTTTTATTGCCTGATTTTAAGACGTCATTCATCCTAATTCTAAATATTAGCTTATCTGAATTAAAATCAGAATAAACACAATTAATTTGATCTTCATAACAACTTTTTAACGTATAATTTACATCATCCATAGTAATATTTTTTTCAAGCATAATTTCAGGATCCATAACCATTCTAACAATCCATTTTGATTTTTCATTTTCATCAGACGATAAACTAACTTCATTACATTCATCAACTAAATTTTCGAATGCTCTATATTGTTCAATACAATCTTTATCCTCATCAATTAATGTATTTAAATCATCAGGGTCAAAACAAATTTCAGTTGATTGAACAACTTCTTCTAATTTAGTATGCTCAAGCATATACATAATTGTGCGAGCCTTATCTTTTTGTCTTTCATCTTCAGGTTTTAAGTAAACACTTAAAGATGGATTTTTAATTTCACTGGATAATGATAGAATTTCTTCAATTCTTGGAACACCACGAGTGACGTTAGATTTAGAAGCAACACCAGCAAAATGGAATGTGTTCAAAGTCATCTGAGTAGATACTTCGCCAATACTTTGTCCAGCAATCATACCGACCATTTCACCAGGTGTAACGATTGATTTTTTATAATTAAGAATAATTGTATCAAGTAATAATATTAGCGAATTTTGACTAAATCTTTTTACTACCAAAAGCTCTTTTGGTGACAAATAATAGAAGAACAATGTCTTAAATAATTCAGTTGGCTTGTAGTAATAATTTTTATTTATTTTATCAAAGTATGACTGAATAATATTGTAGGCTTCAAGTGGTGTAATATCTACTAATGATGATGACGTTATTCCACACTGTCCTTGAATTGTATTTATAATATAATGAAAAGCTACTGGAGAAGATACAACCTTATCGCCTTTATTTTTAAACACATTACTAACTATATTTGGTCTGATATCAATTATTTGATCAACTAATTTACTCATTTTGCTAGCAAACTCAACTTGTTGCTTCTTAAGTCTAGTCATTGTATTTTTAAGGAAGATATTACTCAATGTTTTTACCTTACCGGATTCTTCAGGAATCAAATAATGATTATATATATCTTGTGTAGTCATTTCAACAATAGGCATATTTTGATCTTCAACCTTTACAGTATCGATGCTATCATCACCATACTGAAACTGAACAATTTTATTCTTATTCGTTCTGATAGTCATATCATAATTAACCATTAAATCTTCCAAACCTTTAATAAGTCTTCTTTGAATATAACCAGTCGTAGAAGTTTTAACGGCAGTATCAATAAGACCAACGCGACCACCCATAGCATGCATGAATAGTTCTTGTGGAGTTAATCCATTAATATATGAACTTTCAACAAAACCACGAGCACTTGGCGAATCATCATATTTGGTGAAATGTGGTAAAGTTCTGTGTTCAAAACCATAAGGAATACGTTTACCATCTACGTTTTGTTGTCCAAGACAAGAAATCATAAAAGATATATTTAAGTCAGAACCTTTTGAACCCGATTTAACCATTTCAACGAAACGATTTCCTTCAGATAAATTTTTTAATCCAATCTTACCAGCCTCTGAGGTAGCTTGGTTTAAAATACTGTTAATTTGAGTTTCAACTTCTTGTTCATTAGTTTTACCTGTATTATTTTCAAATACACCTAACTGAATCTGGTCGAGTAAATTTTTTACTTCAGTTTTTTTATTTGAAATAACCTTTACAATTTCTTCATTAGTGCTTTGGTTTGAAATTAAATCACTAATTCCAACACTAAAACCAGCATTTTTCATATATTCAGTTACAATATTTTGTAGGTCGTCAATAAATTTAGATGATGCCATATTTCCAAAATCATTACAAACTCTTTGTAGAAGACCTCTTGATCTTCCTCCTAATACACCCTTATCCATTACTCCCTTAATATATTTTCCATTCTTGATTTCGATCTTATTTTTAATTGATAAAGGTGGCATAATTTGACTTAAAATATCATAGCTGGTAAGTCCTCCTTCTTTTTCAATATCTTTTAAAAGTTCAACTTCATTAACTTGATTAAACATCATCAACAAATTCATCGCTTGTCTAGGCGTGAATTTAACTCCTTCTTTGGAAAACAAATAAGAACCAAGCATAGAATCTTGATAAATGCCAATAATTGAAGAATTATTGGCTGGACTAATAATTTGATATGGCACTGCTGCCAAATTTTTTAATTCTGCTTCGGATTCTGGATCCTGTGGCATATGTAAATTCATTTCATCGCCATCAAACGATAACTCGTCAGAGTTTCCAATGACGTCGGACTGTATCTTAAGCAAGCTCTGGATGGTTAATCCTTCATCGCTCACCAACACCGGTTCAGTCTCTGAGTGCCTTCCATACTCTTACCATAACGAGGTTAGGAAGTAACACTGCGGATTGCCTATTTCATACTTTAAAGTATTCATCCATCACTTTATTACTATCGGGTTCGGCTATTAACCGAGATCCTCACAAATGTTTCCAGATGTGAGTAGTAGTGATGGCTTTAAGGTGTCCCCGTCAACAAGGTGTTTTGCAAATAAATCAATATATACTTGAGGCAATTCAAGTTTGTTTTCTTTATGATATTCCACTAATTTTTTATAATGTTGTTCAATCTGTGATTTTATAATTTTATTATTTTTTTTTAAATTTTCTTTACATGACAATGGCATAGTATTTCTCCAATTAAAAGCTATAAGTTGTTCTTCTTCATCATTAATATTAAATTTTGATAAAGGTATTACGTGATCAATGTGCCATTCTTTTCCATGATTTTCATACGTATAGTCGTTATTGTTAGACATTAACCATTTCATATATTCTTCTCTGGAACAACCTAAATATTCCATTGTTCTTTTATTTTTATTTTTGATATATCTAAGAATATTGCTTCTAATTTTTCGTTTTAATTCTTCTAAATCATTGTCACGCCAATTTTTAGCTTTTCTATAATTGATTGATTCTTTAATTACACGTTTTTTATATTCTTCATCAGTGTTATATTTTTCTCTTCTTTTTTTACTGGTGCAAACTGTACAAATTTTTCTTCCTTTATGAAAATCACTTATATTTTTAATAAATTCACAGACATTACATTTTTGTTCTATAACATCTGTCAATTTTAATTTTGAGTAATCTTCACGTGTTTTTTTATTTCTACAACTTTTGCACAAATTCCTGCCATTAACAAACATATTTTTTGATTTTGTGATATTACAAATTGAACAAGTTTTTTCTAAATGTTTAGTCTCTGAACTATTCATATATATTTTATATAATATTATTTTTTATATTATTTTGCCTCAAATAATTATTGATTTATTTACTAGGGAGTAACACGCTTTTCACGCTCCCTGTTGCGAACCTTGATGGCTATGACCTTATAAGGTCATGAATTGTTGATCCGCATTGTATGGTTTGGTATCGGCGACATTCATTCTAAAAGTGTCACCTCGTTTCATGATACGAGCAATATGACACATCATACTCATTCTATGAAGAGTAGGTTGTCTGTTAAATAAGATAGCATCTCCATCCATCATATGACGATGAACGATGTCACCTTCTTCTAAGACAATAGAATTTCTGTCAAGATAATATTTTAAGGTGATTGACTCACCGTTGCTCTTCTCCAACATTTTAGCACCAGGCCAAACTTCTGGTCCATTTCTGACTAATTTTGTCAAGAAATTTTTATTGATTTTATTAACATAAACTGGTTTTGTAATATTTTTAGCAATCTTCATAGGAATACCCAATTCGCGTATTGAAATGTTAGGGTCTGCTGTAATAACAGAACGAGCACTAAAATCTACACGTTTAGCCATAAGGTTTCCTCTCATTCTTCCACCTTTTCCATTTAAACGGTCTTTAATTGACTTTAATGGTCTACCTGAACGTTGTGCTACTGGAGCTGCACCAGGAATTTTATTATCTACTTGAGTGGCTACATAATATTGTAGTACTGTTGTCCAATCATCAATTACATTTGACGGAGCATTATTTTGAATTTTCTCTTGGAGAATTTTATTTGTTTTTATAATATTTACTAAAATATGACTTAAATCATCCTCAGATCTTTGTTGTGAATCATGTTTAACAGAAGGTCTTACTGCTGGAGGAGAAACAGACATTACCTGACAAATCATCCAATCAGGTCTTGAGTATAGTGGACTAAATCCCATAAATGAAACATCTTCATCTGGAATTCTTTTAAATATTTTTAACATCATTTCTGGCGTAATTTTAATAACCATTGGTTCAGAAGTAGCATCTTCCGCCTTCCATTCAGCATAAATTGTTGCAAGCCCCTCTTTTCTAATTTTATGAGGTTGAAGACATCCACATCCATCTTCTGTATCTTCGCCACATCTTCTAATTTTACTTGCTAAGGAAAATACATATTTCCATCTTGCCTCTCCTTGAAGTTTTAGGGCTTGTTTATATTTTTCTTTGCTAATAAGAAGTTTACTACATTTAAAACATATACACCTGATTATCTTTTGAATTGTATTTAAATATTGGATATAAAATACAGGTCTTGATAGTTCAATATGACCAGAATAACCTGGTGTCTGCATATAATCAAGACCATCTGTAGGGCAAATTAATCCAGGTTCTAAGACGCCCATTCTTGGATCAAATAATCCACCTATTACAGGTTTATTATTTATATAAGTGTCTCTACTTGTTATTTCTGCAACAGACCCCTTCCTAATTTCATCTGGAGATAATATACTAAATTGAATTCCAATAATCTTGGAAACATTCATTGAGCTATAATTGGAATTAGCAAATTTCGACATCTCTTATAATATATGAGATTAGATTTAAATTGTTTTTATTAATCAATTTTTTTTATATATTTTATAATTTTTTATTTATAAAATAATATATTGTATAGTTTTCCTTTGAAGTAATCATTTAATTTACTTATAAATTACTTATTTATCAACTAAAATAATACAAAATTACTTGAGGTTTGTGTATAATAATTATATATCTTTGCTAAAAATCTTTTTCTATCATATATGATTTAAGTAGTATTAAATTGTATACAAAAATATTTTAAAATAAAATTGATTTTGATTTTGATTTAAAAATTAATTTATAATACACAATAATGACGCGCGAAAGTTCAAACAAACAAATTTCAAAGAGGGATAGAGTAAATAGGTCTAATGAGACTAAACTCAAAAAGAAAAGAAATGAAAGTTCTGATAGTGATGACTGGAATAGTAGTAGTGAATCAGACGATGAAAAAATTAATATACATGAATTTAGAAAATATGTTCAAAAAATATTTCCTTCAAATCATCTTGATAAAAAAATTAAAGCTGGTGAAAAATTAAAGAAACTAGCTGAGAAAGAAGACGAAGAAGAATTTGAAACCGACACCGATGAAAGTGATATTGTCTCGTCTAAAAAAATAAAAAATTCTAAAAAGTATAGGAAAAATAAAAAAACTGAAGTATCAGATGATGATTCTGTTTCATTAGGTTCTCAAGATACAGATGATGATGACGAATATGATGATGATGATTATGATGATGATTATGATGATGATGATGATTATGATGATGAAGAACAAATGGTTAAACTAGGTAAAGGTAAATTTAATATTATATTTAATATTGGTGGTGCTAAAGTTCAAAATGAATTAGATGATGATGATGACGATTATGACGAGGATTACGAATATGAAAATTTCAAAAGTTCTGATGAAGATTCCAAAGATTTTGACGAAGATCAAGAAGTATCTACAGACGAATCTTCCGATGAAGAAAAGCCCTCTAAAGCTAAAAAAGAAAATTCAAAGAAACACAAAGAGGAAGAAGAAAAGCCATCTAAAGCTAAAAAAGAAAATTCAAAGAAACACAAAGAGGAAGAAGAAAAGCCATCTAAAGCTAAAAAAGAAAATTTAAACAAACATAAAGAGGAAGAAAATAGTGAAAATACTAAAAAAACAGAAGATAAAAATGAAGTTGTTCAAAAATTAAAAGAACTTTTATCAAAAAATCCAAAGGATAAATCAATTAAAAAATGTATTGAAGTATATGAAGAAAATTTTGAGAAAGAAAAAAAGAAGAGAGTGAAGAAAAATAAGAAACAAAAGGATAAGAATATGAAAATTTTTAGAAAAATTATTAGAGATGAAAATGCTATGAATGACTTCTCATTTTATGAGAAATTGGAAACTGAAAACCAGAAAAAATTAATTAAAGAATTAAGGGAAATAAATAAAATTACGAGAATTGAAAAGCCTTATAGAATCACTCTTTTGGAAGCAAATATTCCTATCCAATTTAAATCTGCTGCAATGAAAAAAGTAAATTCATTAAGACATATGGAACCAGGAGGTAGTGAATTTTATAAAGTTAAAAATTGGGTTGATACATTTATGAAGATTCCATTTACAAACTATACAGAATTGCCAATTAGTATTGAAAATAATGGTGTAGATAATTGCCATGATTTTATGGAAAACGCACAAAAAACATTAAATTCAGCAGTATATGGATTAAATGATGCAAAGATGCAGATAATGCAGATGTTAGGTCAACTTCTAACGAATCCAAAATCTATTGGAAGTGCTATTGCTATTCATGGACCACCTGGAACAGGTAAAACTAGTTTGGTAAAGGAAGGTATTAGTAAAATTTTGAATAGACCTTTTGCATTCATTGCTTTAGGTGGTGCAACAGACAGCAGTTTCTTAGAAGGTCACGGTTACACATATGAAGGAAGCACTTGGGGTAAAATTGTTCAAATTTTGATTGATAGTAAGTGTATGAATCCAGTAATTTATTTTGATGAATTAGATAAGATAAGTGATACACCTAGAGGCGAAGAGATTGCTGGTATATTAACCCATTTAACAGATACTTCACAAAATTCACAATTTCATGATAAATATTTCGCGGAAATAAATTTTGATTTAAGTAAATGTTTGTTCATATTCAGTTATAATGATGAAACAAAAGTGAATCCCATTTTAAAAGATAGAATGTATAGAATTAAGACAAAAGGTTATTCTGGCAAAGAAAAAACTATAATTGCGAATAATTACTTGTTGCCAAAGATTAGAGAGCAAGTAAAATTTAATGATAATGACATAATAATTCCAGATGAGGTTATAGGTTATATTAATGAGACACATTGTCAAAAAGAAGATGGTGTAAGAAATATGAAACGTTGCTTAGAAATTATCCATACAAAGTTAAATTTATATAGATTGATGAAACCGGGTTCGAATTTATTTGAAGAAGATATGTCTTTAAAAGTAGAATTCCCTTTTACCGTAACAAAAACTATTGTAGATAAATTAATAAAGAAGGAGTCAGATGGTCTGGAAACATGGAGGTCATTATATTTGTAAATAAAGAATATAAATATAAAATTATAAATACAAATAATATGAATTCAGAATATTATTTGTTTTGTAGAAAAAAATATTGCGAAATATTATCTAATTTAGATAATATAGTTGAAGCATATGATAATATAATAGATTGTATAGAAAAAAACGAAAAATTTAATTCTGAGTATATTGAAAAATCAAAAGAAAAAATTTTTTTTGTCAAAAATAGAGAATATATTATTGAAAAAAAAAAGAAATGTGATGATTATATAAATGATTTATGTTGCCATGATTTTGAAGAAGATATTATAGATATAACACCAGAAAAGAGTATGAAAATAACATATTGTAAAATTTGTGAATATACAAAATAATATATATTTAATTTTCATACTTAAAGACGAACAACTACATTATGAAGGGGAAATTTGGGGATTCTTAAAAAAAGTGCAAAAAAAATTCCCTACACATGTAGGAAAAATACCCAAATTCAAAAAATGAAAAGTGTTTTAACTTTTCAAAAATGGACAAAAAAAATGTCCAATTTTCAAAAACCCAGATATTTTATGAAAAATGCATTGATTGTGACCATAATGAAATTTTATCGTCTGGTCACAGAAAAAATAATTTTCATTTTGTGATGATAATTTTTTCATATAAAAACTTAAAGATTTTTTCTAAGGATTACATATGGAGGACAAGGATGACAAAATTAAGGAAAAAAGTAGTCAAAAAGTAGCTCAAAATTTTTATTGTAATTACTGTGACTATGTTACAAGCAGAAAAACGAATTACGATAAACATATGTTTACACCAAAACATCAAAGGATGACAGAGGATTACATTGGAGGACAAAAAGTAGCAAAAAGTAGCAAAAAAGTAGCAACTCAACCCTTCGTGTGCGAATGTGGTAAAAATTATAAACATAGACAGGGATTATGGAAACATAAAAAAATGTGTAATTTTGTTTGTTTACACGATAATTTTCAAGACGAAAATAATGTGAAAATTAGCTCAACAAAGAATGAAACAATAGCAGATAAAGATTTAATAATGATGTTAATTAAAGATAATAATGAATTGAGAAAAATGATGATGGAACAGCAGTCATTAATGTTGGATAATAATAATAAAGTATTAGAAATATGTAAAAATGGAACACATAATACGACAAATACTCATACAAATTCACATAATAAAGCATTTAATTTAAATTTCTTTTTAAACGAGACCTGTAAAAATGCTATGAATATTATGGATTTTGCTGAATCTATTCAATTACAACTTTCTGATTTAGAAAATGTCGGTGAAATGGGTTATGTAGAAGGAATTTCTAATATTATAGTTAAAAATCTAAAAGCACTCGATGTAACTAAAAGGCCAATACATTGTCCCGATAAAAAGAGAGAAGTTATATATATAAAAGATGAAGATAAATGGGAAAAAGAAGATGATGATAAGAAAAAATTACGAAACGTTATAAATAAAGTTTCTCATAAGAATGAAAGATTGCTTCAAAAATATAAAGAAGTACATCCAGGCTGTAATTTCAGTGAATCAAAATACTCTGACCAATATAGTAAATTAGTTATAGAAGCTATGGGTGGTGCTGGAAATAATGATAAAGAAAAGGCTGAAAAAATAATAAGAAATATAGCAAAAGAGGTAGTGATCGACAAATCAGCTCTTTAAGTAGTTTAAATATATTATTTATTAAATATATTTAAAGAAAAATTTTTACCATACAGTATCAGTATTATGCCACCACATACCGTCACCCTTCTTAACATGATATAATGCTCTAAATATCGAGGAACGTGATAATGGAATATTACATCTATATTTATCTAATGGATGTGGGTTTGTTTTTAATTGTGCTGAAATAGCTTTTTTACCTACCAATTGTTTTTGTTGAAACGCAAAATATGTATAAAATCCTTCATACGATAATGCTCTAATAGGTACTAAATCTTGATTATTATCTTGAAAATCCCTTAAATATTCATCACAAATACCAATACCCGAAATGTCCGCTAAATCTTCTCCAAGACCAATTGAAGCATCGAATTTTATACCATCTCTAGCAGCAAATTCTTCATATTGTTTTACAACATCATCTTGAATTTTTTTGTAATATTTCTTGTCTTTTCCTGTCCACCAATCAAATAATTTACCGTCAGCTCCATATTTACTTCCCATATCATCAAATCCATGAGACATTTCATGACCAATTGTAAAACCTAAATGAGCTAAATTATATTCAATACCTCTTTCATCTAAATCTACAAATGGCTTTTGAATATATCCAAGATTTATATAAATAGCATTTTTAGATGGTGTATACGACGCATTTACTATATAAGCTTGTGTGCCAGACATTTTAACTGGGTATTGTGTCCAATCCATCATAGGAATATCAATAGTACGTTTTCCTTCAAGACTAACAAATTTTTCATGTCTCCATTCATTTAAGTTTATCATATTATCATATAATATTGTACTATATTTTAGGTTAGGGTCTTCTCTTAAATGTTCTGGTTTACCATAAATAAATTTAAATGCATCTAATTTTTTTAACGCGTATTTTTTTGTCGATGGTTGTAACCATTTATTTCTTTGTAGTATTCTTCTGAATACTATTTTTAGATCATTACATAGTGTCTCAGTATATTTCATTGCTTGTGGATTTTCAAATTTTTTTACATATTGATTTGTTAAAAATGTATTAAATGGTATTGACATATATAAAGCTGCGCTTACAGAATCTGATTTATTAATGGCTTCTTGGCCTCTCTCAAACCTTCCATAAAAATCATAAGTAATATGTTCCCATTCTTTTGTAACTCTTGCTAATCTTCTTAGTATTACATATATCCAATAAGTTCGCCATTTTGGTGTTTTCCAATTATCGATTAATAATTTAGAACCGCATTTTAAATAATTTAATGTAGATGTTATAAAAAAATCAGGGGTTTTCTTAAATCCTAATTGTTTTGAAAATTCATCCCAATCAAAACCATATTTTTTCATAGCTTCATTTTTTGAAACTTTGTTATATGTAGATTCTTCTTTTGAAGTAACATCAATACAACCAAGAGCATTGAATATTTCGACTTGAACATCAAAACAATCTTTTGGATTAAAATTATTTTTTCCAAGAGTAGTGTCAAATAATTGTTTTAAATATTTATAATATCTATTTCTATAATTTTGTTTATAAGATACATCCTTTCCATCATCATAATATACATTCAAGTCTAATAATATGAAATGAATAGGACTAATATAACATCTAAAAGTTGTAGGGTCTTTATCATCAGGATTTAAAGACCAAACAAACGGAACAGAATTTGCCATCATTTCATCTCTATTGAAATAACCCAATAAAGCCCAAGGATTATCATTTTTGATATATTTATCAACTATATCAATTGCTTCTTGAGCTAATTTTTTACTGTAAGATACTGGATTCATGTTTATAACTGATTGACGATAATTTTTTAGATTTTTAGCAAGACTATTATTATTACTATTATAATAATTCATAATTATTTTATCTAATTCATTATAAACTTTATCTTGTGCTAAACGAAAATCATCAACCTGGACTATATACTTTTGTTGCTTTTCTAAACTTACATTTTTAAGCCATAAATAATTAATATAATCATAAAAGTCATCATTAGGTTTTATGCTTGAAGGCGCAAATCTAGATAATAATTCTTTAGCAAACTCAGATTTCTTAAAAGTTTCTATATTTCTTAATTTGTTTGCTTCTTGTAGCGATAATTGTTTGCTAAACTTTTTTTCAAAAGATTTGAGACCTATTGGACATATTTTACCAATAAGTTTCTTTGTTTTATTATTTGAATTATTTTTTCTTTTATTACTTTTTGGCATATATATATATATCATATATAATTTTACAGTTATATATGATATATATGATAAATTCTAATATTATTTTATCACAAATCTAATAGTATTTACAGTTTAATATTCAGAATAAGGGACATTGTTGGCACCACGATTTACTAAATAGTTATATTGTTTTCCGGTCATACAAGCGCATCCTGTTGATGTGCTATAAGTATTAGGGCAACATTCAGGTTTAAATGGAGTACTAGCAAACATATCTAACTCACCTTCTGGAAGAGGAATTGGTTGTGGTTCTCTCGCCAAAAATTGTTTAACACCAGGACTTAAAGGTTTACCTGGAACAACAGTCATATCTGGAGCACTCCAAGAGGAAGCATTAACTGTAGAGCTTGAATTCAAATCAAAAGGTGATGATTGACCGTAATTTGTATTTGCCCCAACAAATCCTTCTTTAGCTTGTATAGTTCCTTTAATTTTATTAGCTACCGTACCTCCAGCAGGTTCAGGAATATTTCCTGATATATCTTGAGCAGCAGTTTTAATAGAAGAAGAAATATTTCCAGAAGCATCAGTAAACGCTTCCATTAAACTATAATTAGAGCATCCACATAAAGTATGCGCCACTAAAATTAAATAAATAACACCGATTAAAATTAAAATCTCCACTTGCAATTTAATTCCAAAAATTGAGATATCCATATTATACATAATTCATAGATAATAATTTTAATTTATTGTTTTTCTAAAAATCTATCAATAGCCGCATTGTAATCATTAATGATAGTATTTTCTATTTCAAATGTTGTATTATCTGTTAAAAGATGATATAATTTATGATTATTGTTAATAATTTCTTTATCAACAAATGTTAAATTTGGCGCATAACCTTCAATGAATTTGTTTTTGCCTAAATTATATCTAAACTGTCCAACGAGATTTAATCCATCAATTTCTACAATACCATAAACTTTCGCTCCATTTTGTAGAGTATCATTAATTTTAATTTTATCAATATCTACATATGAATTATCTTGAAGTTTAATTTTAGTTAAACTAGAAAATCCACAATCTAAAGATTCATGAATAGAATATATACTAGAAACTGGATTGATTTGATTATTAATAACTTTATTTAACTTTTCGTCATATACTTCGTCCCAATCAGTAAAAATTATATCATTAATTTCAATAATTTTATGTGTTGTATTTAAACAATAAAGAAATTCATCGCTATATGAATTATATTTATATGCGCAAGGATGTTGTGAAACTGGTATCCATTTATTTTGATATTTAACTATATGTGAATCAGATACAATTATATCATTTAATACATACATTTGAGAATCTTCAGATGTCACTTTAATTTTAGCAGTTACAATATTACAATTATGAAGAACATCACCTACTTCAATTTCAATAATTTTTTTTAATGTTCCATCATTCATTTTTAATAGAGTATCTTTATCAAAACATTTTACTTTTGGAATTTTAAGACCAGGACTGACTTTTAATACATCAACCATAAACGCCAGTATAATTGCCATAGGAATAGAAATAGCCGTAAAAATAGCGGTATTTGCTACAGCTGCTCCCCAAGTTAATGGTACAGCCCATAAAACCGCGATCATTGCAGCTAAAGCAATTAAAATAGTAACAATAAATTGTGCAATAGCTCCCATTAATGACTTAAGTGTATAATAACTACCCAAGAATGTAAATAAACCAGCAGTCATAGTTCCTTGAGTTTTACTCACAAAATCTTTAAAATTGATTATAATTTGCATTAAAGTCACCATAACATTCATAATTTTTCCCATAATTTCTTGAGTTACATCTTGCATAGATGTTCTAACTTTATCAAACATCGCTCTAATAGATTGAATAGAACCGTTAACATCATTAGCTACAGACTGTAAATTATTTGTTAATGCTGTTAATGGTTTTAAGGCAAAACTTGTTATACTGGATAAAATATTTTGAGAACAATATGTAAAATTTTCTAGCGTATAATCAGTTGCCGATACACCTTCAGGACGAGTAATAAATCCAGCAAATGGTAAGTAAGCTGGGTTACATCTTTGATTAGGCCAATCATCGACAATTGGCTGTATATTTATCATTGTATGAAAATATGACATAAGTATTATTATTATGATTGTTATTGCGATAAATAAAACAAAAGACCCTCCATATTGGTCAAAATATGTTAAGTTATCATATGTTTTTATAATTTTATTTAGGTCAGTGTCCATATATAGTAACTGGATAATATTCATTTTAATAAAAACTAAATATTATTATAAATCTAAATTTTTTTAACAAAGTGGTCTTCCCAATCCCAAAAAATTTCATCTTTAATAGGAATTTTATGTGTATCAGTTATTAAACAACTAAACCAATCAAATTTAATATCTGTTAATTTGGCTTTTTTATAATCTTGAACTTTTATAAAGGTATTATTTTCTTTATCAAATACTAAATGTGAACCGGTTACTAATATATCACCATTTTTTGTATTAATTGAATAGAATGGTATTGGTTCTTTTTTATTATCAATTTTCATTACAGACTCAACTATGGAACCATCTTCCAAAATATCTCCTAAATCTATATCTTTCATACATTTAAATTGTCCATTTTTAAGTTTAACCTCAGTTAATGGATGGAAACATTTTCCTAGAGCTCTAACTAATTGTCCAGGAGGACCATTCCAAGTGCTATTCATAGTTTTAATACTCCCATCCATTACATACATTAATGAAACCATAATGCCAATGGTTTTTCCAATTAAATCTTTAATACCGATTGTAATTTTTTGGAATTCAATAATTAAATTTAAAAAAACTCCAAAAATAGATTGAATAATAGATGAAAAGAATGTTCTAATTTTATTAAACATTGCACGAATGTTTTGGATATCTCCCATAAATCCACCTAACATAGTTGTTAATGAAGTTGTGATGAAAGTAAGAGGTTGTAATAAATATCCCATAAAACTAGTTTGCATGTTTTGAACACAATAAGTAAAGTTTTCTTCAATATCATCTGCTAAAAACATATACATAGGATTACATCTATATAATGGCCAATTTGATTTAATTTGTGCGACTTGATTATAATAAAAAACACCTGCTATATAAATAGCAAATGCTATATTAACATATATGAAATTAACCCAATTTTTTCCGGATGGCATAACTTATATTATGAATATAAAATTTTTAATTTTAATTATAACTTTATAAATTATATAATTATATAATTGTAAATATGAAAGATATGTGATTTATTGAAATGACTCATGTAAATTTACGCTATAATAAGGAATTTAATGACGGCGATTGCGTCTAGTTTTCTTTTTATGTTTCTTAGTTTTACGACGATGTGTTCGTCTTCTTCCACCACTATAACATCCCCATGACCAATTAGGATTGCCTCCTCTTCTTTTTCTTCTGGAACCACCTGTAGTTGCCTGATTATCATAAACACGATTAGCAGAACCCTGTGTACCAGATTGTGCTAATGCTTGTTGTTGTGATACAGGATCTGCTTGACCATTTTGTGATGTATACATTGGTTTTAAAACAGGGACATTTACATTACCTCCTCCTCTCTTTCGTCTTTTGCTTCCGGCTGCCATTTGATTTATATTATTTAATTTTTGATTATTATTAGCAGCCATTGCTTTAGCTGCTGTGTGTGGACTATTTGCTCCGTGAGGATAAGAATTAACAGTAGGTTGGATTAAACCAGGAATAGACATATATATTATATATTAATATTTTAATTGGTTTAAATAAAATACTTAATATATTAATTATAATTAATGGACGATAAACAAAGGCTACAACTGCAAAATATGATTAAGGCAAATAATATTGAGGATCAAACTGATTTTATACGCAATTTAAAACATAGTCAAATTATTAGAAATGAAGTTAATACTATGATAATGATTAAGGGAAAATTTAGAGGTGATGATGCTAAAATTCAAGAAGAATGTGTTAATGAATGTAATTTTTTATTTACTTATTATACTGATATTTACAATAAGGTTAAAAAGGATGAACTTGATATTGGTATATTAAATAAGTTTTTAGATGTGTTAAAAAGAATTGAAGATGGTGAATTAGATCAACACGAAGGGGCATTTTTAGTTGGTTCTATTTTAAAGGAACTATATGTAGATAGCGCCTTAAGGAAAGCTGATAAATTAAATGCTGACGAAGAGCCAAAACCAGAGCCAAAGAAACCAGAAAACAATGTATCTTATAAGCAATTTAAGAGGATGAATAAATAATAAACTTACATAAAAAATTATTGTTATATAATATATGAGTGAAAATATAAATAATTTAAATATTAAGAAATATGTTAATTATTATATAACTGATAAATCAAAATTGCCTAAGTTTTTACAAAATATTCCAATTGGTGATTGGGATGTTACAAATGTAACAGATATGCGTGTTTTATTTAAAAATTATAAATTATTTAATGAATCTCTTAATAAGTGGAATGTTTCTAATGTGCAAAACATGGAAGAGATGTTTAATAATTGTCAAAATTTTAATGAATCTCTTAATGACTGGAATGTTTCTAATGTGCAAAATATGACTAGTATGTTTAACAATTGTCAAAATTTTAATCAACCTCTTAATAAATGGGATGTTTCAAAAGTAAAAGTTATGACTGGTATGTTTAACAATTGTCAAAATTTTAATCAACCTCTTAATGAATGGGATGTTTCAAAAGTAGAAGTTATGACTGTTATGTTTAACAATTGTCAAAATTTTAATCAACCTCTTAATGATTGGAATGTTTCTAAAGTGGTATTAATGGTTAAGATGTTTATGGGGTGTAAAAACTTCAATCAGCCTCTTGATAATTGGAATGTTTCTAATGTGATAAATATGAAAGATATATTTGAAGGGTGTTTAAGTTTAACTAGTCTACCTATTTGGTATAAAATTCCAAACAAAGAAATACCTATTAAATTGCCAGAAACAGTTTTTGATGTGGTAGATAACGAAAATGTAAATACTAATGAATATTTAAATATTAAAGGAAATATATTATTTATATTTAACAACCAATTTTATTTATCAAGTAAAAAAATTATTAAAAATATGATAAATGATCCAATGGTATTGTTTCATAGTTGTAAAGAATCAACTGGCACTCTTAACCCATCTAATATAAATTTCGATATAAGTTATTTTAATTTACGGTCACTTGGATTGCCAATTCAGTATATAAAAAGAGGATATATGATAAACATTTTATTAAATACTACACAAAAAATATATTTAATTGAAGAAACAGAAACAAATCTCCCTTCAGTAATTTCATTTGATGTATATTACCAACAAGGAAATCGCGTTGGAGCTACTTATTGTCAAGAAGGTAAAGGAGGCAAAGTATATAATATGTTTCAAGTGACTGAACCAAATGTAGGTGGTAAACTATCGAAAACCAAAAAGGTAAGAACAACCAAAAAAGTAAGAAAAAACAAAAAAGTAAGAACAAGAAAAAACAAGAAACAAAAAACAAGAAAAACAAAAAATAAGAAAAAATAAGAAAAAATGGATGGAAAAAAGAATTGAAAATATAATTATAAATAGTATTTTTATGCGAACTTAAATGTCTGAATATGTATACAAAAACACTAATATATGTCAAAGTGAATTCTCATTAGTTGTAAAAACTAAATTAAACTTACATAAAAATAAATTTATATATTTATGTAATTATGTCAAAAAAATTTAAAATAACTACATCATTGGTAATTGTTGAATCACCAGCAAAATGTAAAAAAATAGAAAATTATTTAGGTCCAGGTTATAAATGTATGTCATCTTATGGTCATATTCGTGAATTACCTTCTCTCAAAAACATTGATATAGAAAAGAATTTTAGTCCCACATATTTGATGATTGATAACGCAATTAAGAGAAAAAACGTAGAAGCTTTAAGAAAGGAAATTAAATCTGCGAGAGAAGTAATATTAGCTACAGATAATGATAGAGAGGGTGAAGCAATAGCATGGCATTTATGCGATGTTTTTAAATTAGATATTAATAAAACAAAACGGATTATTTTTCATGAAATAACAGAATCAGCTCTTCAACAAGCAATCAAAAACCCAATAACGGTTGATATGAATATTGTAAATGCTCAGCAAGCACGTCAAATCCTCGATGTTTTAGTTGGTTTTAAAGTAAGTCCAGTTCTTTGGAAACTAGTTTCGCAGCCAAAAGGAAAAGACAATGCTCTAAGTGCTGGTAGATGTCAAACTCCAGCTTTAAAATTGATTTATGAAAACCAAAAAGAAATTGATGAATCAATAGAACGAAAAGTATATAATACTACAGGTTATTTCACAAATTTAAACTTGCCTTTTGAATTAAATTCCGAAGGGAAATTTGAAGATGAAGATGACATGATAACTTTTCTTGATGATAGTATAAATTTTTCTCATATTTATACATGCTCGCAACCAAAAAAAATATTTAAGCAACCGTCAGAGCCTTTTACGACTAGTAGATTACAACAAGTCGCAAGTAATGAGCTACATTATTCGCCAAAAGAAACAATGCGAATTTGTCAACTACTATATGAAGGAGGATATATAACATATATGAGAACAGATTCGAAGACATATAGTGCCGAGTTTTTGGATTCTGCGAAAGAATATATTACCAAGACTTTTGATGCTAAGTATATTGGACAGATTATAGATGGAAATTGTGACGATAATAATATATCAACAGAAACTGCTAAAAAACGCGGTAAGAAAAAAAATAAGACTAAAAATGCTGAAGAAAATGACAGTCTTCGGCAGGAAGCACATGAAGCTATTAGACCAACTAATATTTCTCTCCAGAACTTGCCAGAAGAAATAGGTTCCAAGGAAAAAAGAATGTATAAACTCATTTGGACTAACACTTTGGAAAGCTGTATGACACCAGCATCTTTTTATTCTATAACAGCAAATATAACCGCACCATCAAATACAAAATATTCATATACATCTGAATTAATTGACTTTCCTGGTTGGAAAATAGTCGAGAACAAATTCTCTCGAGTGAATAAAGATTATCAGTATTTACAGACAATTAATTCTAATATGACTATTCAATATAAAAAGATTTATTCAAAGGTCACCATTAAAGGATCAAAGAATCATTATACTGAAGCAAAATTAGTTCAGCTTCTTGAGGAGAAAGGAATCGGTAGACCATCTACATTTTCATCATTAGTCGACAAAATTCAAGAACGAGGTTATGTTAAAAAAGAAGATATCAAAGGAAAAGAAATAACCTGTAGGGATTTTGAATTGGAAGATGGAGAGATTTGTGAAATAGAAAATAAAAGGGAGTTTGGCAATGAAAAATCAAAGCTTGTTATTCAACCATTAGGAATAATTGTTATTGAATTTTTGAATAAACATTTTAATAAGTTATTTAATTATGAATATACTAGATTAATGGAATCAGCATTAGATAAAATCGCAAAAGGTGAACTAATATGGTTTGAAGTTTGTTCGTCATGTAATAAGGAAGTAGACGAATTAATAGAATTTATACGTGATGAAACAAAATTTGAATTTCAAATAGACAATAATAATACATTCTTAATAGGTAAATATGGGCCAGTAATAAAATGTATAGAAGAAAAAAAGGATAAGCAAGAGATATCATTTAAATCGGTTAAAAAGGACTTTGATATATCAAAGTTAAAAAATGGTGAATTAGAATTAAATGAAATTGTCGAAGACAAAACTAATAAACCACAAAATACACAATATAATTTAGGAAAATACCAAGAAAAAGATGTCATATTAAGAAAAGGAAAATTTGGGTTATATGTATCTTGGGGTGATAATTCAAAAACGCTCAAAGAATTAGGTAATCGTCCTATTGAAAATATAACATTTGAAGAAGTGAAAGGAATTTTAGAGAAAGGTTCTGGAATAGTTAGAGAGATAAATTCAGGGTTAACTATTAGAAAAGGCCCAAAGGGCGACTATATATTTTATAAAAATTCAAAAATGAAAAAACCATCATTTCATGATATAAAAGGTTTTATGATTGAAACAAAAGAAGATTATAAAATTTGTGATATAACTATTTTAAAATCTTGGATAACTGAAAAATATAATATAAAAATTTAATGATTTTGCATATTTGGAGGATAATTCATAGTCGTTGTATTACGTAATATTTGTGGCGCCAATAAAGTAAATTGAATCATAAAAGAATAATTAAACACACCAAAATCTGCCATACGTCCATTATGGTATCTTAATTTAATTCTTAAACGTCTTATTCTCTCTGCTGGAGGATTATAAATTTTATATGGAATAGAATCGGCATCAAACCATTGTGATAATGGAGTAGTTGGTATAGCTAATTTAGCGAATGATGAATTCACTATACCGTTTGTTTGGTTTGTTGTTTGTGTAAAGTTACTTAAATTATAGGGTTGTGTTTCATCTATACAATTTTGTCCTTGGATTTCCATATACATATAGGCTTCACCCATCAAATTAATTTTATGATTTGATTCAATCCAATAAACTTCACTACCACTAAAATCCATATATGGTAATAACCAATATCCATCATCACCTGGTGTAACATCTCCATAATAAAATCTAGGTACAGTTATTCCATTAATTTCTTCAAAAGAACTACTATTAGTAATGGAATTAGTGTTAGTTGATTGACTATTATATCTGGGTAACCCAAGATAGCTTGATAATCCCCAATTTGAACTATCAGGAACATGTGCTAAAGAACTTAAGCATAAATCATCTAATATCTGGTTTTCTACAGTGTTAATTTCGTTAAGTATAGTAAATGCATCAGCTCTATTTCCAAACCATAGTTTTAAACTAACACTATTATATACAACTATAAATCTACTATATCCCCCATTAGAATTAAATTCATTTAATGTATCAGTCCAACCTTTTTCGGTAAAATAACTTATAATTCTTTTGCTGGTAGTATGATTAAATTTATTTGTGAGTTCAGTTACCATTTGTTCTGGGTTATAAAATCCTTCTTCGATATTAAAAATATAAGGTTCTTTTTGAGTCATAAATAATGCTTCATAAATTCTATAATTATATTGATCTGTTAATCCAAAAGCAGCTGGATTATATGGAGTAGTTATTTTATAGTAAAGACTTGTATTTTCATTAGCTTTAGAAAATGTATTATAGTTAGCAGGAAATGTCCAATTTATAAGTTTTAATGATGCTACATTTACAATATCTTCAGGCAATTCTATTTCAAACTCACTTGAATTAGGAAATTTAAGTAAATCTCTATCTTCTGAATGTATAGAAACATATTTATTGAATAGAATATATTGTTGTGAATTAGGTATCAAAGGATGATTATTATTAACATTATAGTTTTGTGGATTATAGGATTCAATACGACGTTGATTTGAGCCACTAAAGTTTGACATTTTATATTATTATAATATATAATTTATGTTTAAATAATTTAAACTAAAATACTTTTATATAATATAAAATGCCAAGATTTAATACATCATCAGGAAATTATAACGGAAGAGTTAATAATACAGCACAAGGAAATATTAAACAATTTGTATATTCACAAAATGGAGTGTCATGGGTTTATAAAAAAGATAATGGTTCAATAGTTCTAACACCAGAAATAAAAAGATACCCAGTATATATTGAGAATGATTTAACAATTACCGGTTCAATTTATAATCCATCAGATGAAAGACTAAAGCAAAATATTTTGAGCATAGATAAGGAAAAAACAAATGAATTATTTTCAATTAATCCAGTATCATTTAATTATAAAAATGACCCTAAAAATAATAATCATTTTGGTGTTTTAGCTCAAGATGTAGAAAAAATATTTCCAGATTTGGTTCAAAATAACAACATTTCGGGATATAAAACAGTAAATTATCAAGAATTTATACCAATAATGTTAGCTAAAATGAAACAAATGCAAGATGAAATAGACGAATTAAAACAAAATATGAATTAAAGTAATATAATAAAAATAATTTTTTATTATCACTTTAGTATATAAATGAGTCGTTGGTATTCGGGTATATATAAAGCATGTATATTAGGGGCATTAGTAGCATTTATTATTGGTTTCTTTTCTGAGTCTAAAACGTCTTTAGGAGCATATATAAGTGGGTATTCAGTATTAAGTTTAGGTATAATGATGTTATTAATAATATTATTTAAAAATGTTTTAAGAATTTCTTCAAATAGTTCAACATTAGAAATATTATATTCAATTTTAATGACATCAGGACCATTTTTATTAATGCTTTCAGTAATAGGATTTGTTATTTATCTATTAATAAATTATAAAAATAAAATTATAGAAGGACATATAGCTCCTAGTTATAATTCATTTAGTAATATAATTGTTATACTTTTATTAGTTCAAATTTATTTAGTTTATACTAATATAAGCACAGATAATTTTGAAACAACTGGTAAATTATCAAAAATTATTTCAAGTTTGATTTATTTATTAGGTGTGCTAACAGCAATATGCTCAATAATATTATCTACAACTCTTAAATATTATTCAACTGACGGCTTTACAAATATTAATTTAGATTTATGAATTTATAGGTTAGTCCGTAATTTTGGGGTGTTTCCCAAATTCCAGATATTTTAAGAGCAAATGAAGATGTTTGTTTTATTCCAATGATAGAATACATTTTGATATATCCACAATTCATTTGTTCATAAATTTTATAACACGGTGTTTTTGTTGTATTATATTTTTTTAATATTTCTTCTTCTATTAATTTTAAATTATTAATAATATCTTTATTGTTTAAAATATTGAAACTACATTTATATTTATTATAATATTTTTCACAAACAATATCACAAATTTGTACTAATAAATAAATTCCATTTAAAGATATATTTTCATTTGAATATAATATTTTTATAAAGATTCCTTCATTCATTATATTATTTTTTATCGGTTCACAAAAAAATAGACACTTATTATCATATTGACTTATTTGTTTAACTAAATTCATAATTATATTATTAATATGTTTTTAAGCATTATATATATAATAAATACAATAAATATAATTAGTTCAATATGATAATAAAAAAATGTTTAATATATAAACTATGAAATTTCATGAAACGCATTTTGAAGAATATATTTCTGAAAATAATAGAATTAATTTACATCCAAAATTAGATAAAATATACCAAAAATTTCCAAGCACGATACAAGAATTTAAAAATATAATTTTTTATGGACCGAGTGGAACTGGAAAATACACTCAAATGTTGAAATCCATAAAAAAATATAGTTTTACTGATTTAAAATATGAGAGAAAAATAAGTGTAACTTATAATAAAACACAATATTTCCTTAAAGTAAGTGATATTCATTATGAAATAGATATGTCACTCCTTGGTTGTAATTCAAAATTATTATGGCATGAAATTTATCAACAAATTATTGATATTATATCAGCTAAATCAGATAAATCTGGCATAATTGTTTGTAAATATTTTCATGATATACATAGTGAACTATTGGAAAACTTTTATAGTTATATGCAGCAAAATACTTCAATAGGTGTTGACATAAAATTTATTTTATTAACTGAACAACTTAGTTTTATTCCCGATAATATTCTAAATTGTTGTCAAGTAATTAATATACAAAGACCATCGAAAAGCGCATATGCTAATTGTAGTAAAAATAAATTACCGACAAATTTAAAAACTGAAAATATAACAAACATTAAAAATTTACATTTATATAATGAAGAACTAATGCTTCCGTACCGATTAATTTGTAAGAAAATTATTGATAATTTAGTAAATATTAATGAATTACAATATTTAAAATTCAGAGATATTCTCTATGATATATTTATATATAATTTAGATATAACAGATTGTATATGGTATATTCTCTCTACACTCATTGAAAGAAAAAAAATTAAACAGGAGCATTTATCGAAAATTTTAATAAAGACTTATTGTTTTTTTCAATATTATAATAATAATTACAGACCAATATATCATGTTGAAAACTATTTTCTTAATTTGGCTAAAATAATTAATTCACTCTAAATTATGGGTTCCAAGGCCATCTATAATTTGACGAAGTCATAATATTCCTATTATAAAATATATATCCTCTTAAGTATCTAGTCATTGGTGATGGTATAGCATTGTTTGTTTGTGCTACAAAATAAAAATTATTATAACTATTAGGTATACCTCTCCTATATGTAATAGCGCTTGTATGAATAGCCATTATATATAATTAGTATAAAATTACTTTACACACTTAATACTTAAAGTTTTAAATTAAGTATTAAACAATGAATTCTAAAATAGCATTTGAAATATTAGAGATTGATTTAAATAATATAAAATGTGAAGATTTAACATTAGAATATATTAAGAAACGTTACAGAAAATTGGCGCTTAAATGGCATCCAGACAAAAACGATAATACTCAAGAATCAAATGAACAATTTAAAAAAATAAATGAAGCTTATAATTATTTACGCAAAGAACTAAAACATTTTAATACAGAAATAAATGATGAAGATAATGATGATAATTATGATAATGAAGAAGACAGTATATATTTAAATGTATTAAAAAATTTTATTAAGTCAGTATTGGATGGAAATTATAGTGATAAAATAGCTAAAATAGTAAATGATATATTGACTAAAGGTAAACAAATATCACTTAAAATATTTGAAGACTTAGATAAAGATACTACTCTGAGTATTTATATTTTTCTCTCAAGATATAAATCCATTCTTTATTTTAGTGACGACTTATTAGAAAATGTAAAGCAAATGGTAATACAAAAATACGATAATGTTGAAATATATAAATTAAATCCAAATATAAATGATATGTTACAGAATAATTTTTATAAGTTATACGTTAAAGATGAATTATATTTAGTTCCATTATGGCATAACGTATCATATTATGATGCTTCTGAAAGTGAAATAATAGTTATATGTGAACCAGAACTACCTGATAATATACATATTGATGATGATAATAATTTAATAGTTAAATTGGAGATAAGTGCTTATGATAATTTACATAAAATGATAATACATAATGAATATATATCATTTAATATAGGAGATGAATTGTTTTCTATTCCACTATCGGAATTATATATGATGAAAGAACAATGTTATCGTTTAAAAGGTAAAGGGTTAGTAAATATCAAAAAAGATTTGTATGATTTATCAGATAAATCAGATATTATAGTTAGAATTATCTTTATTTAATTTTTTCCTTCTCTCTAATTTCCATAATAAGATTATATGCTATAATCATACTTTCTATAAGTTCAATCTCTTTTTGAGTTGTATATATTCTGGCTGCTTCAAATGAGTTACATGGAGGTCCATATTCTATATTTCTCTGTTCCCTAATCTCTCTAACTTGTTGGATAGAATCTAAATTTATAGTATCATTATGAGACATATTTATTTGTCCACCCAAATAAAAAAATCCTTCATCTAATTCTCTGTTAAATCTACTAATAATAATTTTGTCAAAATTGTATAGTTTTTTTTCATTGTCATTTAATGGCATAAAATTAAACAGATTAAATAAAGTCAAATCACAAGACATAATAATAAATATATTTTATAGTTTTTATTATCATTTGTAAAATATATATATAAGTATTTGAATGTAAAATGTATAAAAAATTTATAATAATTTATATTTTTTATATATTTATATTTTTTATATATTTATATTTTATGCCTCGCTACTCTTCTTCTTAGTAACAACCTTCTTCTTCTTAACAACTTCAGGCTTTGCTGCTGGAACAGGTTCTACAACAGGTTCTACAACAGGTTCTACAACAGGTTCTACAACAGGTTCT
>Ga0098048_1000078_pt1 | contig 45782 bp, 46 predicted proteins | sample 13_taG_FD_75052 | JGI IMG/M metagenome (GOLD analysis project Ga0098048, IMG submission 75052) | Marine viral communities from the Subarctic Pacific Ocean - 13_ETSP_OMZ_AT15268 metaG | ecosystem: Environmental > Aquatic > Marine > Oceanic | place: Pacific Ocean | collected 2015-01-16 | reverse complement strand
ATGACTGTAGACCAAGATAAGAATGAAAAAATTATTAAGAATATTTCTAAGGTTACAACAATAAAATAGTTAAGTTCTTTAAGTTGGTATATATATATATATTAATTTAACTACTTAAAGACTGAATACTACATGATGAAGGGGATTTCTTGATTTTTTGAAAAAAGTGTGGTTTTTTATTCCCTACATATGAAGAGAAATCCACTGATTTCAAAAAATGAAAAGTGTTTTAACTTTTCAAAAATGGACAAAAAAAATGTCCAATTTTCAAAAACCCAGATATTTTATGAAAAATGACTGAATTGTGACCATAATGAAAAATTATCGTCTGGTCACAGAAAAAATAATTTTCATTTTGTGATGATAAATTTTTTTTATAAAAACTTAAAGACTTTTTTCTTTGGATACATTAAGGATACAATGGATACGAGCAACGAGCAAAAAACGAGCAATAATTTTTCCTGTGAAAAATGTCACTATATAACATCATCAAAATACAACTATGAAAGACATATTTCATCCGATAAACATAAAAGGATACATTTTGGATTGAGTGGAGGCGAGTTTTTCGAGCAAAACGAGCAAAACAATTATAAAAAAAATTTTAAATGTATATGTGGTAACATATATAAATTTAGCCAAGGTCTGTCAAAGCATAAGAAAAACTGTAGTTATATAAATAATATAAATGACCACTACAAGAATGAAGGAGACTTAAAGATATTAACCAACCTTGTTTTGGATGTAGTAAAGCAAAACCAAGAATTAGTATCATTAAATAATGAGACACAAAAACAAAATCAACAACTAACTAATAAGCTTGTAGAAATGAGTAAAGTTACTAATAACACATTAATTAATAATCATTCAAATAATAATAACAAAACTTTTAATCTTAATATGTTCCTGAATGAAACATGTAAGGATGCTATGAATATTACAGATTTCGTAGATTCTCTCCAGCTACAGTTATCAGATTTAGAGGATGTAGGCAAACTCGGATTTGTAGAAGGAATATCTAATATTATTGTGAAAAATTTGAAAGCATTAGATGTTCATAAACGTCCTGTTCATTGTGCTGACAAAAAACGCGAAGTTATTTACATCAAGGATGAAGATAAATGGGAAAGGGATAATGATGAAAAACAACGTCTACGTAAAGCTATAAAATCTGTCGCATATAAAAACGAAAAGCTTTTACCAAAATATAAAGAGCTTCATCCTGGTTGTAATTATAGTGATTCGAAATATTCAGACCATTATAGTAAATTAGTAATAGAAACTATGGGTGGTTCAGGAAATAATGATATAGAAAAACAAGATAAAATAATAAGAAATATTGCTAAAGAAGTAGTAATTGATAAGACCTAATAATTAGATGGCAAAGGTCCGTCACCTGTAAATTCACCAGTTATACTATACATTTGAGGATAATTCGGCATAAACTGTAGTTGATTTGGTTTATAACGCTTATTAAATAGTTCTTGTTCTTCATTGAATGATTGACGCCATGTATTATAACCAAAGTTAGCTTGTGATGGTTTAGAATATAAATGTTTTGTAATTACTCGCTCCCTAGTTCCATAACCGCTTGTTAATGGCGAATAAGTGGGAGTAACACCTGATGTTAATTTTCCAGCATCATTATTACCGGGAATACAGTCTTTTGTCTTAGGAAGTGGTGGCGAATATGGTTGGCATCCTGGACAGTCAATATCAGATAAACATTGTTGACCAGTTATTGCGCATCTAGCAGTGGGCCCACAAAAATTTTGACAACTATATGTTGTATTTAAGGGTAAATTAACAGTATGGCTAGTTTTGGAATCTTCTTGAACAGGTCCATTTGTAAAACATTCAACAATGTATTTGTCTTTAACTAAATAATTAATCATGTTGAAAATAATAAATAATAAAATTAACGCAAATAATGGTAAAAAAATATTATTTAATGTAAATTTCATATAATAAATTGATATTAAATTTTTTATATCAATTAAATATAAGTAATGTCAGATTCTAATGATACAAGTACTATAGATGAAAAAAAGGGTGATTCATCTTCAGATTCAACAAAAACATATAGCTCTAAAGTATTCATCTTTGTTCTTCACGTGTTTATTGCTATTCTAATAATATTTTTGTATTTTTCAGGAAGTTCCTTACTATTATTTATGTGTAAAATAGCACAATCTAATATTTTGCCAACTGATGAAAAGTGTGCTCCTTATACTGATAATGAACCAATAATTAATCCAAGCCCAATACAAACGAATATTTTTACAACATACACTGATCCTGAAATGTCTATGAAAATGGAAATACCTTACGATATAAATTCAAAAAATAAACTTATTGAAATATTCAAAAATTATAGAGAAAAATCTTCATCTAACTTTTTAGCAAATTATTTTATTTCAATTGCTGAATCCATATTACAATTTAATTATTCATCAATTACTACGATTATGAATGTAATAAACAATACATTTTCTGAATCGGCTATAGTTGGATTTGGTCCAATTCTTTGTGGAATTTTATATGTTATTGGAATTGTTGTGAACACAGGTTATTTCATATATTTATGGTTCGCAAATATGTCATGGTTCTTTAAAACAAATACAAATGATACAGGTAACGGAAAACCACAATGGAGCGATGTTACAATTTTAAGTCCGTTAAATTGGTTTTTTGGAATAACATTATCAATATTATTTGTGTTTATACTTATGTTTGCTTTCCCTATAGTTTCTATTATATCAATGTTATGTTATCATAATTCAATAATTTCAACATTGTTAATGAAAGCCATAATAAATGGTAAACAAATATCATCACTATCATTAATAAAAGATACATTAAAATATTATAAATTAACAATTGTATTTGTAATTAGTGTACTTTTTATATTATTAGCATTTTTAAATTTGGGAGCTATTCCAGGAATATTTTCAATAGGTATTATTGCATTAATATATTTTGGAATAATAGGAATGGATATTTTTAATCCTATTAAAGAAACAAATTTGACAGAATCAGTAAGTTATGATCAAGCAATTAAAAAATGTTCTGCGATTTATAAAAATGAGAAAAAGCATGGGTTTTTATATAATTTAATATTTGGTCAAAAAGGTGGTGATATTACAAAACAATTAAAACATATTGGAAAAAAAATACATTAAAATACATTAAAATATATTTAATATAATAATTATCATTTAAAAATAAACATATGTTAATTTAAATGGGTAATAAAAATAAGACGAAACTACCTAAAAAACCTTTCGTAAGTATATGTACACCTACCTTTAATAGACGTCCTTTTATTCCGTTTGCAATTAAATGTTTTGAACACCAAAATTATCCAAGAGATAAAATGGAATGGATTATTGTTGACGACGGAACAGATAAAATTGAAGATTTAGTAGCACATCTTCCATATGTTAAATATTTCAAATATGATGAAAAAATGACTTTAGGAAAAAAAAGAAATTTAATTAATAGTAAAGCAACAGGTGATATTATCGTTTACATGGATGATGATGATTATTATCCACCCGATAGAGTTAAACATGCTGTAGAAAAGTTAAAAGATAGTAAAGCACTATGTGCGGGTTCAAGTGCAATGTTCATTTATTTTAAACATATTAGTAAAATGTTTTTATTTGGACCTTATGGACCTAACCATGCTACCGCAGCTACATTTGCATTTAAAAAGGAATTGTTAAATGTTACAAAGTTCGATGAAGAATCATCCGTTGCAGAAGAAAGAAAATTTTTAAAAGATTATACCATACCTTTTGTTCAATTAGAATCCAGTAAATCTATTTTGGTATTTTCACATACTCAAAATTCATTTGATAAAAAAGAGCTATTAAAGCAAATGCCAAATCCAAATATTCATGAAACACCAATGTTACCAAAAGATTTAGTAAATGAACCAGAAATCTTACAATTTTTTATGGAAGATATAGATGTTCTATTAGATAATTATAGTCCAGGTAATCCAGACCTTAAAGTAGATGTTAAAAAACAATTAGCAGAAATAAAGATACAACGAGAAAACAAAATGAAAGAAATGATGCAAAAACAATCAGAACAACAATCATTAATAAGTAAATTAACAACGATAAATAATCAAGACACACTTAATAAACAACTAAATGAACAATCAGTAGTAATACAGCAATTAACGGTTGAAAATACTAAATTAAAAGAACAAGTATCATATCTTAATAATAAAATTACACAGTTAATTAAAGAACAATTAGAAAAACGTAAGGATGAAAAAAAATAAAAATCCATAAGTAGATTTATATAGATAAGTAGCTTGATAACATATATTATATAAAATGGTTTAAAGATATATATAATATATATTTATATATACATTATAATATGTTTCAAGATGACTTTTTGAATCAAGTAGAGACCAACTATGTCGATGACAAAGAAAATGACCCAAATCAAATATTTGAAAAAACAAAGCGTATGGATAAGGGATATAATGTTATTTACAGAAACACTTTTAGAAAAAATGGAAAAAGTTATAACAAGAAATATGAAATTTATACTTCAAGTGTAACAGGTAATCATATTAGAGATGCCGAGACAGGGGAATATTTTAATTATATAATTGGGTCACTTGATGAGGACCTATTTTTTAAAGTATCATTGGCAACAGGAGAATGTAAAAGCGCAAATGGTTTTTCTACTTTATTTTATATGTCTCCTCAACATTTTGAAAATCATTTACAAGGGAATATTAGTCCAACATTAGTAGCAGCTTGGGAAAAAAAGAGGGATGCCAGATTAATTCACTTGAAGAGCGTAAAGGACAAAATGATTAGTAATGTTGAAGTGCGATAATTTTTATATAATATTATTCATTTTTTATTAACTTTATTCAAGAAAAGTTAATAAAAATATTTTGAAATTTATAATTGTCAAAAGCCCAAAAGGTCATAGTAATAAATACTTAATCTGCTGATTCTTCTGATTCTTCTTCATCGTCATCTATATATTTATCTGTAGTTCCACTAGCATTTTCTTTAATATATTTTTCAATATATCTATAAATACGATTAATATCTAACTTACTAATTTCGAAGTTTTCAAGAATATTCATAATTTCAGAATTTCCGTCATTATTTATAAGTTCAATAAAAAATCCAAATAAATCCTTTTTATCCATTCCTAATTTTTGACATAATTTTTGTATGAAAAGTGAATTATTATATTCAGTTGAATATTTTGTTAAAACTTTAGTAAACCTAACTTCAGTTGGATTATATTTATTTTTATTTTTAAAAGTATCATGATATAATTTATTATTTTTAAATGTTTTGATCAGCGAACTCATTTCATTAAACTGCCATATTTGTTTTTGAAATGTAATTCTGTCAATATAATCAGCAAAACATATATTGTCAAGTTGTGAAATATAAAAAGGTATAGATTTTTTTTTATCAAGTTTTTCAATAATATCAATAATATTTTCATGCCATAATAAACCAATACTTGTCCGATCAGTTTCATTCATAATATTATTATGCTCATTAAGAGGAAAATATTCATTCAATAGTTTATGTGTAATCTTTTTAGTATCATCATTATAAGATTTAATGTGCAAAATTTCTTCTAACATTTGAGACGTAAAAATTTGAGGTTTATTTTTATTTAAATTATAAATATTATTAAGTTTTCTAAGGTCTCCTTGAACATAATAAATGAGTTTGGTTTTGATTTGACTATCAATAGAAGGCATTAATTTATCAATAATATTAGAAACTCCTAATTGACTAGGAGGCATAAGTTCAATAATATTACAAACTTTCATTAACTCTTTAATTTTTTTACCAACGCGATAGTTTCCAATACATATAATAGGGTTCATTGTTACTTCTTCTAATTTTTGTTTTTTTGTTTTTTTAGGGCGAATAAGTTTAATAAGAGAATTTATACCACCCTTATCACCATTATTCATTCCATCTATTTCATCCATTATTATCGCAATTTTTTTTATATTTTTATTAAATAAACTCATAATATTTTTATCAGACATATTATGTTTTGTGATATCTTCAATTACTGATGTATTTCTAATATCACCAGCATCATATTTAATTATGTCATAATTCAACTCCTTAAGAATATTAGTTACAAACGTAGTTTTGCCGGTTCCAGGATACCCATAAACATAAATTCCTTTTTTAAACAATAAATTATTTTTATTAGTTTCAAATTCTTTAAGAATATTCTTGATTTCATTTTCCTGTTGTTCTCTACATAAAATTTTATTAAGATTTAATTCTTCCATTTATATATTTAAAATGTTCTTTTTATGTAGATTTCTACTTAAATTACGTTTTACACAAAACTTTTCTAATACTTAAAACATTATCAAATATGTTATTATAATCATATATGATAATATGAAATTTTATGATAGTATATAATTAAGATGAAGTTTGACAAGGATTATTAACACCATAAGTTATTCCATCCCATGAAACACCACACTTAGTAGCCCATGTATATTTAGAGCATAATCCATTAGAACCTGTAAATGGAGAACTATTAAAATCCATCGTTAAATGTTCTTGACCGCTATGAGGAGGACATGTTCCTAAATTTTTAACATTAACGCACTTTGCTGAATTTCCTGAGCCATCAATTGTCCAATAATCTGGGCAATCAGGAGTCATTGGTGGCCAAGTAGTATCAGTAGCGGATGAAAGAGCAGTTCCTATAATAATAAGTGTAATAATTAATATAATTATTGCAGAAAAAAGAATAAATTTTTGAAAACCTTCCATATAGAATAAATAAATATAATTTTTCTATTTACTTATTTTATAAAATGAACAAAGTAAACAATGGTCGTGTAAATATAAAATCTCCAGATACTTCAGCATTATTTAAAATGTATGATAAAATACCTGCTAATCAATGTGTAACATTTAGGAATCCTACTGAAGGTTTGTGGAATGCAACTCCTTTGTCGCAAGCTTTTTTCTCTCAAGAGAATATTCAGATAATTCAAAATGGAATAAGATCAGGTGTTTATAAGAGGTCTAATGGTCAATATGTTATTGGTGATCAAGATTGTGATTCCATTAAAATTATAATGAGAAGTGTTTTTTTACAATATTCAGCGAATAAACCATCAAGTATTCCACAACAAATTATAGAGCTTAATAATATTGTATTAAATTATTGTGTCCAACAAGTATATAGCGAGGCTCAAGGATATATGAAATATATTGATGATGTTAGTACATTAGCAGTACCAATTGCTCATCCTGTTCAAGCATCAAATAATGACAGACAACTTGAACTTAAGAGTTGGTTTTAATAATGCCAATAAATATTAATTTAAAAATAAAATATTTAAAAAATAAAGATAATGACATTATTTGAAAATATTAGAGATGGAAAAGAAGCTGCTAATATTATTTATCAAGATGAATTTATTACTGCTTTTGATGATAAATACCCTGTTGCACCAGTTCACATTTTAATTATCCCAAATAAAATGATTAAATCATTAGATAATTTAACAGAACAAGATGAAATATATATGGGTAAAATACTATTAGCAGCTAGTAAGCTCGCTAAAATTAAAAATATTAATGAATCTGGATATAGATTAATTACTAATTGTAATAAAGATGGTGGACAAGAAATAGATTATGTACACTTTCATTTAGTAGGAGGTGTTCCTTTAGGAAGAATGATTGGATTACCAAAAGAATCTAAAAAAATATTTCAAAAAATTAAATTTAATAATGAAAATAATTAAAATGTACTTTATTTTTTAAGATGAATTAGATCGGTGTAAATATAAATGTTTTAATTTAATTTTAATTATCTTCAACAAGCAATTTTTGTTTCTTTACAACCTTCTTAGCAACGGGTTTAGATACAAGTTTTTTCTTTGGCTTTGAATCATCACCGTTCATAATTCGTGTTCTTTCCTCTTTATATTCAGCATATTGTTCTTTCAATGTTTTTAATTCATTTAACCACATCTGATTAATAGAAGTAGATTTAACAGTCTCCAATTCAAATGCTTTATTACCATGTTCTTTATTCAATCTTTCTACATTTTCCTCAGTAACCGAATCCATAGGCATCTTAGTCAAATAGTGATAATTAGTATCGCTATCAATCATATCATAACCCTTAGTTTGTAACATTTCTATAACTTGTTCTTTCTTTTTCTTACGTAAATCAACAGTTCCATCAAGATTTTCTTTAATATATTTAGCCTTATTAGTCAGCAACATTAACTCGCGTTCCAAACTTTCAATCATATAATTTTTTCTGGTCTGATACAATTTCAATCTTACATCATAATACGAGTCAATAATATCAGAAACATTTTCGAACTTTTGTAATATATCATTCGCATCAAATAAGTGCATATTAGTTCTAGTATTAGTAGTATAAAGCTTCAATAATTTTTCAACACCATTACACTCATAATCGCCTTTAGATTTTTCTAAATTTTCTAATTTCCCCTTTACAAATGTAATAGTAAAATTAACGGTTGTATCTTTGCTCATATCTTCATAATCCTTGATAATTGCTGGTATCTTATTTTTATTTTTGTCTTCACCAGGACTAATCCAATGTTCAATTAATTCCTTAAAGTCTTCAGTCCAAAAACCAACAGGCAATTCAGTAACTCTAATTTTATCAACACCCAGTTTTTCATAAGTTCCTCTAATCAAGAATTTGTCGTCTGTTATCTTGGTAATTTGTCCTTTAAATCCTTCATAATATGGAATAAAATCAATGTGATTCTCAATACATCTTAATTTATTTTCTAAATAATCAATAATTTGTAATGGATTGTAACACATAATATCAGTGCTAAATCCTGTGCCAATACCCTTAGAACCATTTACGAGAATGATAGGAATAATTGGAGAATAATAGATTGGTTCAACAGATAATCCATCATCACTTAAATACTCAAGAACATTATCGTCTGTTTGTTGAAATATAGTTCTGGTAATTTTGTTCAACAATGTGAATATATATCTTTCAGAGGCGCTGTCTTTTCCTCCCTGTAATCTGGTACCAAATTGTCCATTAGGAACAAACAAATTAAGATTATTTGATCCAACAAAATTTTGAGCCATTCCTACAATAGCAGCATTTAAACTTGCTTCACCATGATGATATCCAGAATGCTCAGAAACATAACCACTAAATTGTGCTACCTTGATTTCAGTCTTTAAATTGCGTTTAAAAGCAGCAAACAAAATTTTTCTTTGAGAAATCTTAAGACCATCCATCAGATTAGGTATACTTCTATCACAATCGTATTTAGAGAAGTGAATTAATTCACGATTAATAAATTCTTCATAAGATACATTTTTTTTGCTGGTATCAATGTAGGCATCCCTATCATAAATTTTTAACCAATCTTTTCTATCATCTGCCCTCTTCTTGTTAAATACCATATCAATTGTATCGTCAGATTCTTTATCGTTAAACTGAAATTCAACAATTTTTTTGTTATCAAAATATTCTCTGAATTCCTTACCAGTACTTGTTCCTAATCCTTTGTAATATTTAATAGCCCAAGACTTAACATCATTCAACTCTTTCCATGCTTCAAATTCGCCTTCATTATAGAAATGTAATTCATTAGAACCTTTCTTTGCCTTCAAGATTGGAGTATTCATAAATCCAATAAACCCTGGAATTTGCGAAAGCGTAGGCCATTCACATGAAAACAGATTGATGCCAAGACCTTTAATATGACTACCATCTAAATCCTGATCAGTCATAAACAAAATCTTCCCATATCTTAGAGTCTTATTTACATCTTCTAAATTCAAATATTTTTTTCCAGTAACAAGACCAAGAATCTGTTTGATTTCAGAAATTTCTTTATTATCAGAAATTTTCTTAACAGGTTCCCCACGAACATTTAGTAGCTTACCTTTTAAAGGATATACACCAACAATATTACGATCTTCAGATGATAATCCAGAAAGAATACCTGCTTTAGCTGAATCACCCTCACAAAGAATAAGCATACAGTTACTTGACTTTTCTGTGCCAGCCCAATTAGCGTCAGTTAACTTTGGAATACCTCTAACAGATTTACTTTTAGTTCCATCAGTCTTTTTAGCGGCTTTCGTTTCTTTGACTTCGGTTAATTGTAACGCAGCATCCATCACACCCATTTTTGCTACCTTTTCAATAAACTTATCACTCACTTCACGTTTAGAGCCAAATTTTGATGAAGGAGTATTCATATAATCCTTAGTTTGACTGTCAAAAGCAGGATTCTCGATATCACATCGTAAGAATAAAATTAATTGTTCTTTGATAGTATTAGCATTTACCTTAGTCTTTTTTTTCTTTTCAATAAAATCAACTAATTTTCTAACAATTTGGTTCAAAATATATTCAACATGCTTGCCACCTTTAGATGTGTGAATACCGTTAACAAATGAAATTTGTACGAATTCATCTGATGGTGTAAGAGCAACAGCATATTCCCATCGTCCTTCAGAACTATCTTCGTAAACTCTTGGTGCAGTTGATTTATCTCCAATATACATACTGATATATTGTTCAAAATTTTTAACGGGAACAAGCTCATTATTATATTTTACCCTAATATTTTTATCAGTTATAGCACCAATATCATAAACACGCTTCTTAAGTAATGATACAATATCTGGCGATAAACCAGAAATGCCAAGTCTTGCGAAATCAGGTTTAAATGTAATTTTGGTGTATGGTTTATTTTTACATTTTGTAATTGAAGGTTTACAAATTTCATCCAAATTATTTTTATATTCTTGAATATACTTTAACCCACGAATATGATCAACAGTTTCAATTCTACCATAGCTAGACCAAATTAATACAAGTTTAAATCCAAAACCATTTTTGCCTCCAACAATTTTTTTTTCATCTTTATTATAATTAGTTGAAGTTCTTAAATGTCCAAATACCAGCTCAGGAATCCAAAAACCATCTTTTTGTGCCACATCAATACCATTACCATCATTAATCATAGTAATTGATCCATCTGGTTCAATATTAATATCAATGTGAGTTACAGGCAATGCATTTTCAACATTGGCATCAACCTTTGTTTTCATTCTCACAACGTGATCACGACAATTAACAATGCCTTCATCAAACAATTTAAATAAACCAGGAATATAATTAATATTTTTTTCAATAATTTTCTCACCATCTTCACTCATAATCCACATATTAGAATCGATTGTTTCAACAGAACCAATATATGTATCTGGATTATCCAAAATATGCTGCTTATCAGTTTTCTGTTGAACATCGAAGAATAAATTGGAAGAAGTGTCGTTAGCGCTCATTGTTAGTATAATATGTAATTTTAATTTTAACTTATTTTAAAAAATCAATTTTATTAAAAAATAAATAATATATATATTATATTAATGTCTTCTTATGTTGCTGGTCTAATACAGTTGAATTATAATGTAGCTCAATTTATTGAACCAAACCCAAAAAACTATAAAATAAAGTATATGTCAAATTCAAATAGTTCAAATATATCAAATAAAATGAGATTATCACGGGTATTAAAATTAGATGGTAGTTCACAAAAAATAAATAGAATTAGCCGCGTATCTGGAAGAATTCAATTTGGTAACTTTTATTTAGGTGAACCATTGAATATAAATTATTTAGGTAAAATGGAAGGTATGTCTGGTGGAAGTGGAATGCCGCCAGTAAATAGATTTTAAATTGCGTTTTAAAAATATTTTCTCAATTAACTGTATAATGCAAACTACAGGAAGTCGCGCACAAGTATGGCACGGAACTGCTAAAAAAACATCTGGTGGATTAACAAAACATAATTTGATGATGAATAAACATGGACGTATTGTATCAAAAAGAAAGCACGCATCAGGAAAAAAGACAATTAAACATCTTAAAAAATTAGGATATGTTGCTAAAAAAGGTGAATTTAAATTATTTCACAAACACAGAGGACGTAAAAGCAAAAAAATGAGAGGTGGTATGGCTTATGGAGGTCCTTTATCTCCTGAATCATATGATGGTAAAGGTGTTGGAACATCTGGTGTTGCTCTTCAATTTGTAGCTGGAAATTCTGCGTAGATTAATAAATTAATAAATTAATATATAATTCATTAATTTATTTCTAAAAGTTTATAAAAATTAATATTTTGTAATGTAAAATGCTTGTTACATTACAAAATATATATTAAATGTCAGCCCATTCAACCTTAATAAATTTGTCATATACAATGTAGTCTGAAAATTTATAGTATAAATATTTTTCAAAATATCGTTTGCTAACAATAAATTTAATAGAATTATTAATACAATGCTGATAATAAAAACTATATATATCATCAAAACTAATTAATGAAAGATTATGGTTTATTTTGATTTGTTCTTTAATATATAAAATTGAATTTTCAATATCATTTGATTTATTCCAAATAGATGATGTAACATTTAATATAAATTTATCTTCAACAATTTCAGACGAAAAGAAGTGTTTCAAAATTTTAATAATATTTTCTTCTGATAATGTATTTTTATTTTTATTCCATAATTTAAATAAAGAAGAAATCTCTTCAATTTCAAGTTCATTTTCAAAATCAGATGAATCGCAAATAGAAATTGTTTCATTCCAAAATTGTATAAAATCTTTATATACAGGTAAATATTTACTTGTAATACCAATAAATGAATCAGAAGTTTCGTCAAATTTAAGTTTTTCTTTCAAATAATTTTTTAAATTGTTAGAAAAAATTACATTGGGTAAATTATTGCTAAAAAGAAATTGTTTCCAAATAAAATGTAAATTTTTCCACTCAATCTTGAAATCATCAGACGATTTTTCAACAAATTGTTGTATAAAATTGTCAATTAATCCATTTTCTGTTGTTAATTTAAGTGTGTAAGAATAATTAGCAAGTTCTTCATCAGATTTAGTGTTTAAAAAATTATCAGAACTAATATGTCTATTAGAATAATGCGCTGCAACACATAATAAATTTAATCCAATCTTTTTTAGTAATTCTCTCCAATATTCACTTGAAAAATTTTCATTCATTCTGATTAATCTACAATTATTAAAAATATGTGTCTCGTGATATTTAGTTACAAGCTTATGAGAAATATTACCATTGCCAATTGAAGACATAGCAACAGATTCTAATTCATCTAAAAATTGACGCATTTTAGGGCTAACCATAAATGTTAAATCATTATTTTTCTTAAGTATATTGTCACCAATAATAGTAAGAAAATATTTGGCAGCATTTTTAGAAGAGAAAAATGTAGGATAAAGTGCATTTAAAATATTTTGAATTGTATCAGTTTCAGGAATTGATGAAAATAAATTTCTTTCTTTGATTTGTTTGATAATATTTGATTTTGTTTTATGCTTCCATTGTAAAAGCACTCTATCTTTAGATATGGTAGAGAGAAGTTTGTGAATAATATCATCTTCTTTAACTATAAAATAATCCTTACCATTATATTCATAATAAAAGTTATTATTAGAAAGATAATAATAGTTATTTTTACTCAAAAAAACTTGCATAAATATTTGTTGCTCTTCAGAAAGATACACGTTAAGATTTTGGCGTTTTTCTCTGGTTTTAGACTCATTATCGAGTGTATTTGGTAAATAAACATGAACGTGGTTATATATTCTCTGTAACATATATTCATTATCCTTATACTTTTCATAAAGTTTATCAATTGTGGACATACAATCAGTACGTTTTGGTTCTGACATTATAATTTGTTATTAAATGTTTTTAAATGTTTTTAAATATTTATATTTAATATAAATATAAATATAAATATATCACATGAAAATAAATTTGCGATATTTACCGAAGAGACTAACACGTAAAGATAGGAAAAAACAGGGAAAACAACTTATAAAATCACGTCGTCTTTATAAAAAAGGAATTTATCATACAAGACCAAAAACGTCTTCATTTAAATCAAAAAAATCAACCCACATAATAAAAGCAGAAAAAATTTACAATGTAGATAAAATTGGTGCTACAAATGAATTAGCAAAGGCGACTGGATGCTCTAAGTCAGCTTTAGCAAAAATTATTAATAAAGGTGCTGGTGCATATTATTCTTCTGGTTCAAGGCCTAATCAAACAGCTCAATCATGGGGAGTAGCTCGTTTAGCAAGTTCTATTACAGCTGGTAAAGCTGCTGCAGTTGATTATAATATTTTAGAAGAAGGTTGTAAATCTAAGTCAAAAGCACTTACTTTAGCTAAAAAAGCAAGAGCAAAGTATGGTCATGGAACCAGACGAGTTCCAAAAGTCAAAATTTAAAATTAATTATAATTTAAAAATTGCGTTAAAATATTTAAACACATAACTATTTAAAGGTTTAAAATTACATTTTAATATAATGTCTGTATTTTCAAATAACAAAGCTTTATCTAGTGAAGGAAACGTTCTAACAATTAAGACCGTTCAAATCGCTCCATTTAGAACATTAATGACTGCTTTAAAGGATATTTTATTAGAAACAAATATCACGTTCGAACCGGATGGAATGAGAATTGTTAATATGGATAAATCTCATACTGTTTTAGTCCATTTATTTTTAGCAGCGCAAAATTTTGAATTTTATGAGTGTAAAAAAGATAAAATTATAATTGGTGTTAATATGTTTCATCTTTTTAAGTTAATTAACACTATTGAAAATGAAGAAACGCTAACTATCTATATTGAAAATTCTGATTATGTAGATGGCATTGTTTCTTATTTAACACTTAAATATGAAAATGGGGAAATTAAACAATGTAAGACACAAAAGCTAAGATTAATTGAACCTGATCCAGAAGAATTACAATATCCAGATGTTACCTTTTCATCTATCATAAATTTGCCTTCTACTGATTTTCAAAAAATTATCCGTGATTTAACTTGTATTTCAGATAAACTTGAAATAAAGTCTGTTGGGAATGAATTAAATTTTAAATGTTCTGGACAATTTGCTTCTGCTGAAATTCATCGTGCTGAGTCTGATGGTTCAATGTCTTTTACTTTGAAACAAGATTCATCTAAAATTATTCAAGGCGAATTTTCTCTTAAGAACTTGGGATATTTTATTAAGTGTACCAATCTATGTCAACAAATTGAAGTTTACTTGGAAAATGATTTGCCACTTGTCGTGAAGTATAATGTTGCCAGTTTGGGTGAGATAAAACTTTGTTTGGCACCTCTTCCATCGTCATAATTTGATTTTTCCTAAGATACAAAATATTTACTATAAATAATTAATGTATAAATAATAATTTATTATGATTATTATATATAATGTCAAAGTATTATGCTAATTATCCACAATATTTAGGCGCACGAAAATGTTGCGATTTAAGGACACAAGGTCCTGTTGGTCCAGAAGGTGCTACTGGTCCTGCTGGTGTAGGTGAAAGAGGTTGGACTGGACCAACTGGGCAAAGTTTTACTGGTCCTACTGGAAGAGGTTGTAGAGGACCAACGGGTGAGCCTGGACCAGCAGGAGGACCTACTGGCCCTACAGGTCCTGGTATTCAATTTGATGGATCAGGAAATAATCCAGGAACTGGTGGTGTTTTTTATGATACATCAACTAATTCATTAAAATATTCAGTGTCTAAAAGTTTTATAATTGATCATCCAATTCATAATGATCGACATTTAGTTCACACTTGTTTAGAAGGTCCTGAAGCTGGTGTATATTATAGAGGTACTGGAGAAATTTTAGATAATCACTCCGCTACAATTAAATTGCCATATTATGTTGATAAATTTGCAATGGATTTAACAGTTCAACTTACACCTATTTATAATGGTAAAATTAATGTATTAAACTCCAGTGAAGTATCTAATAATCAATTTATTGTTTATGGTGAAAATTGTAAATTTTATTGGAATGTATATGGAAAACGATTTGATATTAATATTGAACCATTAAAAACCGATGTAGTTGTTAAAGGAAATGGACCTTATTTATATATCTAAATATACGGAACATTAACTATTGTATCATTATGGTCAGCTGAATACCAAGTAGGTGAAATTAAACCGACAACTTCTAACCAAGCCCAATAATTAACTTCCCAAACCAAAGTTTGTGTCTCATTCAAAAATTTCAAAAAATTATCGTTACTCATATTATAAAAATGAATTAAACTTTTTTTATCACCAATTAAAAACCCACCGCAAAATCTCCAAACAATATTATTTTTTAAATAATTTATATTATTAATTTTGTAATTCCAACATCCAGGAATGTATATAAATTCATGTTTAAATTCAAAATTAGATATATTTTTTATTTTTGATAATGTGTTATTCATATCTTTAAAAATATATGGTAAACTAAAATCGAACCAACAAAAATAATCTGAATTATATGGATTTAAATCAATTGTTTTCTTAATAAATTCCAATTTTGCTAACATTAAAAATATATAATTTTTTGTATCTTTTAATTTATTTCTATTAGCCGGCAAATTACATATTTGTTGATTATTATCACCAATTTTGTATAATTCAAGTTCTGAAATTTTCATGGATTGAACAACTTTAAGATTGTCATATTTCAACTCAAGTTCATTAAATTTGTTTTCTAACTCAGGTTCAATAAAAATACAAATATTTATGCCAAGTTCAAGTAAATGCGTAAAATGTTTTAAACGATTTTCAAATGTTCTTGACATATCATATTCTTCATCATAAACTTTTAAATATGCTGTAATAAAAGTAGTCATAATTAATAATATAATTAAATATTTATATCATTAATCTAGAATAATAGTAGTGAATCAATGTAGTTTTTATCATAAATCCCGATTCTGGTTGTTCTATCCCATACACTATAATTAATTATAACTCTGTCATCTTCAACAACAATACTTAAACAATATTCAATTGGCTCTCCTTCAAACTTAAATGGAGCAGAATATCGTAATAAATTCATTTTTGAATCAAATACAGATATTATATGATAATAGTGTCTAGGAGATTCATATGATACAATATGATTAATAAACCAAATTTCGCTTTCTGTAATATCAAGCTTAATATTATCATTTTCATTTTCTTTAACCTTTTTATTGTAAATAAACCCACAAGTTGATCCTCTAACTCGAGAGAATATTTTAGGTGTAGTCTTCGTTTCAATAACGTTAATATTATTATTTTCAAGTTTACAAATTCTTAAAGGATACCAATCATAAATAATATGGGTTTCTCCTTCGTAATCTACAAAGGTCCAATTTTTTTCACATGATGTTTTATTAAAAGTTTGGTTTAGTTCATTAATTTCAAATTTATTTTCACTTCTATTATATTCACCAGATACAATACCTATTTGATTATTTGAATGATAACCTGTTCCAATATATAATAACTTATTTTTATGATTATCATAAAACAACCTGACATCTTCAACACCCATATATAAACGACCATCAAATGTTAGTTCCATCCATTCTTCTTTTATATTTTTCAAATTTTTGTCAAATTCGATAAATTTATTTAAAGAAATAATATGTTTTTCGCAATTTTTATAGGAACCATTTGCTTCAATATAATAATTAACATATCTAATATTACAAAAATATCCATCAGTATTTGGATTTTTAATTAAACAACTGGATGAAGACAAAAATTTAATGTTATCTCCATTAATTAGAGAATTAATATTGCTATCAGCATTTAATAATTGTTTTTTTTGTAAAATATTTTTATAAAATTTCATATTAGATAAAGTATTATCTAATTCAGGTCGATTTGTAGAATTATTAAATAATGTAATAATTTCTTTATCAATATTAGTAATATTACAATATGCTGCAAATATAGTATATTCATAATAAATCTTATATACATAAACGTCATTATGTAAGAATAAATAATTGTCTCTGTTTTCATTTTTATCAAGAATTTCTTTTGCTAAGTTATAAAATTTTAAGCACAATTTATGTTTAGATGTAATTCTATAATGATTAATAATTTCATATATTCCTTCAAGACGTTCAGGATAATAGTTATAACCTTCTAACCAATAAAATAAAGCATCCGCAAATTTATCCATATTTTTAAAACACAATCCAATCCTATAATAACTATACCAAACTTCTTCTTTCCAGCCACCAAATTCAATACGTTTTTTATACATATTAATTGCTTCTCCAAAACGACCAATATCATGATAACTATTAGCTAGATAAAAATAATAACGTACATTATTAGGCTCTTCTTTTATACCATCAAGAAGTAATCTAATATCACGTTCAAATTTATTGGTTTTAGAACCACCATCACCTATATCTCTAATGAAAATATCTTTTTTATCTAGTTGAATAATCGTATTATTTTTAGGTGTATCAATATACTCATGTGTAACCCCAACATATTTATATAAACCATTATTTTTAACTATTCTCATATTCTGATAGTAAAACGAGTCATTTCCTTGAAGAATAGAAAAACTGTCAGCTTTATCAAGAATAGATTTATCAAAATTGTTAGCTTCTATAATCATATCGGCATCAACCAATAATATATAATCAGATAAACCGATACATGCTTGTAAAGCAAAATTACGATTATAACAAAAATTTTTAAAAGGTTCATTAACAACCTTGCCTGGTATTCCCTTTTCTTTAAAATAATCTTCAATAATTTGAATAGTATTATCTGTTGATCCAGTATCACAAATACAATAGGAATCAATTATAGATGAAACAGAATCAAATAGTCTTTTAATGATACTACTTTCATTTTTAACAATCATATTTAAGCATAAAGTAGTTTTGGTTGGTTGATTCAATATCAATTCCATTATAATACATAAATAAAAGTATTTAAATTAAAAATATTATATAAATATAAAATGGCATTTACAAGATTTAAATATGACAATTGTAGAACAAAAAAATCATTACAACAATCAACTGATCCTGGAAGATGGATTTTAAATGTTCCAGGAAATGGAGATAAGCCTTGTTATATGGAAGACCCTCAAATTATTCCGCAAAAATGGGGAGCTAATTTAAGAACTAATACAATAAATTTAGAAAGTGATTTAAGAGGTGTAAATAGAAATTTAAGTCGAGATTGTTTAGGGAAAAATGAATATCAAAAATATGATGTGCCTAATCAAGCAATTCAATACCCAACATGTAGTCAATTAACAACAGAACAATCAAGAGCTACAAATCCAGCCTGGTGGTATAGAGATTTAGAACAAAATAATTTTGAATACCCTCCATTAAACCCACAAGTAAATGTATGTGTTCCATTTCAAAGCAATTTAAACACAAGAATTTTAGAAAAAGATTACTTCACTCCGAAGAGGGATTGTGTTTTAGACCAAACAAAAAATATGTTGCCAACAAGTTATAATTTAATTAGAGGTAATTATGTAGGTGGTCCTACAAGTTGTACTCAAACTAATTCATGTCAAAATATTAACTAAAATTTATTTGAGTGACATTTAGATTATTATATATGAATTAAAATATAATACTCTATATATATAAATATGGAAATAGCAGTCCCTTTAATAGCATTAGGTGGTATGTATGTGATATCAAATCAAAAAAAAGATGATTGTACCAAAAAAGAAATAAGAAAAATAACACAAGAAAATTTTGCAAATATGGGGGTTAAAACAAATTTAGCTACAAAGAATAGTGAGAGATTTGGTAATTATCTACCTAATACAGATACTCCTCCACAAAATTTTCCCGTATTAAACATAAATCAAGCTGTTGATACAACTCAAAATTATCCAAACCCAAATACAGCAACAGATAAATATTTTAACCAAAATTTATATCAACAAAAAGAAAGAAAAGGTGTAGATGTAGGACAAAATCCACAAAAAATTTTTTCTCTAAATGGTAACTACTTAAATTCTGAACAATTTAAACATAATAACATGGTGCCTTTTAATGGTGGTAAAGTAAAAGGTCAAACTTATGATATGAATATTACAGAATCCGTTTTAGACAATATGAATGGTTCAGGTTCTCAAACTATTAAGAAAATTGAACAAGCACCTTTGTTTAAACCTGAAGAAAACATGCAATGGGCTTATGGTATGCCAAACCAAAGCGATTTTTATCAATCTCGTGTAAATCCTGGAATGAAAAATAATAATGTTAAACCATTTGACACCATTAAAGTTGGACCAGGGTTAAATCAAGGTTATGGTATTAATGGAACAGGTGGTTATAATTCAGGAATGGAAGCAAGAGATAAATGGTTACCTAAAACAGTTGATGAATTGAGAGTCGATACTAATCCAAAATTAGAATATCAATTATCGGGGCACGAAGGTCCTGCTGACTCAAATATTAAAACCGCATCTACAACTCAAATGTTAGGTCGTATTGAAAAACAGAGACCAGATACTTTTTTTATTAATACTCAGGATCGTTGGTTAACAACTACCGGATCATCTAAAGGAGAAACATTAAGACCAATTCAAGAAATGGGTATATTAAGAAGAAATGATATTCCTATTGATTATATGGGGCCAGCAGGAGCTATTGATGTAAAAGCTACCACTGCCCCACAAAATTTTGAACCGTCAAAACGTCATGAAGTATTAGAAGGATGTGTTAATCATGGAATGGCAGTTGGAAAAGGCGACCATACTGATAAAGAAAGTTTTTTACGCAGTCATACAAATTACGAAAATAATCGTTCAACGGTTAAACAACCAGACACAATGAGAAGTGGGTTTAGCGGAGCTATTGGTGCCGCTATTGCTCCTATAATGGATTTTCTAAAACCAACAAGAAAAGATGAAACAATTAACAATGTTAGAGTTTATGGTGATGCTGGAACATCATCTATGGTAAAAGGTCCTGTTTATAATCCACAAGATTCTACACCAACTACAATCAAGGAAACAACATTACACAGTTTGGATTTCAATATTAATAACCAATCTGAAGGTATTTATGTCAATAATTATACTTCACCTGATAATACACAGAGAGATACTACAAGTTGTGAATATTATACAGCAGCAGGAGGTTCTGCCACTGGTTATGGTGACATGAATTACGATGCCGCATATAGACAACATAATAATGACATAAAATCTCAATCTATTCATAACAGACCTAATCAAGGTGGAACCCAAATATTTAATCAGCAAATGAATGTTCATTGTAGGGATGATTGTGATAGATTTGCCGGCAGAGTTAATCCTGCTCACTCTAATTCAAGTGCATTACCTCCATCCGCTCAAACCTATGGTGCTATTCGTGCTCCACAATATTATAATGAATGTTATGGTTGTGATAGAATTAATCCTGATATATTAACAGCATTTAAAAATAATCCATATACACAATCACTAACTAACTCTGTATAATTTAATAATTTTATATTATATAATTATGAATTCAACTTTTTATCCTAAATACATTCGCTCTTTTTTAGCATTGTGTGAATCTAAGAAGGAACTAACAAATATATATGTAAATAAATTAGTCAAAGTAAAACCTTTTGATGTTACATTGAGGGATGGATTACAGGGTTTAAATTCTGATGAACAAAAAGACTATACTACTAATTTTAAACAACAGATATACAAAGAAATAATAGAAAAATATAATCCTATAAATATTGAAATAGGTTCATGTGTTAATACAAAAATATTACCTATTTTTAAAGATACTGAAGAGTTATTTAATTGTATTAAGGATAATAAAAATAAATATATTTTAGTTCCTAATCATGAGCAATTAATGAATGCTATTAAATTTGGAGCAACCAATTTCTCATTTATTACTTCAGTTTCAAATAGTTTTCAATTTAAAAATACAAAAATGACAACTCAAGCGAATTTAAATAATTTAAATAATATGATAAATTTCTTAGATGATTATAAAATTAATATAGATAATAGCGATATTATACAAAAAAATAAAAAATTTAATATTAAATTATATGTATCATGTATTAATGAATGTCCAATTGAGGGAAAAATTCCAATTGATAATATAATTAGTTATTTATATTATCTAACTTGTAAAAAGATTGATAAAATATGTTTATCAGATACATGTGGAACTTTAACTCATGCTGATTTTAACAAGCTCATTTGTACACTTTATGAAATGGGTGTTGATATACATAAGTTTACGTTACATCTTCATGTTAAGCCAGATAGAGAAGAGGAAGTAGAAAAAATAGTACATACTGCAATAGATTATGGAATTGAAGAGTTTGATGTATCTGATTTAAAAACTGGAGGTTGTTCTATTACAATAGATAAACATAATTTGGCACCAAATATGAGTTATGAAAACTATTATAAATTTCTCACAAATTACTTACTTAGTTAATTAAATAAATTAATACGTTTTATTTAAATATAAAAACACGATGTAAAATATACTAACTTAATGTCATTAAATATTCATCAAAATATAAAAGAAAAATTAAATTATTTTCATAAAATACATAAAATTCCAAACATTTTATTTCATGGTCCAACAGGTACCGGTAAACGTAGTATTGTTAATGAATTTATTCATAAAATATATGACAATGATAAGGAAATTATAAAACGTTTTGTTATGTATGTAAATTGTTCACATGGTAAAGGTATAAAATTTATAAGAGAAGAATTAAAATTTTTTGCTAAGACCCACATAAACTCAAATGGTGGTAATAATTTTAAAAGTATTATATTGTTAAATGCTGATAAATTAACTATGGATGCTCAGTCTGCTCTAAGAAGATGTATAGAATTATTCAGTCATAATACTCGGTTTTTTATTGTAGCTGAAGATAAATATAATTTAATGAAACCAATTTTATCAAGATTTTGTGAAATATACGTTTCTGAGCCAGTTATTAATTCTAAACCAATAAATCTATATAAATATAATTTGGATAAAGCGTTCAATATAAAAGATATAAAAATAAAAAAAATAGATTTTCTAAAAAAAGAACTTACTAAATCATGTATAAAAGACAAATCAATTGAATATTTAGTAACATTATCCAGTAAATTATATGAGAAAAGTTATAGCTCATTAGATATTTTACATTTATTGGAAAATCCAAAATTTTTAGACAATATAATTGATACGAAAAAACGATATGAACTATTAATATGTTTTAATCGTATAAGGAGTGAATTTAGGAATGAAAAACTTTTAATATTATTCATATTAAATTTTGTTTTTTTAAGTTCAGAATTATCTTTAGAAAATATAAGTTTTATGTAAATGGATGACTTTAATGTAAGTGCACTTCATGAATCTAAAAATGAATGGGGAGCTAGATTAGTTACTCTATTAACACCTTTAGTAATTGATGGTTATAAATCTATACTTGAAGAATCTATTAAGCTATGTAAAGACAATAATGAAATTGATAAATATTTAATGACCTTTCAAAATTTAATATCTCGAATTCCAAAGTGGAATCAACAAATAGTGGAAAATGAGAGAAAAAGAATATGTGAAAAATCAGCCTGTAATTATTTAGAAGATTTGGTAACATGTGTTCATATTATTCAACTTAAAATTTTGACTGCTATGAGAGTAGGACAGCAACAAAAAAAAATTGACATTAATGTTCCAAAGTTAGATGAATTTATTCATAAAGTTTATATTAATGTAGCAAGAAAGGTTTATAAGAATGTATATTTATTTCAAATAGGTATTGACCCATTACAAATTCAAAAAAATTATAGAGAATTAGAAATAATTGTTCAAGAATGTATATTTAATACATTGAGAGAAAGTATCCCTGTTGAAGCTATATTAAAAGCTTATATGGATGAAACTACTGAGGAAGATGTTATTGAAGAAGTTAAAGAAGAAGTCACTCATGAGCCCATAATTGCTGATGTAACACCCGTAATTACTGATGTAACAACTGAAGATAAATCTCCGATTTTAGATGAATCACAAAAAAGTGGTGTAACTTTTAATGATATCGATTATGTTCAAACTGATAATGGAGTATCACAAATTACTGCGCCAAAAAATATAGATAGATTAGAAGAAATTAGCACCATAAGAAATGAACAAAGAAAAAGAGAAGATGATGATGACGATGATAATGTAAAATTAAATATTTCAGATCAAAGTTTTAATCTTGATAATTTAGATATTCATAATATTGAAGAACCAAAAGTAGATTTACTACCGGATTTATTATTAGATGAAATTGAAGTTTTAGAATAATTTGCGTAAAATTTATTATATCTTTATTCTTCATTAAGTTAAGAAATGACAAATATATTTGTATCAGCTGCTATTATATCAATTGTATTTTTATTAGCAAAATTTTTAGAAATGAGATATATTGAAAAAGAAAGCAAACCTTTAAAGCTGTTAATACGTGATTCATTTTTAGTTTATTTTAGTGTGATAATTGCCCATTTTGTAACAGACCAAATTAATCCTATAATTAAAGGTGGAACAGTTTCAAAAATTACCCCTGTTTTTACGGATAATCCTGGATTTTAGATAATAAATAATAAATAATAAATAATAAAATATATAAATTGAAATATATTTTATTTTCTCTTTATTTTTCTCTTTATTTTTCTCGTTTTATGGTTGAATGATAAATCATATTCAAAAATATTTGATAATTAACGCCCAGTCCAAATTTTAACAGTTGATTTCGGAATATGTCCATTTTTTAAGTCATTCATATAATCATCATAAGAATAACCCCATTTTTGATATTCCATTATGTTACCAAATAATGATTTTCTATTTAAACTTTTCGATTCTAATGAAAATATTACACCAAATATTCTCTCCAAACAACACCTATCTCTTCTACAAGTTACTGATGAAATTAAATTTGTTATTCCGTATTTATTTTCTATATTTTGAAGAAATGTTAAATTTATATAGCTTTGAACACCAAAACAACCATACCATTTATCATTATTCATTCCAAGAATATTTAAATTTTTTGAAATTTTATCATCTATTGAAAAATTATTTTTAAGATGTCTTACTATTCTTTTTGTATTATCAACATTTTCTTTGTCTGAATGAAAAAACCATAAAGGTAATACATTAATACCATATAATTTTTCGAAAGGAACTCGTTTATGAAAAAATACACTATCATGTATAATAATGGCATTTTCAAAAAATTTCTTCTTTAATAAATAATAATAAGGTAGAAGTTCACCTCTACCTGGGAACTCTGATTTAATAATTTCTATATTTTTATAATTAAATTCTGAAATAACATAATCATAATTACTATTATCATCTATAATTACAATTTTTTTTAAAGGATATAATCTCCTAAGAAGTTTTACACAATTATTCCAGTAATTATTTGTTTTTACTGAATTAACATGTCTAGTTATTATAAAACCAAAGTTATTGTTCATAATATATATATAAATAAAATTTATATTATGAATAAACAAAATTTATATTATGAATAAAGAGAATATTTTATAAAACACTAAATATGCGATGGGATTAAGTCTATATTAAAAATGTCATTTGTATTCTTAACATCTCCACTAAATTGATAACTGTAAAATTCAGCACGTTCCAATTGAGCTTGAGGTGTATGGTTATGAACACATCTTGCTATCATTTTATATAATTTAAACTCTGGATATCTCTCAACACCATTATTTTTATATAGCATATTTATTCCCTTATCATCTAAACACCATTCGAAAATTAAGCGTTTTACTGGGTCTTCAATTTTACTTAAATCATTCATTTCTTCAAAATCATCAATAACATAATCAAAAATTGAACAGGCTAATCTACACAAATCAAAACTATAATTTGGCTCTAATCTTGGTTTATTTTCATTAAAATATGGTTCTGTATTATATTGTGTTGCAGCATCACCTCCAGGTTGAAAACTATCGCTACAAAATACTTTTCCATCAAATTTAAAAATGCTTCTACCAAAATCTATTATTTTAAATATTCTTCCAAATGTTGGAACTTTATAATACTTCTTTTTATAACAATAATACAAATATTTTTTGTCAGTTTGATTATACATTACGTTATTTGTATGTAAATCATTATGTGTAAAACCAAATACTTTTTGATATGTTAACAAAATCATTATTATCTGCATTAATGCTGAATACCATTCTTCATTAGTTAATTCGTTAGTTAAAATTAAATTATCAAATGTATCCTCGCAATATTCCATTCCAATAACTTGAACAGGAAATTTCGGTATAAATACATTAATTTCTTCATCTTCTTCATCTTCTTCATCTTCTTCATCTTCTTCATCTTCTTCATCTTCTTCATCTTCTTCATCTTGTTCATCTTCATTATCTTCATTATAATTTTCTTCATGAAAACTATGATTACTATTTTTTTCAGAGATTGAATCAAATACCTCACCGCGTTGGTCACAATTTTCACAATAATCATCTAAATCATTATCATTTGTATGTGATGAACGTGATGAACATGTTGAATTCGATTTTAAAGTAACTTGATGTTCTGTAATTAATTGTACATGTGTCATATCAACTAAATCTAATTGTAAGTCTTTTAATTCATTTAAATCAATTGAACTATTGCCTTCGTCAAAAACATTATTAAACATTTCATTATCAACTGATTTTAAAGATTTTAAACTAATGTTATTACCAATATTTAACGGTTTTAGTTTTGCCTGTTCTTGTTCAAATAAATGTTCATATTTATCTACTTTAAATAATATATTCTTATTTTTATTGAAAAACTCAGAATTATTCAAATAATCGATATCATCAAAAACATTAATTTTAAAATCATTTTTTATAGCTAAGAAAGAACCATAATATTCAATTCCATGTATAAATCTATATGTGGTTCTTAATTGACTTGATAAAAATAAGAATAAACCATCAACATAGGCTGTGTTATTAACATCAATAAATTTAGGATTACAATCTTCTATATTTGAATTTAATAGTGGTAAATTAAACAGATTTGAATTGTTAACATCATATTTACCAATCATGTATTTATATGGGTCTAATAAAGGCGCCATTTTAAAAAATATTTCTATATCCTTTACCTTATTAGTATCGGTATTTTTAACCTTACACTTAAAAATATTATCGTTATTTTCAATACTTCCTTTTTTGGGTTTTATATTTGATATAAACCATTTATTATTAAGATTAATGCCATTATAATTCGTATTATTTAAGGTAAAAAATCTTTTATAAATTGGTATATAATTTTGAGTTTTAGATAGAAACAGAGATGTTGGTTCTTCAAAACTCTTAAATAGTTCAATATTTTTTCTTTTTTGATAATTAATAGTTATCATCTTTAGTGAATTAAAATATAAATTAAACATATTTTTAACTTATTTTTCATTAATATGTTTTATTATTTCTAAAAGCTTCTTGAAAATAAATTAATTATTTCGTTTAATTTAGAAAAATTTTAAAGGCGTTAAAATTCATATTATATTTCCTTTTAAATATTATAGGAATGAGTCTAGAACTTAAAAAATTTGACATGAAAAATATTCAGTTTAAAGCAACTGAAAATAAAGGTCCTGTTATTGTTTTGATTGGTAAACGTGATACCGGCAAATCATTTTTAGTTAGAGATTTATTATATTATCAGCAAGAAATTCCTATTGGAACTGTTATTTCAGGAACAGAAGAGGGTAATGGATTTTATGGGAAAATGGTTCCTCGATTATTCATTCATAATGAATACAATTCAGCCATTATTGAAAATATATTAAAACGCCAAAGAACAGTATTAAATCAAGTGAAAAAAGAAGTTGAAATGTATAAAAGATCATCAATTGACCCCAGAGCATTTGTTATTTTAGATGATTGTTTATATGATAATACATGGTCTCGCGATAAATTAATGCGTCTCCTCTTCATGAACGGCCGTCATTGGAAGGTCATGTTAGTCATCACAATGCAATATCCTTTAGGTATTCCTCCCACACTGAGAACCAACATAGATTATGTTTTTATTTTGAGAGAAAATTACATTGCAAATAGAAAAAGAATATATGATAATTATGCTGGTATGTTTCCAACATTTGAGTCTTTTTGTCAAGTAATGGACCAGTGTACTGAAAATTATGAGTGTCTTGTAATTAATAATAATTCGAAATCTAATAAATTACAAGACCAAGTTTTTTGGTATAAAGCTGATAATCACAACGATTTCCGTCTTGGTTCTAAAGAATTCTGGGAATTATCTAAGGGATTACCAGACGACCATCAAGAAGAACAATATGACCCATCTAAGACAAAAAAGAGGGGTGCTGGACCTAAAATTAGTGTTAAAAAGACTACTAAGTGGTAAATTTAGTCTTATTTTCGCTTTTAAAAACAAAACCAAAATTATTAATAACAACTTAAAGACTATGTTATTATTAATATATAATTATAATGGAACAATTAGATATTGTTAAATTGATTGAGGAGAATCCAATAACTAAGTTATCAAACGATTATAATTTAAAATTATTAACAAAAATTAAAGCTAATTTTTCGGATTTTGAACAACAATTATTTTTATCAAGTTTTTATTGTTATTTGAATTGTGACCAAGTAAAAGATTTTGTTATCGACTTAGATAATGTATGGAAATGGTTAGGATTTAGGCAAAAAGTTAATGCTAAAATGTTATTGGAAAAACAATTTATTATTGATAAAGATTATATAAAATCGCTTTTGTTGCAACAAAAGCGAGATGAAAAATCTCATGGTGGTCAAAATAAGGAAATATTTATGTTAAATATTCAGACTTTTAAAAAATTTTGTCTGAAGGCTGGAACAAAAAAAGCTGATGAAATTCATGAATATTATATGAAATTAGAAAAATTTTTACAAGAAACAATTGACGAAGAATGTAATGAATTAAAAATACAATTACAAAACAAAAATATTATTATCAATGAAAAACAAAAAGAGGTCGAACAAGCATTAATTAGTCAATTTCCTGTAAATACTGAATGTGTTTATTTTGGAACAATTGATAACTTGAATGAAAATGGAGAGAAATTAATTAAATTCGGACATACAAATGATTTGTCAAATAGGATATCATATCATCATAAACATTATAACAATTTTTTCCTAAAAAATGCATTCAGAGTTCAGAACAAAGTTGAAATTGAAAATCTCATTAAAATTCATCCAAAAATTAAACCGCAACTAAGAAACATTAAAATTAATGATAAAAATAAAACTGAAATTATCGCATACAATGATAGTTTTACTGTTGATAAATTAACCAAAATCATAAAAGAAATTATACAAACAAAGATTTATAGTATTGAGAACTTTAATAAACTTACAAAACGAAACAATGAGTTAGAATGTGAAAATCATTTGTTATGCGAAAAAATAAATTTACTTGAAAAAACAAACTTGGAACAAAGTCTTGAAATTAACAATTTGAGAGAAAAATTTGACAAGCAACAACAAATTATTGATTCTATTAAGACTAATGAAATTTCTGTTTATCAAAATGTTTTATTGCCAGAAGACGAAATAAATAAAAAGTTTAATCAATTTGTAAACGAAATTTGCATAGTTAGACCAGATGTTGAAGATTTATCTGTCAATTTGGAAGGAAGATATAGACTATGGAGCAAAGTAAAACCAACCAAAGAAATGTTTCATGCTCTAAAAAATTATTTAGACACCAGATTCAAACCAAAACGAATTAATAGAAATCACGGATATATTGGAATTAAATTAAAATCAGTTGAATATAAAAAAACATTTAATAATTTAGATGTGGAAACTTTTATTTTTCATGCATGTGAATTTTCTGATTGCGGAAAGATATTGAACTCAACATTGTTAAAAGAATATCAAAAATGGAAAAGTAGTATTAACAAAGAATTGTCAGACAATGATATTAAAGAAATCAAAACTTACCTGAATGAATGCCCATATACATTAAAAGCTACTGTTTGGGTCGATGGTGAATCTAATGAAGGCTATTATGGAATTTCATTGAAACAACCATATATTCAAAAGGAAAAAATATCATCATCAACTGGTAAAAAAGTATACAAAAGAGAAAAAGAAACTAATGAATTATTAGCAACATGGGAGACGATAGCCAAAGCAGCAGAATTGGAAGGAATTTGTTCTTCTAAGATGAGTAGATATATAAAAAATAAAAATATAATAAATGACTATTATTATAGTATTATTTAACAATCATCAAATGAAATAGTTACATTGTATTTTATTAAACAATAATCACTCCAATTTGTATTTTGATTATTTAAGGGATTACCAGATTACCATCAAGAAGAACAATATGACCCATCTAAGGCAAAAAGAGGGGACGCTTGACCTAAAATTAGTGTTAAAAAGACTGTTAAGTTGTAATTTTTTAAATATAAATATAAATATAAATATAAATATAAATATATTTATATTATATAATAAATGTCCAATTATATTGATAAAATTATTTATATTAATTTGAATAAAAGAACTGATAGACGAGAACAAATTGAAAATGAATTAAATAATTTTCAACTAAGTTATGAGAGATTTGAAGCTATTTCAACTCCTGATTTTGGTATTTATGGATGTGGTTTATCACATTTGGCTGTATTAAAAATAGCGAAAGAAAGGAATTATAAAAATATTCTAATTTTAGAAGATGATTTTCAGTTTTTGGTTTCAAAAGAAATATTTGAAGAAAATTTAAAAAACTTTTTTGAAAGTAATATTGATTATGATGTATGTATGTTGTCATATAATTTAAAAGATTATATTGTATGTGAAAAGCTAAATGTAGATAAAGTATTATTTGCTCAAACAGCATCTGGTTATATTGTTAATTCAAATTATTATGATAAATTAATAAAATTATATGAATGGTGTTTACCTTTATTAATATCAACTAAACAACATTGGTTATATGCTAATGATATTGTCTGGAGAGATTATCAAAAAAATGATAATTGGTATTATTTTAAAATAAGAATAGGTAAACAACGTGCTAGCTATAGTGATAATGGTAATAATTTTTGTGATTATGGAGTCTAAATTAATATTATAATTATAATAATATTAATTACACCTTTGAACATTTTAAATGCCGATTATATTTGTTGTAATATCACGTTAATTGGACACATATTCTCATAAATAAAAATTTTATATGCATCATGAGTTTCATATAAACATTTTTCCTTATGAAACAATAATCCAATCTCATTTAATTTACTAATAAAGGTATCTTCGTTTGCAAACGAATCATAATTATAGGCGTAGCTTAAAATAAATGTTTGTTCTTCTCTGGCAGGTCCTTTTTGGTTTTGAGGTTTATAAGAGTATATTGTATAATGGTCTATAAATGGATATCCTTCCATCCCAGTAATTAATTTATGTTTTTTCATTAATCTTATACGTTTATTTACATTTTTAACATTATAAAAATTTCCCCAAACCTTTGTTTCTTTAATAACCATATCATTATTCATTATATATATGTATGTATTATTATTCAATATATCTTTATATAATATTAAAATTAAATATTGAATCAGCGTTTTAAATGTTCAAAGGTGTAATAATATTTAATTTATTTTTTAGCAAATGGTCCTGATTTTAGTTGGCTTTGACCATTATCGCTCTTTCCAACAACAATATTTTCACCTTCAAACAACTCCTTACAAATATCGGCTGTTGAAATATTTTCTTGTTCACCTAACGCAACCTCTTGAGTACTAGAATTATTAACACCAATTAAGTTGCCTTTTTCATCGATAGTTTGAGATAAAGTATTACCAGACTTTTCAGCATTCTTAATATTTTCCTCAATAGCCTTTTGTTTAGTTTCTTTGATGCGTTGTTCAAAAGCGGACTTAGCATTATCTTCATTCTTTTGTTTTTCATGCATTAATTGATTCAATTCCTCTTCCATATATTCAACACGACCTGTCTTATATGCTTCAGGATCCCAAGGCATCCACATACCAACAGGACCAACCATAATATCATGATTAGAATCAATTTCTCTCAACATTTTACATCTCAATTCAGCTTCTTCTTGAGTAGGGTAGACACCTCTAATTTTTAAACCTCTTGTGTTTGTTTGAAAACTATTTTCAATGTCAAACTTTTTCTGAATTTTATTTTCGTTATTGTCTAAATATGTTTTATAATCATCAGCCAAGTTAGAATTTGTTAGATTACTTTTTTCTTCTTGAACAAACTCTTTAAAATCATTACTTAAGTCTTCAAATGATATATTATATTTAAAAGATATGAAGTTAACAAATTGTAGAAATTTTTCCATAGACTTATTAAATTCCCAGTTCTTTAGGAATTCTTCAAAAAAGAAAATTTCTTTTTGTTTTAAAATTTTTTCAGGAGAACAAAAAGACATACACACAAATTTTTGATTAGCAATAGGTTTGTCTTCTTCTAACAAATCAATATATTTAGGATTTTCTTTTCCATCTTTTGTTTTTCTCTCAAAACCTTTTTTATTGGAATGCTTAGATTTAGAATTATCCATTTATATAATTTATTTATTTAATTATTTAAGTTTTTATCGCAATAAATTATTTTTTCTTAACATTTAATATAATGAACGGTTTAATAAACGTAGGTGAACTTGTCAAAAGAGTTATCAAATATCTCGTTGAGGGTTTAATGGTTGCTATTGCTGCTTATGCTATTCCTAAACGTTCCTTAAATATTGAGGAAATTGTATTGATTGCTTTAACTGCTGCTGCTACATTTAGCATTCTTGATACGTATGTTCCATCTATGGGAGCAACTGCTAGATCTGGTGCTGGATTTGGTATTGGTGCCAATTTAGTAAAATTCCCTGGTGGATTTTAAATCCTATAATATATTTTAAATCTAGTAATAATATATTATGGTAAAACTATCGTGTAAAAAATCAAAGAAACTTAAACACAAATCTTACAAAAAAAGAAATAGTAAGACCAGACGAACTTATAGAAAAATGGTTGGTGGAACATTTACACCAGAAGAAAATCAACAATTATTGTCTTTAGGGTTTACACAAAATGATATTCAAATTTTATCTAATCGAGGCATTGGAATTAACGTTATTCAAATAAGTTTAAATCAAATAAATCCAGATACAGGTGTTAATTTTACACCACAAGAAATAATTAATGACATTCAAAATAATGAATTACATGATTTGGATATATCAACCATCACTGATTCACCAGGTTATTCACAAGATCCTTCTTTACCAAGTCCTTCTTCACCAAGTCCTTCTTCACCAAGTCCTTCTTCACCAAGTCCTTCTTCACAAGGTTCTTTACATTTATCAGATTTAGAATCAACCTATACAGATGAAACACCGATGGATATGTCTATTGGTGGTAGAAAACACAAAAGTTATGGTAAAACAAAAAAAGGTAAAAAGTCACTCAAATACAATCGTAAAAGTCGTAAACAAAAAGGTGGAAGGTGTTTTGGTAATGGGGTAGGAGCTAATAGTTATGAACCAAATTATTCAATTTATAACACTAATATGTTAAAACTTTTTCCTTATAAAACACAATAATTTATAATTTATGAAATTAAATTATAAATGTTAAATATTAAACATTAAATAGTAGGTATATATTCCCAATCCAATTCTTTACAAATCTTTTTCCATATTACATCTTGTTCCATTCTTTTTTCTGGATCTTTTAACATTGGAAAATGCTGTAAATAATTATCTTCACCTAATAATTCACAAAGCTTATATGCTGTATAATAATAATTTAAAAAATTAACACGATCATCTGGACAAAATTTCGAATAAGGTGACTGAAGTTCAACAAAAAGATTACACAAAGTTTCTTCTAATTCAGGACTCATAATTGGTGGTTTTATACCTAATTTATCTTTTATAAATGGAATATGCTCATAATATTTATTATAGCCTAATTTTTTAAGTATTTCTTTTGTTTTTATGTTTGATATTTGAGATAATTCGATTCTCTCTTTTTTAATTTGTAATTTAATATTTTCAATAACTTCTGAAGGTATCTGTGTTGTTTCTTTACCTTGAAATTGTGCGAGTATTTCTTTAAAATGATTTATTCGTTTATAAGCATAAAAACAAACCTCCTTTGGTGGTTCTTTATATGATGGCTTTTCGTTTTCAATAAGATACTGAATACTTCTTGAGCAGATATTACAAACCATTATACCTTCATCTTCAAGTGGAATTAACTCACCCTTATTACATACTTCACATATATCTGTTTGATATACGAAATTATTTATATCCAAAAAATCATCACTAATATTGGTCAAATATTTTAAAACGATATTTTTATTATCATTTTGAATTAAATTGTTTTCATCATTTTTTTCTTCTTTTATTTTAAAAAAATTATTAACAATATTTGATTTATTTACATTTGTCTGAGAAATTGTACCACTTGAAATATTTTTTTTGTTTTCAAAATATTCAAAAATATATTTTGAATTATTAAGAAAATAATCTTTTTTTTTATGTTGTATACATTTTATTTCTTCCTTTAATTCTAAAATTCTATCTTTCATTTCTAATTTTTCTTCTATTGTAATTATTTCATTTTCATCATTTAATTTTTGTTTTAAAATTTGTATTTCAGTTTTATATTCTAAAATAATATTTTCATCTTGTGAGAATTCATGTAAAAATTCCTTATGTTTTGAATCAATTGTCACTGCTGATTTTTTGTTGAATTTAATCTTTTTATTTGATTTTGGTTTAAAAGATATCATACCTTTTTATATTAAAACCATTATTTATTTAATTCATTATATATATAAATTATTTATTTATATCGACCGTATATTTGAGATAATTGAAGTTTTCAATAAATTAAATGACTAAATTATAAAATTGAAATAATTTAAACATTATTTATACTATTATATACACTAAAATGACTCAGATTCTTGATACTTTGTTTTTAAAACGTTTTTGTTTACCGTCTAATACTGATATTTCCTCATTTAAAAATGGAGGAATTAATGTTTCATCATGTTTGTGTGGAAATTATCATCATGCTGCTTGTATCTTGAAAGGGCAATTTTCAAAAGGGAAAGGTTAGTATCTTAAGTTTTGGGTTCAATCAAGTTGGTGATGTGGATGGTAATGTTCCTGGTATTCACGCTGAACATGCTGCTATAAATAAGCTAAAACCATCATATAGAAAAAAAAGATTACAAACAATAAATTTATTAGTCATAAGAATTTCAAAAAATAATAAACTACAAAGTTCAAAACCATGTACAAATTGTATTCAAAATATGAAAACCCTACCAGAGAAAAAAGGTTATAAAATTAAAAATGTATATTATTCAAATAATGATGGAGATATTGTAAAAAGTAACTTTCAAATTTTAGAAAAAGAAGAACAACATTTGTCAAGATTTTATAGACGACAAAAATATAATAACTACAAAATTTAATATAAATGATTTTATGTATTACATGATAAATAATTAAACAAGAAATATGTATGATGTAATATAATAATAAGTTAAAAAAATATATAATTTTTATTTAATTACACTAATGGAATTCAATATCAACTTAGAATCCTTGAAAGATTTAGAAAATGTAGATTTAAAGATAGACGCCATAAAATTTCAAAAAATGCTTCTTATTTTAAACTGTATAGAGCAAGGATGGTCTGTAAAAAAACGAGGAGAATCTTACGTTTTCTCAAAAAATCATGAAGGTAAAAAGGAAGTACTCGAAGATTCATACTTATTAAAATTTATGAAAACCAATTTAGATTTCAATAAAATATTTTCATAAATAACATTTTTCATAAATAAATTATGTTATTATATCAAATTTAATTAATTAATTAAATTAATTAAATTAAATTTCAGAAAATTTTTTTCTTTAGCCATATTATAAAATGGGAGGTGGATTAATGCAACTCGTAGCTTATGGCGCTCAAGATGTTTACCTTACAGGTAATCCTCAAATTACTTTCTGGAAAGTTACTTATCGTAGATACACTAACTTTGCCATCGAATCAATCGAACAAACATTTAACGGACAAGCTGATTTCGGACGTCGTGTCCAATGTGTTATCTCCAGAAACGGAGATCTTGCTTACCGCACTTACTTACAAGTTACTCTTCCTGAGATCAACCAACTTATGGGTCTCGGAAACTACTCCAGTGGCGAAAACACCGGTGTCTATGCCCGTTGGCTTGATTTCCCTGGTGAGCAATTAGTTGCTCAAGTTGAGGTCGAAATTGGTGGACAAAGAATCGATCGTCAATACGGTGACTGGATGCACATCTGGAACCAATTGACCATGACTTCTGAACAACAACGTGGTTACTTCAAGATGATTGGTAACACCACTCAACTCACCTTCATCACTGATCCTTCTTTCTCTGATGTTGAATCTCCTTGTGACTCTATGGCTCCTCGTCAAGTTTGCGCTCCCCGTAACGCTCTTCCCGAGACTACCCTTTATGTTCCTCTTCAATTCTGGTTCTGCACCAACCCTGGTCTTGCCCTTCCTTTAATTGCTCTTCAATACCACGAAGTCAAGATTAACCTTGATATTCGTCCTATTGATGAGTGCTTATGGGCTGTTACCACATTGAACTGCAACAGCAGCCCTTCTAATCCTGCTACTCAATACGCCGTTGGACGCCCTGTTCCTGCCACCATTGCTTACAACCAATCTTTGGTCGCTGCTTCCCTCTATGTTGACTACGTCTTCCTTGACACTGACGAACGTCGCAGAATGGCCCAAAACCCTCACGAGTACTTAATCACTCAACTTCAATTCACTGGTGATGAATCCGTTGGTTCTTCTTCTAACAAGATTAAGCTCAACTTTAACCACCCTGTTAAGGAGCTTATCTGGGTTGTCCAACCTGACCAAAACGTTGACTACTGCTCATCCTTAACTTGCGATGCTCTTTTATTCAAGGTTCTTGGTGCTCAACCCTTCAACTACACTGATGCCATTGATGCTCTTCCCAACGCTATCCATGCTTTCGGAGGTCCCGCCTCTATCGCTGCTGATTCCCGCGCTTACATCGATGCTCGTGGTCTCTTCCAAGATGCTGGTGCTCTTGATTACCAACCTGCTGCTGAGAACCCAAGTTTCACTGGTTACTGGCACGGACCTTCCAACCCTTACAACGAAGTCAACTTTGGTGGTCCCGCTGTTCCCCTTGATAGTCTAGAATCCGGCGCTCACATGGAGAACTCTGGTGTTTCTGATGCCGGTACATTCGTTATGTCTGAAACCTCTTTGGACATGCACTGCTGGGGACAAAACCCTGTCGTCACCGCTAAGCTCCAACTTAACGGCCAAGATCGCTTCTCTGAACGTGAAGGTTCTTACTTCTCTTGGGTTCAACCTTACCAAGCCCACACCCGCAACCCTGATGAAGGTATTAACGTATACTCTTTCGCTCTTCGTCCTGAGGAACATCAACCAAGCGGCACGTGCAACTTCTCCAGAATTGATAATGCCACTCTTCAACTTGTGCTCTCTAATGCTACCGTTGAAGGCACCAAGACTGCCAAGGTTCGCGTCTATGCTACCAACTACAACGTTCTTAGAATTATGAGTGGTATGGGTGGTTTAGCTTACTCCAATTAAACACCTTATATCGTGTGGTTTTTATTTATATATTTTAATAATTAATTATTCCTTTTTAATTATTAAAAGCAAAAAACAATATAAAGATATCATATTAATACAATTATAAAATGAGCGTAGACATAGTTAACCTTATTGAAAGCAATCCTATTACCAAATTTTCTGGTGATTATCAAAACAAGTTAATTGATAAAGTAAAAAATAATTTCACAAATTATGAGCAACAACTATTTTTATCAAGTTTTTATTGTTATTTGAAGTATGATAATAAGAATGATTTTGTTATTGATTTAGATAATGTATGGAAATGGCTTGATTTTAGTCAAAAAGATTCCGCAAAAAGAGTAATAGAAAAAAATTTTTATATAAATAAAGATTACAAAATTTTTGCTCCGCCAACTTGTGGAGCAAAAAAAAATGTAAGAGGAGGTCATAATAAAGAAATAATTATGTTAAATCTTGATACCTTTAAAAAATTTTGTTTAAAAGCTGGAACAAAAAAAGCAGATGAGGTTCATGATTATTTTATTAAACTTGAAAATATTATGTTTGAAATTACCAAAGAAGAAAGTGATGAATTAAAACAACAATTAGAGAAAATTGAAGACACTAAAAACAAAGAAACAGAAGAAAAATTAATGAAACAAAAAGAACTTGATAATGAAAAGTATTTATTAAAACAATACGCAATGTCAGGACCATTGGTTTATGTTATAAAAGTAAAAACGTTTGAAAATGGAACATATATCGTAAAAATTGGCGAGTCAAGGAAGGGTATTCAGAATAGATACAATGAGCACAAAAGTAAATATGATGAATGCTTATTATTACATTGTATTCAAGTAGACAAATCACACGAATTCGAACAATTTTTACATTCACACAAAGATATTCATCCAACCAAAGTAAGCAATTTAACAGGTCACGAAAAAGAAAATGAATTATTTTTAATTGGAACCACATTAACTATGCAAACAGTTATAAAAATTATAGACGACAATATCGGTAATTATAATTATAAAGTAAGAGAATTGTTATTGGAAATTGAAAATTTAAAACTAAAAAATAATGGTCAAATTGTTAATAATAATGATGAATTATTGAAAGAATTAATTCAAAATAATAAGTTTCTAACTAATAAAGTAACTTCTCTCGAGAATTCTATTCAATTAATCATTAACAAACTAAATACACAAGAAACCAAAGTAGTAACAGGATTTAATCAACAAATGCCACATTTAGGACCTAGGCTTCAAAAAATCAATCCAGAAACATTACAATTAGTGAAAATATATGAATCTGTAACAGAGGCTATGAATGAAGACAAGAATATCAAACGACCTAGTATAGCAAAGGCTGTTGAAGAAAATACTATTTACTGCGGTTTTCGTTGGCTATTGGTAGAGAGAAATCTTGACCCAAATGTTGTTCATGAAATCCAGCCAACAAAACAAACCACTTCACAAAATGTTGGATATATCGCCAAATTAAACGCAAACAAAACGGAAATATTAAATGTATATTTAGACAGAAAAACAGCTGCCAAATTAAATGGTTATAAAAGTCTATCCGCCCTTGATAATCCAGTTAAAAAGAATACTATCACAAACAATCATTATTATATGTTATATAATAATTGTGATACAGAACTTATTGACACATTTGAATCAAAAAACGGCGCACCAATATTATTATATAAAAATGGTATTGGACAGTATGATTTAACACAACAATTAGTAAGAGAATTCGGTTGTAAATATGATTGTATTCGCGAACTTAAAATGAGTGATAAGACATTAGCTAAATCATTATCAAACAATATTCCATTTAATAAATATTATTACAAAGAATTAGGTTGTAAATTGTCAATAAATTAAAAATTGAAACAAATTATGTAAATATATAAATATATAAATTAAAACTACAAATGATAAATCCTGAAGAATTATACACATTTTATTTTAAGATTGTTTATACTGAAAGGACTTTCTATTGGAACTTTAGTCCAGATATGAAAATAAATGATTTTATTAATCAAGTTACAAATAATATGCGCGAAATTGAACCAGATTGTAATATTGAAATTGTTGAAGCAGGTCAATATAATAATATTAATGGTCCTGATTCTGAAATGGCACCTAAAATAAATTACTACCATGAATATACTTTAAACGATTTATACGGTCGTAAATGGAGAAATACCTCATTTTACATTAGATTTGTACAAATGTAATTATTTCACATAAAAAATATTTATTAAGTAAAAAATTTTTTATGTGAAAATATAATTTTTTATTTTTTATTTTTTGTTTACTAATTTAAGCTTCTTCATCATCATTTACACTATTTGCTCAAAATCTTCTCCTGATTCTTCAGCCACTTCAATATATTCACCATTCACATACTTTACATTTGAGCTATTAAATAATATGTTCATATTTATAACTTCTGGTTTCTCAGTTTCTGATGTAAATAATTTATAAATCTGCGAATCATCCCGGAATCTAATTGTATATGTTTGTTGAATATTATTTCTACCAATACGTCCCATTGCTTGAATTACTTTTTCTTGTGTTAGATTTAAATCTTTGCTCAAGAAACCATGACAGAACTGATAATTCGTTCCATAAATATAGTCGCTTGATGCGATAATCATATATAATCTTTGTTCATCAGCCAGTTTTTTCATAATTTCAGTGTATGTAATATTCTCATGATTAATAAAGACACCAATTCCCATCATAAGCAAAATCTTCCATAAATTATCGACACCATTTAATGCCATAATATCAGAAACTATTTGCTCATCAATCGAACTGGTAAATGCGGTCGGAATACTCATATCATGTGTCCATTTTTCTAAATGTTGCTTTTTATTTGGAACAAATGTGTCGTTCAATGATGCGCGTTTTATTAGTGCTCTTAATGTATTTATTTCTTGTGTCATTTTACTTAGAGCCCCCTTATTTTGTAATTCATCTGGAATATCCTTGCTTAGCTTCTTAGGATCTTTATTTGACTTGTTTCTACCTTTAATTTGTTGTCCTCCATGAAATTCATTAACATTATTTTTTACTTGTTTTTCAATGCCTTCTTTTATTACGTCTAATTCAACTTCAATATCATAAATTTTTTTATTAATAATATTATTATATTCAATTTTACTCATAAGGTCATCCATAACAATACTTGGTATATTTGCTTGTTGAACACAAAATTTAGCGATTTTCTCAATATCATTTGAAATAAATATGGTTGGTCCATCAGTTAACGTATAAGCATCTTTAGTTGTAACATAAACACCTGATGTTCCTTGTGGTACTGGTTCATTAACCTTTGAACTGATAATTTGTTCAGATGCGAGTCGTGAAAGCGGTGCGCCAGCCAAATGATTAGACGGTTTTGACGTAACACCAGGTCCAAGACTCCTAATTTTATGAATCTTATTTCCATTTGTATCAACATTTACATTCTCCAAAACTCTTGGTCTTCTAGTTTCTTGAAAATTTCTATATATAATTTTCCAATTAGATTGATTAATATTTCTCAGCATTTCTACATAATAAACCTTTATATTTTTCATATCAATAGAATCTAAATCGTCAAAGTGTCTATCTAATCGCATTTTATTGTTAGCATAATTATTTTTATTTACAAATGTAATAAACTCTACTACCTCTTTTAAATCAAAATATCTTAATAAAGTTAAATGATTTAAACAATGGTTTGCTATCATTAACATTTCATCATAACTGTCTGATAAATAATGTGGTAACACAACAAAACCATTTTTATTAATAATAGGAATGGATTTTTTACAATCGTGACTGACAATATTACATATTTCAGCACCAGGAAATTTATTTAAGAAATCAGGAATAGTTTCTGTTAATTCATTTTCTTTAGGTAGAGTAGCAGATGATAAAACTACTGTTGGAATTATATTATTTTTCCAATTTTTCCTAATGGTATTGTGAATTTCGTGTGTATCGTAATCCATTGTGATGGTAGGTTCATCCCAATAAGTACAAATATCTTCTGCTGGAAAGAATGCCAGCATATAATACATTGCCGACAGATAAGATCTAATATCAGAAATAATTATCTCAACGTTATCACCAACCGAGTTGTCTACTTTTTTAATTCCACCAGTTCGCTTATTTTTTGTGAATTCTTTTGCCGCAAAATAGTGTAATCTAATATCATCAGCACTCGAACAACCAAACGCAAAAGCTATCTTTTTATTCACAGAAACAGCTGCTCTTGCTAATGCTAAACCTACATGTCTCGCTGCACAAACAAATATTACCTTTTTCTGCTCTGAAAGAGCAATTGGTGTCATTGTTTTTCCTGTTCCAGTTGGTGCCATGTATAATATTAGCTTTGGATTAGGACTTTTCATCAATGTAAATATCTCCTTTTGATGTTCATACAAAACCAAATCGCCATACTTAAATAAATTATCATTTTTCTCAATAAATTCTATAGCATTTTCTATAATGATTGCTTTGTTGATTTCATCAATAAATTTATCAAGAACTATATTTACCAAATTTCTAACATGTCTGTTTAATTTGATTATATTATTTCTAATAAGTTTATAAAGAGTATAATAGTGAAAATGAAATAATTTTATATTGGTTTCTAAATCGCTCATTTTTTTATCGATCAATTTTCTCGCTGTTAATAATTTATCAAGATGTAACATTAAGATGAATTCATAAATCTCGTTATTTTTTATTGTTTCTTCGTCGAATCTTTCTAATCTTATTCTATCTGAAGAATTAGGTTTTATATTTACATCAATTTTCATTCTTTTATAAGTTGAATCTAAATCAATCAATAATTGCTCAATTTGATCAGACCTTTTACGCAAGAACCTATTATAAATATGATCTTCCATTTTCTCTGAAAATTCTATCTTTAAAAATGTAAAGATAGAATTATTTTTATTAATTTTTGTCCTTACATCATGATAACCTGATATAATCAAGTTTAACACAGATAATTCATTATCTGAAACGGAAATCTCAGTAGAATCCCATTCAGATTTATTGAGCTTACGTTGTTTTAAATCCATTTTGCTGGTGTTATTAGTTAGTTATATAATATTATCTTTATATATATTTTTATTTTCAATTTTTTATTTAATAAAATTGAAAATAAAAACAGATATAAATATAATGTATAAATAATACATAATAATGAATAACCAAATTCAAATTATTTCTGTTGAAGGTAATATTGGCTCTGGTAAGTCCACCCTGTTGGCAAATCTTAAAAACCATTTTAATAATAATACAAATATTGTATTCTTAAAAGAGCCAGTTGATGAATGGAGTAAAATTAAAGACGAAAATGGAAATACAATATTAGAGAAATTTTATGGTGATCAAGAAAAGTATTCATTTTCCTTCCAAATGATGGCATACATATCTAGATTAAAATTATTGAAAGAAACAGTAAAAGAAATTAAAGATTCAATAAGGTTATGCCAGGATTCAAATCCCCCGAAATTTATTATTATAACAGAGCGAAGCTTATTTACAGATAAAATGGTTTTTGCTAAGATGTTATATGATAGTGGTAAAATAGAACATATTAATTTTCAGATATATCTTAATTGGTTTGATACATTTATTGATGAATTTCCAGTTAATAAAATTGTTTATGTTAAAGCAGATCCTGAAATATGCCATCAAAGAATTGCTACCAGAAATCGAGATGGAGAGAATAATATTCCAATTGATTATTTAAAATCATGTAGCGAATATCACGATAATATGATGGTTCAAATAGCAAATGAAGATATTTGTAAATGTCAACTTGTATTAGATGGTAATAATAATATATACAAAAATGATGATATACTTAAAAAATGGTTTAGTTTAATTGAAAAATTTATTCATAATTAAATAAATTAATAATATAACTGATAATTATATTATTAATGTTTGAAAATAAAAAGACAAAGGACAATCCAATTTTAACATGTCCACATTGTGGTGATTTTATAATTATAATGAAAATTAATTGTGGCATATTTAGACACGGTGTCTTAATAGAAAATGGTAAACAAATAGATCCTCATTCACCAAAAGACCTTTGTGATTATTATGCTAGAGAGAATAAAATATACGGTTGTGGTAAACCATTCCGAATTGTAAGAACAAATGAAGACTTTAATACTGAAATTTGCGATTATATCTAAAAAAATTATAATACAAAATCTACAACAACAGGATAATGGTCAGAATCATATTTTCCACAATATTCATCATAACCATGATAAATATAAGCATTGTCAATATTTTTTCTTATGCCATTAGTCACTAATACATGATCTATCATAGAATAATTGTTTTCTGATGTTGTATTACAATTATTATCAGAAATCCACCAGTCACTGTATCTTTCATTTTGAGTAATTTCTTCAGCTACATTATAGAGTTCATAAAATCCAGACAATTCTCCTTCTAATCCCTTTAATATACCAAGTACTCTGGACGTAGGTTCATTATTATTAACATCTAATATTTCAGCATCATAGTCATTAAAATCGCCAATCATAACAACCTCGTAACCTTTATTAATATATTCAAAAATAATCGTTTGTAATACTGATGCCTGTGCCTCTCTTTTAGCACATCTTTCTGGATCAGTAGGTATTGCCAATAAATGTGCCGCAATAAAAGCTACATTATATTCATTAAATTTAAATTCTGTAATATAATGTTTTGTAACACCAGAAGAACCAGAAGAACCTGTATATCCACATTTAGAATCTGGTATTGGATAATTATATCTATCTTCAGTTCTATATAAACTTATTTGTGGGTCTATACGTGTAAGCATGCCTACATTTTGTCCAGTACCAGTATCAGTACCTTTTTTTAAATATGGCATATATGTATCATCATATAATCTATCTTTTAAAATATTAAGTTCATCGCATCCTTCAATCTCACAAAAATTAATAATATCTGGGTTTAATTGTTTTACAACATTTGACACATAATCCATATGAGTATCTGATTCAGTTTCATTAACCCACGTACACCCACTTCCAGGACAATTCATAGGACTATAATAGTCAATAAATAGCCATTCTACATTGTATTGGACTAATCTTAAATTATTTTTGTTACTACGTCTGTCGCTAATAGTAGATACATATGGACATTCTGTATCAGACAATACCAGTTTTGCTATGAACGATAAAAATATAAACACAAATATTCGCATTATTCTTTATATTACTTAATATAATTATATTTATACAAAAATTAAATATAAAAATGAAAATAAAAAATCACATAAAAATAAATATACATATAAAGAAAAATGTTACCAAAAATAAATAATTTCTTTAATTCTTCTCCAAACAACAATATAACAGCAAAAATATATCCAGAAAAAAATATATCAGAAAAAATATATCCAGAAAAAAAATATCAAAAATTTGATTTCAAACTAATGTTTGATGGTGGTAGTAGAGGAAACCCTGGGTTATCTGGCGCTGGAGCAGTTATATATCATGGTGATGATGAATTATGGTTTGAAAGTTTCTTTGTTGGAGTGAATACCACAAATAATCATGCTGAATATGCTGGTTTAATTTTAGGATTACAACAAGCAAAAGTATTAAATATTAAGCGTATAAAAGTACTTGGTGATAGTTTGCTTGTAATAAATCATATGAAGGGTAAATATAAATGTCGTTCTAATAACTTAATTGAATTATATGATAAAGCAAAAGAATTAGAATTGTGTTTTGAAGAAATAGAATATGAACACGTATTCAGAAATAAAAATAAAAGAGCAGACGAGCTTTCAAATATTGCGATTGACAAATATTTAGAAGAAATTCATAGTTAATTATTCTTACTTATCCCTGTAACTTTAGATATATTTTTAATTATTTTTTCATTCTTATCTTGGTCTGAAGTCATCACTTCTATAACCATCTTATCATATTTATCTGATACTTTTGAATAAGCATTCTTATATTCTGGATATTTCTCTCGAAACTGTGGAAGTAATCTTATATTTTTATCTGCTACTTTTGTAATTGCTTTCCTCAAGTTGGTTTTATTATCATCTTCTTTATTCCATTCACCT
>Ga0098048_1000077_pt1 | contig 46155 bp, 34 predicted proteins | sample 13_taG_FD_75052 | JGI IMG/M metagenome (GOLD analysis project Ga0098048, IMG submission 75052) | Marine viral communities from the Subarctic Pacific Ocean - 13_ETSP_OMZ_AT15268 metaG | ecosystem: Environmental > Aquatic > Marine > Oceanic | place: Pacific Ocean | collected 2015-01-16 | reverse complement strand
GGTCTTCTTAGCCCCCTGTATGGCTTTTCGTGTAGCGGCCATCTCAGAGTCTACATCGATCGATTTTAGCTGCTTACATAAAGCGTCCATTCCTAACGACTTAAATATACTCCCTGTTTTACTTACAGGAATACCGAGCATAATTGCTACCGGCTTCTCAAATACAGGGTTAATGATGCGCTTCTCTAACTTAATGTGCCCCCACCGAGTACTTGCGATCTCGCCCTCAGGGAAGTCAAAAAGTCCGCCCTTCTCCACCTTAGCGTCTTTACCTATAATCATACGGTTCGGGCGCTTAACGGCGTGGGGGCACTGCTTGAGCACATCCTTATCGGTCATCGGTACGAGCTGTATATCGTCTCCGTTTTTAACGGGGTCAACGCCCATTGCCTTAAGGTGTGCAAAGAATTTTCTAGACGCAAAGGTCTCTTTAGCGTTCGGAGGGGGAAGTCCCTCCATTAGTGCGTTCCAATAGTCATCTGAGTCGTAATCCCCGTACTTCTCGGGTTGCTCGTAGGTACTGTGGTGTGTCTGCAAGTCACGCAACATGTTGCGCGCGTTATGGCCTAACAAGGCGTAGATGCCTAACGCGCCCATTGCCTGCCCACCTGCGGGTGCTCCGGAACGAGGCTGGTTATTAATATCGTACGAGAAGCCTGAGTGCGTTGGAAGCATACCGCCGGGGCGGGACGCCATTTTTTTATCGACTTGGTGCGTCAGCTTTTGAATGTACTGCTTACCCATAATTACGGAACCGATCGGTTTGTCCGTTTTCGGGTCGAGTACTAACTCTTGATCAGAGACTTTATGCCTTTTCATCTCCGCTAAAAGTTCTCGCATCTTACCTTTCGAATTAGAGTCGAAGTTCTTTACCTTGTATACCTTGCCTGTCTTCTCGGCAATCTTAGACGCCCCCATCTCCATGAGTTGCCCGATGTTAATGCGGCCAGGCACGCCTGCCGGGTGCATCGCTACCTCTATGTGGTTTCTCTCGCCGTCACCGTCCTCGCCCGCGTAAGGCATCTCATGGTCTTCTAATACCTTAGTGACGATACCTTTGTTCCCATAACGCCCTACGAGTTTATCGCCTACCTTCATCGGCTCTTCGGAGCGGACATAAACTACTACTTCTTTTGCGCGTTTAACTACACGCGTAACTATCGCAGGGCTATCCTTATCCCACTCTATCTCTGCTGAACGCCACGAACTCTTTATCCTAGTGGACTTCATCAAACTTGCTTTTGCAGGGTCATGATCAGTACGCATACATGCGGCGATTAAAATAAACCCTTTGTGGATTTCGGTTCCCTTTTTGATTACGCCATCAGAGTCTAACTCGTTAAAGTTCTTATAAGTTGATGCCGATCGAGGCGCCCAAACTTTGTAAAACTCCTTGTCGATAATCACTGACTTATCCTCAAGACCATCTACGAGTTTAGCGTTAAGCTTCGTACCTAGCCTCACAGCAGAGTCTCGCTTAAATGTGTAGAGGTGCTGAGACTTAAGCTTATCAGACGCGCTGCGACTAATAACAACGCCGTCCTCGTAGTTATATCCCCGCATAGGTAGGTAGCCTACTCGCAAGTTTGACCCTAGAGCAAGCGTGCCGTTACGAGTGTAGTTACTATCCGCGATAATGTCGCTCTCTTTAACTAGCTGCCCGACCTTAACGATAGGCTCATGGTTAAGCATAGACTTAGGGTCATTCGTAGGGAACTCGTGGTAAATCTCATGAGTAACCTTCTTCCCTTCTAGCGACTTAATTATAATCTCGTCATCGGTTACACTGAGGACAGTACCGCTTACCTCTGCTCTGCGTGCCGAAACGCCCCCTACATTCTTCTCAAACGTATTTCCGGTGCCTGAGTCCTGTACTTGTACGAGAGGCTCCTCTCTATTGATTAGCGATACCGCTTGGTTCGCCATCTTTGAGCCAATCATAACGCGGTTACCGTTGTTACAGTCCATGAATGGTATCAAATTCGCATTCAGAGCGAAGTTACTCTCTGCGTTAATCATGGCGTAGTCACAGGAGGACAGCTTCGTCTTTTTAGTCTCCCCGCCAGGGAAAGACGCTTTAACAAGTGCGGACTTTGCTACAGGGTTTCCCTTCACGTAATCTATGTCGTCAGGAAAGGCCACGATCGCTTTATCCGCGGTAAGAGGGTCAACGAGCATGACCTTCTTGTCCTTAAAGCTATACAGCCTAGTGTGGAGGCGATCTCCCACCTTATCTGCTCCGAGACTCATGTATAACTGTAACCCTGTCGTGGATTTCTCACCTGTATCTACAGGATCTAGGAACCCGATATGACTACTGTGTGCTTGCTGAGCGTCCCCTAACTGCATGCCCGGCCCCATACTGATACCCCCGGCGCCAGTAACCGTGGTCATGCGATGCCCGATTAACGTAGCGAGAGGATTAGTCATATCGGCTTCACTGACAAGTTGGGTTTCGCCGCCTTGCCTAAAAAACATAACGATACGCTTAGTAAGTATATTGCGGGCGATGCGCGTAACGTCTCTGGCATCTGCGCCTAATCGATTTTTAATCTGCTGCTGAATTTCGGAACTATTTCGGTTGAGGTAATCCTTAACGAGGTTTCCTGGAGAAAGCAGCCGCTTGTGTCCGATGTTGTTATACGTCGAGGGCTTTTCGGTACCGCGACTAACGTTTAGTATTTTCTGACCTGTCGCTAAAAGTGCGTCAGGCGTTAAAGATGAGTGCGCGCTACCGAGTGTATCGCTCGTCACGCGCGGATCCATGGTCCATACTTTAAGCTGCTTGAAGATATACTGCGCGGCCGCCTTAGCGTTATTGATGATCGGAGCTTCCTGCGTCCTGTCGTAAGGGTTTGCGATCATAGCCTGGGCGATCTTGATTACCTGGTTGTCTCTCGCCATATCGCTTTTCTTAAGCGCTTTATTGGCTTTCACCATGTCATTGCCCCACTTAGTGGCAATCTCTTGGTCTGTTTTATTCGCCGCCCTAAGTAAGTCGTATACTGAGATCGTACGGTCTGAACTCTTAACGGGCTTGATCGTAATATTGTAAGTAGTAGGGTCGAGGGACATCTTAATTTGCCCCGACCGCTCTCCCATCGCCCCTACTATTACACCTTGTACCTCGCCTCGATCGGACACACGAGTATATACCCCGGGCATGCGGCGAAACTGAGAAGTAACTTGGTACTCTCGCCCACCTAAGATGTAAGTTAGGCGCTGCGTTATTGTAGGCACTTGCGCGATAATTACTTTCTTCGCGTCGACCTTTTTGCCGTTTTTATCTAAGAGCTCTAGGTCAGCGTACATCGGAACTGAGTAAGTGCCTCCCGATTCCTTAACCTGCCTTTGGAGTTTAAATGACGAGGCGGTTCCCTTTGATTGTCCGAAAGAGATGTTTTTAACGACTAGTTTCCTGTGGCCGGTTTCCACACTAAGCAAGGCTTTGGCTGAAAGGGCTAGCTGCGTGGTTAATTCTCTAAACCCCGCTTCAGGGTTAAAGCTCGTCGTAGGCATACTTATCTCCTCGGTTATAGGCGCAAGTCAGCATATCACTCCCTAGCTTAAGTATAAAGACGTTGTTCCCCCAACGGTGTCATATATCGATCGAGTATGGTTATAAAACGGTGTAACGCCAAACTACGCTAAGGAGGAGTATGGATAAAAACGACAAAGAGCTATTCATCCTTTCCGCCGTTTCTGGGTTCCTAGGGGCGCTCGGATTTATTCTCGGAAAGTCCATTGATAATGCACAGAAGCAACAAAAGCGGCATATGGAAGACTCTAGAACGCGCTTCCAGCATGAACAACAAAACGACGACGAGAGGGGAGACGTACAAGGGTGAATATTGCCCTCTTGTAGAAACTAAATGTCTTGCGAGTTGCGGGACCTGTACGCGAATTCCCGAAGGGCAATGGGCCTGCCTAGAGTGTATTCGTACACTTAAAGAATGCGGATTACAGATCAGTATTCTTCCTTACCACTCCGAGGAGCCTTGTGCGATTTGCATTACGACTCCTTTACTAACCTTAAGGATAAAACAAGATGAACCATCTATGTAACAGTCACTGCGAGTTTTGCGGTACGAGCTTGGTAGACGACTATACACAGCACGAGTCAGATAACGAGATTCGGGGTAATGATACGGGCCCTTACACGCTCTTCGCTCTACAGCTTGTAGGCACACAAACCAAGATGCCTAGCTTACTAGATTACGGGTTTCAAGGAGACTTCACGTGTAGCGTGTGTTGGGCGTGCGCTAGTCAACTTCTCGTCTCTGACAAGACTTCATATTCGTGGCAAAAGTGCCATTGCTGCGGACTAGATACACGTAAAGACGATATTTCAACGTTTAGGCTCGTTGAGGTAGAGGCGAATGGCGTCGAACAGCACCCATACAACCGTGACATTTACGAATTCATATCCGGCGACGTCTTCACTCAGCGGGGCCCTGTAGGACATACTGTGTGCATGAGCTGCGTACTTCCTGAGATAATTTCTGCGTCAGACACTAGGGAAGAAATCATGCGAGACGTACTCGCGGAAGCAATTAGCGAGGGCGATGTGCTCGAGGATCACGAAGAAATGGTAAGCGGAGGGCTTTAGTAGCCGATCTTCCTACCTGGAGTCGCCCTGCTGGGCTTTTGCTGCGCCATCGGATTAGTCATCGGGTTAGTTGGGTCGCTTTGATCCCCCTGCCTCGATGATAGTAAGTTCACGACCATCTCGTGAAGAGGCCGATTACTTTGCGCCATGGTCTGTAAAACCTGCGTCTGTCGGTCTTGAGGTAGGCCTCTTACATACGCAGCCGCTCTTTTAGCTACGTAACTCATGTCAAGGTTAGACCCCGGACTAGAAGTCGCGCCTCCGACCGGGTTCCAAGGAGCGATACCGGTCTGCATAGGTTGCTTACTTGAGCGGCTATATGCTGTAGCACCTTCAGGGAATCCTGGAGCAACTGCGCTGCCTGTTTGCGCGCCATTAGGTAACGCGCCGTTAGAAGCCACACTCTGGTTAACTTGCGCTTGCTGAGTTTGTTGTTGCTCCATCTGCATCTTCTGCTGCATCTCTTGCTGTAGTTTTTGTTGAAGCTCTTGTGCCTTCATTTGAGAACGGACCTGCTGTACCTGCGCAGACCCCTGATACCTCGTGTTCACCTGCATGATATCGCCCTGCATGTGAGCCTGTTGTATCTGTGTCTTGCGCTGCATCTCTAAGTTATGGCCGCGCTCCTCGTCCATCTTAGCGCGCTCTACTGATGGGTCGAAGCCTAAATCTTCTAATAGAGTACGCTCGGACAACTTCTGACCTTGTACGAGTTGCAGATACATCATCGTGCGCTGTAAGTCGTCTGCCATTTTAAACGGTCGGAAGTCTCCATCGATATCGGGGTAGTCCATAAAGGCGGCAATCTTGCCCAGTATAAACGAGAACACTAAGTCTCGTTGATCCTCTATGTACCCTAAGAACTTATTCTGTAATTGGAACATGGTTAGATTTGTACCGGAAAACTGTATGCCCCCGAAGACAAACTCTGGCGGGACGCCCATGCCCGCAATAATATGCTCCATCCATACTCGGTACTCTTGGTGCAGTATGAGGGCGCGCCCGTTACCTCCTATGGTTTGGTAACCAATAGGCATCGGCATTACAGGAATACGGTTAGGGTCTAGCTTCCACTGCGAGAGCTGTTTCGAAACCTCGCTCTTCCACTCTTGTAGATTCAGCATAGAGTACGGGTCAGAGGTAGCCGTTCCCGCCTGAGGAAATACCACGCGTAGCGGCACAATATGCTCTTGCGCTACGGCTTCTTGTGACCTACGAAGTACGCCAAGGTAGTGCAGGTCTTTAAGTACAGGCATGATAAGAGGCGTACCCCACCCCATGCTTTTCTGCGCGAGCGTAGGACGCTTAAAGTGAAACAGGTTTTCCGGGCTAAGCATCAACTTCTTTGACTTCTTAACCGCCTGTATGAAGACGTCCGGTAAGTCCTCTACGCGCGACTTCTTACCCATACGTATTTCATTTTGTACGTTTGTAGGAATCGAGTAGTAGTACGAAGTATTACCGGTTAAGTTATCGTAAGTAATATCGATACTCTCAGGATCCCACCGAACAAGCTTAACATCTCTTACGCTTTTAAGGTATTGGTCGTGTACCTTTGCGAAACCTACATGACCACAGTGAGAGCAGGTCAGATTGTATCGTTGATTAACCCATTTATACTTTGTCTTTTTAGACTTGATGTCGTTAGGCTTTCCGCAGTCGGAGCAGACTAAAAATTTACGTATGGGGAACATTACGCTTATAAACGCGTTTCCGTACGTAAAGTAATCGAGCCCTACCTCTACGCGAAAGGACTTCAGGTCGAGCATCCGCACAATCTTTGTATACTTAGTACGTAAATCTTGATTGTCCGTCTTAAATACAATGGGCGTGATTGGGTACTCTGCCATCTTAGTGACGGCGGCATTGACGGCGGGATTAGTTAAGAAATAAAACCTACACCAGTGAAATAAGTTCTTAACCGTCGTAGGTAAGTACGCCTGTCCTTGATCAAAGAACGGGTGAGGGTACTTCGGTGCGTTAAAGGCTCTCCCGTTCGATCCCGATGCGGCACGATGTACAGTGCCTTTTCCTCCGTATCCTGCTGGTCTACTCATGTTACACCGCCGAAGAGCCTGCAGATCTGTTTACAGTAGGGACCCTTTTATTAGCGGCGGGGTTATTTTGATTCGTGACATCTCCCGCTTGCACGCCTCGCATCTTGGATACGCCCTTATCTAAGAGTTTACCTGCTCCTCCCAATAAGCCCGCCCCAGCCGCGCTACCAAGCACGGTGGCTCCCATTCCTCCCGCAATGGACCCGAACATGCCTAACCGATTTGTGACACTCGCGGGTAAGTTTCCTAGTAGGCCACCCGCGACACTACCGACAGCTCGACCGACTCGCTCTGTTTGAGATCTACCCTTTCCCGTCGCGTCCTCTTTTCTAAACGCCCCTCTTAACTCAGGCAACGCTGAGGTCATAGCGCCTGCCTTAGCCCCCATGGGGATGTAGCGCATCTTCGTGCCTACTCCCGCACGAAACCCGCCGCCACTTTCCGTCATGCCTCTTTTTAAGGCCCCAAATATATTCTTACCTGTCCCTTTAACGCCGCCACTAAACGTACTTTTAACTTGGTGCTTTAATGCGCGCATGTTATTTCTGACGCCAAGGCCTTCAGCCCCGTAACCCTGAGGAGTTAATTTTGCGATCTGCTCTCCCGTAAGGCTTCGTCCCTTGAGTGCATCCCCCATACTAATGCCTTGGTTACGAGCATAGTCTACGACCTTTGCGGCGTCGTAGTTTGGGATAGAGAGTGCCTTATCAATTCTGTTTTGTAGTACTTGATCAGCTTGTTTACGCATAATTTCTAATCTCTCCGAGCTGTAGTTCTAGTTGAGACATTTTCCGCTTTCTATACGAATTGACATCTAAGAGCTTAGCGACCTGAATATCGACCGTGGTTAAGTCTAGTTGGATACCCGAAATGTCAGTTATCGCTAAGGCCTCATACTTTTGTGCAATGGGGGCATAGTCGTACTGAGAAAATCTAGTGATGTTCTTGCCTCTGGGCTCCAGGCCAGGGATAGGTGCGTCAATCAACTCACCATCTTCGTATCTACCGGTACACAAGTCGCATTGCCCATCTATGAGATCATCCTTCTCGACCCCTCCATGCTCATTACAGTAATACATCGGAGTACATAGGTAGGGCATGGCGAAACTTAGCGGGTCAGGTAAGTACATGAGTTCAGCATCCGCAGCGCACGCAGCAATATACTTCTTAATCACCTCTGTAAACGTAACGATTCGGCAAGAGCGTAGGCAGTCTACTGTGACTGCACACTCTGCCGCACTGAGCGGTTGATGGATTTCGACGTTAGGCACTCGATTGTTAAACACCATGCCTACATTCTCGAAAATAGCCATGTCAACCCAAGGACCTATCGTAACCTTACTTACTTTGTATGCGGCGAGCTTCTGAGAGTTTAACTCGTCAATATCGTGACCGCGCATACGGAGTTCATCTCGAATAGTACGTATTTCCCACGTAAGCCACTCTGGGCCGAACAGCGCATCACAGGCTGTACCTAGGGCGAGTGCGTGCGCATCCCGTCTATTAAAGAAGTCCTCTTTCATTACATTAGTCCCTTAAGGCGCTCTCCTACAGAGTCAGAGTACATCGTAGCGTTGTTGTACTCTCCTGAAGCGCTTCTACTATCTCGGCCGGGACTAACCGTGCCGTTAATTACGTTATCGTTTACCAAGCGTGAAATAACATTTTTATGCGGATCGGGGAGGCTGCTAAATACTTGCCAACCGGAAGGCCCCCCTAGCCCCTCTACAAGATCCTGGTTGAACTTTCCTACGAGAAGTTCTTTAGAGCTAGTGTTCTCCATCCACTGCTGCAGTTGATCCTTGCTAAGCCGGTCAGAGGTCGGGCCGGTCCATACAGCAGAGTCATCCATATCCGCCGCTACTTTCTCCGAGACGTAGACGCTGTCAAAAGGATCCGGTATGCGGTCATACTTGCCATATAGGTTGTTCCCTTTGTCGAAATCATCAAGTAACGCCACTACGTCGAGAGGGCCTAACAGTTCTGCCTCTTTTACGATGATATTCAACTCCTCTGAGGCGTGCCCCCCAGTTAGGTAATCTCTAATTTTGACGGCCGCAGTAAAATCTTTTCGAGGAACGGCGTGAGCGTAGTGTGCTACTTTTTCACTCGGACTAATGCCGGAAGCGTACTGTACCTCTGCCAGCTCTCGAGCGTACTGTACTCGATGCTTAGTGGAAAACTTATGAGCATACTTCTCAAAATAATCGTTAGCCGCAGCTAGGTTTGCTGCAGTGTCTACGGGGTACTGTCCTAAAATTTTTTGATAGCTCATTCGTAAACTCCAAGAGGGCTAACAAGTTTGGAAACCTGCCTGTGATAATAACATATCGCGCCCACAATAGTACCAAGAAAGGAGGGGCATGGGAAGACAATACGCCATAACCAAGCCCGACTGCTATGCAGACAGTCACGAGTATTCAGAAACGAGTTCTCATTGCCGAACTTGTCCCTTCGTTGCGGATTGCAGCGAAGACATCCAAAAATCAATCAACCGCGTAGCGATACGGAGCGCAGACATGGTTAACCCACGCAAATACTATACGAGCACAAGCTCGTCTTCACCAACCAAGACTTCACCTACAACGAAGACATCTTCTTCTTCTGGGGGGAATGGGCTCATGCGTCCTGTAAAGTTCAACCACGGTAGGCCGCTCGCTGCACAGTATGCGACCTACGTAGGGTATGACGTCGCAGAAGCGATGGCTTCTCGTGCAGTTGATCTTGTCCGTTCATGTCGTAGCGAGTATGAGCGCGAACTGCACACTCAAGACCCCCAAAGCACTGAACGCGCCAGTAACGATGCAGATAACTGAGTTCCTGCGTAGTCATAGGCTGAGGGCAGGTTATCCTACTTATGCTATGATGGCCAAAAAAGCAAAACGGCTCGGACATAACACGAGCGAACAAGCACTTAATAAGGCGGAGCGCGTACCACAGTACGTCACCCCCGCAACTAAGAGCATGTATGTGCAGGTGCTTAAATTAACTCCCGAGGATGCGCAAGTATTAGACGTATTAGCGGCGCGTTGCCAAATACGTAAGGGGTCTAACACGAATCCGTACATGACCGTTGTAGATACTCGCGTGTATAAGGCCGTTGTAGAAGAGAGTTGCGACATGGTTTTGGCGCTAGTTAGTGATATAATTTCTCGTAAGAGTTCGGTATCTTCCGTCGAAGAGGCATTACTAAAAGCAGCACTAAAAGGAGCACTATGTCGACCTATCAGCCAGCTAAAGGAAAGTTCGTAACGGACGGGAGGTTTTTATACTGCCCTAAAGAGCAAGTAAACGTACGCGCGTTGCGTTACGGACTTGCTTACGGGGATCAGCCAAGCGAGGGTATCGTGACAGGGGAACACATTCGGATTCCTCGCCACTACAAACTAGGCCTAGAGTACGAACTCGCGGACGAGTCACCAAAAGTTTATCCCCGATGGAAATCGAGTACGACCCCTCGTACGTCTCCTAGGGACTACCAACATGCGCCGCTCGACGCAGCTAAAAACGCGAGGGGCGGTATCCTTAATCTCGGATGCGGGTATGGCAAGACCGTCCTAGCGTGCTACTACATGGCGCATGAGGGCGTTAAGGCCGCCGTACTCGTGGACAAGGTTAACCTGCTCAGTCAATGGGCCGAGGAGATCACCACGCACCTTGACGTGCCGCTATCAAGGGTCGGCGTCGTGCAAGGCCAACGGTGGGATTGGGATGATTATGACATCGTAGTATGTTCTATTCAAACGTTGGCGCGGAGAGGCGACGGCATACCTGACGGATTTTACGAGAGTTTTGGCGTAGTCGTGTTCGATGAGTGCCATCACATGGCAGCTCCTACGTTTAAGTCACTATGTCACCGCTTTACAGGTATACGCCTCGGGTTGAGCGCTACACCTAAGCGAGAAGACGGTATGGAAGATGTGTTCACGAATCATATTGGACAGGTATTTTACTCGAAGGTTGACCAAGAGCTCGTACCCCGTATCATCTTCCAACAGACCGGCGCGGCTTCGAATATCGCGGAGCAAAGAGATGCATTGAGTCGGAATGGAGAGATCCATTACAGAAAACTGTGTGCCTGCCTGGGGAGAGAGCCAGAAAGAAATGTTGTCGCAGCTTCATACGCAAAAGAGTTATTAAAGGCGGGGCATCACGTTTTATGCTTAACCGCTTCGGCGGAACACGTAGATGTGTTTGCAGACGTGTTACGCGAGCACTTAGGTTTACCCGTCGGCATCGCTAAGGGTGACGTCAGGGGAGATAGTCGCGCCGAGAACATAAAGAGTAACCGCATTTCTGTGGGCACACTAGATGTGGCCTCTGAGGCTTTAAACGTGCCCTCTCTGAGCGCGCTGATTATCTTAACACCCTTTGGGGCACGTCAACACGGAAATGTATTGCAACAAACTCTAGGCCGTATACAAAGGAAGCATGACGGCAAGCCCTCTCCAATCGCGGTCTTCTTAGAAGACGAGAACATCGGATTTTGTATCGGCCTGACTAAACAGATTAAGCGCGTATTGCGCGATATGGAGTATACTTATGAACGAAGATCCTCTGAAGATATTGTACGAGGAGTACCAATCTTGTGATCGGTGTAAGCTCTCTAAGACTAGGAGAAATATTGTGTTCGGTTCTGGGAACCGCAACGCGGATATCTTACTAATTACGGACACACCTACCCTTAAAGAAGAGTCTCTAGGCCATCACAACACTACGGACATTCGCTGGGCGATTAAGGCCTTTCAGCATGCGCTAGGGAAGCAGAATATGCCTCTTGGAGCTGCTGCAGAGATGTTTTTCGATAACGTTTTCATGACCAACGCGGTCATGTGTTGTCCCACCTTCCCTACGGGCGATCGTGCGGGTGAGTTGACTGAACCAAAGTGGGTACTTGTGCGGGAATGTAGAGACCGCTTACTTGAGGTGATCTATCAAGTTGATCCAGCAGTGATTATATCTGCAGGCAAGTTCGCTACACAGGCTTTAGTCGGTCGCGGATCTAACTTACCGCGCCGCAGCGGCAAAGTATCCTCGCTGTTCACTGTGGAAGTCCCCGGAGAAATAGGCTCTGTGTTTTACAGCGCAATCCCTACCTCTGATCCGCGCGTTGCGGAACGTCGAGGAGACTACGATGACACTAACGGGCTAGTCTCTTCATTCACTACCGCGCTCAAGGGAGCGTGGGAACTTAAAACCTACTTAGAAGGAGAAGATCGATGAACTCGAAAGAGATATACGAGGATCTGTCGTCCGGGCAATGGCTACTTACTTTGATTAATCGAATGGGATACGCCTTTCGAGAGGAAGCACACGCTGATCTGCTGGCGAGCCGAGCCTCTGTACATTTCCAGGAGATGTTAGCCGCGTATCACGAGGCATTAGCGCAAGAAGCCTCAGAAGAAGAGGCGGAGCGCGTTCACGTGATCGAAGATATCGAGGCTAATCCGGACAAGATCTCGCGATACCGCGACGACGGATGGGCCGTAACAAAACGCGTTAAGAAAGTAGTCGACCTCGATCGGTTTATCGCTGATCACGAGGCCGATATCCCGCGCGAGGCATTAGCCATCGTAAAGTCAAAGCTACCGAAGCCGCTAAAAAGAATCTTGGAGGAAGACTATGAGCAGACTCAGGGGCACACGTACACGGTCAAGCGGTACAAAACGCAAGGTTAAATCTGCGATAAAGACAGTAGAGCATGTAGACGCGTCTGCGTCCGTAAAGGTGCTCATTCACAACACACACGGAGGTACACAAGAAGTGTACACGAAGGGATTTGCTATGACTGGCTTGTCAGAAATCGCGCCATCTTCTACTGAGGACAGCGTAAAGATCACAGTGTCCTTTGACCTATCTTCAAAATCATACGGCAACGGCGCCGGGATCATGTGCTCTGTCACCCTAAACTGTAAGCAGAGCGAGGAGGCAATTAAACTCGGCTACGATATCGCAAGATCGATCTGCGAAACGGAGGGGGAAGAGGCTCTTCGTAAGGCGCAGGACACTTTTAATCGGGTTGTCAGTGAAAGCTGAGTTATACGTCGTCGAATGGCGAATCACCCGAAAGCATGTGGATGAGGCTACGATCGAATACGTGTGCGCACTTCGCGTTGACGGTGTGCCTGTGCCGACTAAGGAACCTATCGTGGTCGTTAAGAAGCTCACATCGGCTCAGAGCGAGTTGCTCGACCTAATACTACAAGAGGAGAAGGGGGAGATATGATCCTACTCGAGGAAGCGCTATTAGCGCGTATCTTGCATGAGGGAAGCGCACAGAAGGCGCTTTCTCGGGGCATACATGAAGGCTGGTTTAATGACCCTCTCGTCAAACAAGCGTGGGCTGAGATCGTAAAACACGCGTCTCGCCCTGCTACACGTAATGAGACGCCGTCGATCGCCAGAATCGAGAAAAAAGTGCGCGGATTGCGCGTTAGTGAATGCCCTGAAGAGCCGTTGTCTGAAATCATTTCCGATATGCTAGACACTCGAGCTCGCGCAACAATCCAAGGAGGGATTGTACACCTTGACGAGTTACTACGTCAGGATGGAGTAGACGCTGCAGCTAATTATCTCGGTGAATTGTCTCGCGAACTAAGTCGGCATAGCGCGTCTACCTCTCACATGAATTCCGATCTCGCCGACGCGATTCCAGAGTTTATGGAGTCATATGACAAACTCGCGGAAGGCGGAGGTGTCGTGGGCTTACCCTGCGCGTGGCAACCGCTTAACGAGGCGATGGGCGGGTTACAACCTGGTACGGTGACGATCTTATACGCTCCTCCTAAAAGCGCTAAGACCTTCATGGGGCTGGAGCTCGGCGCGGTTCACCCATTTGAGGCAGGTAACGCTCGCGTGCTCGTTATCACATACGAGATGCCTGTTCGCCAAATATGGCGCCGTATCCTCGCGCGCCTCTGTCGCCTTGATTATGGGGCAGTCACTAAAGGTAAGTTGTCGCATGACGCACGCGATGAATGTTTTGATCGCCTTACCGAGATGCAAGAGACTCAAATTGCTAACATGCATGAGGAGTTGGGGACGGGCTACCGAGACATTCGAGTCGCCCATGGGCGAGGGCAAGGGGTAAACTACGTCCGGAACGAGATCGATAAGTTCGAGCCTGACATCGTGTTGATTGATGGCCTATATCTCATGGGTAACGACCGTCAAGGCGGAAAGCGCGATGTTGACTGGAAGGCAAACACTGCAGTGACGCAGGACCTAAAGGTGCTAGCTACTGAGTGCAATATCCCGATTATCGGGACTACTCAATCTAACCGCTCGGGGTCAAAGCGTAAAGCGGGCGCGGATATGGACGACTACAACGACATCGGCTTCGGCATGGGTGCGATCATGGACGCCGATAGCGTGATACGTTTACACAAAATCAAGAACGCACAAAACGAGGATCGTATTCTCGTAACAATGCCTGCTGTCCGAGAGACGGAGATTGACGCGTTCGTCTTGCGCTTCGTACCTATGATGGACTTTGGGGTAGAGATGATCAACGTGACGCAAGAACAAGTGGAGCACATGATGGTCAGTGAAGAGCCTCAAGAAGAAGAGCGTCCAAGGCGAAGGCGTAGACGTGAAGCAGAGCCGGAGGCGGAGTTCGCCTTCACAAATGTAGACCCATTCAGTTAAAGGAGCTTAAATGGACCTCGCTAGCTTGATTGAGCGCGGTGACCTAGGTCCGTGGCACAGAGAATCGAATCAAGAGTATAAGATTCTATGCCCCTCGCCTGATCACGATGACAAGAGCCCATCCTGCTTCGTCAACACGGAAAAGCAAGTCTTCATCTGCTTCTCTTGCGGCGCTAAAGGACACGCTTCTAAAGCGTTGAAGTGGTTAGGTATTAATGAATCTCTAGACGCCTCCGCAAACATTTCTCGGAAAAAAGTGACTCCGAGTGTACACTTTCTTGATGACGAGGTGTTATATGCATGGGCGTTTGAACCGACCGAGTGGTTGGAGGCCGGTTTCGATATAGACGTATTGTCAGATCACGAGATCGGTTTTGACGCGCTTAACCAACGCATTACCGTACCGATAAGAGATAGACATGGGCATTTGGTGGCTGTCAGCGGCAGGGCTGTTCGCGAATCGCAGAGCCCTCGATATAAGATATACAAGTCTGAATACCGAGACTACTTGCCTGCAGGTTACCGAGCCGCTAAAGGCTCAGTGCTCTGGCGACATCACTTATTACCGGACTCTATCGACTCCCTTATCGTTGTCGAAGGATTTAAAGCGGGCATGTGGTTGGTACAGAATGGGTTCCCTAATGTCGTCGCCACGATGGGGAAGAACGTTACGGAGTCTCAAGAAGGCCTCCTTTGTGCTATGCGTGTCCCTATTATCATTATGTTTGACGCTGATGATGCGGGTCGCAAAGGTGCTGAGGCACTTGGGATAAACTTATATCGATCTGGTGTTAGCGTGAGTTACGCAAGCATGGACGATGGGCTCTCGCCCGATGATTTAACTTGCGGTCAGATTACGACCGCGCTCGACGAGGCTACGCCTCACCTACGAAGGAGCAGATCTAATGGCAAATTGGTCTCAACAAGCACGATACTTCCAACGACCCAAGTCAGAGCGCATGGGCGCCGGCGGAAGTAGCTTCCCCTACAACAACGCTTTCCGGAGCGAGATCTTCCTCGACTCTACCCCGCAGCGTATTCTTTTCATTGATAAAGGTGCGTACCCGTCCTATGAAGACGCGGACGTAAAAGTCCCGTTTTGGGAGAAAGCGCGTCACTCGTTCGCCGATACTCGTGGCGGTAAGCGGTACTTTCGTTCGTTCCTCTGCCCAAAGGGTAAGGACCGTAGCGTCTCGTGCCGTGCGTGTCAGATGCAATATGACGAGAACGACCAGCGCGTCTCTACACGCCGAATCAAGTACTTCCCTGTCGTCAGCTTGGAGTGGTGGTATAAGACTACGAACAAGTATGGCGATGAGAACTACGTCCGCCCCAAGACGCCAGCAGAGAAGCGTCGTCTCGAAGCTGAGGACGCGGAGCCTGTGTTCGGGCGACTAGGGTATATCGGACTAGGCAATGGGCACTTCGGTCAGCTCATGGATTTGGTAGATACCGTGGCAAGCCAGTGCGTAAGCTGCATGGAGCCAGGCAAGAAGCCCTCTAAGCTCTTCCCTGCGTCGTACAGCTGTGGCGCGTGCGAGACCGTACTGGAGGACCTCGAGACCACATCGCTCAGCGGTGATGAGCTCAAGTCATTCCCTTACCGTAAGCACAAGTGTCATGCGTGCGGCAATCACGACCTTCCGGTGGTTAACTACGAGTGTACAACGTGCGGCGACCCGAAGCCCGCAGAGATCTTTGACGCCGTTCTTCCACTCGCTAAGCGCGGCGAGAATACCTCTTCTACTATCATGGTGCCTCCTGGTGAGGACGTGACGTTCATCGATCATACCGAACTCGACCCTTCGATTGGTCTCTTGTTTGATGGCGAGAACTTCAATCCGGCCGTCGCGGATCTGTATCAGGCGCTAGACTTCGATAAGATCTTCGAGGTCGAGTTCCGTGAGGATTACCAAGACGTGCGAGTCTTCTGATGGGCCTTACGCTCGCAATCGCTCTCGGCGTTGTCGAGGTTGTGCTTATCGTGGCGCTGGTGCGGTCTTACCGTAACTAAAACACGGCTCGGCGGGTTGCCGGACATGCCTCATCGGGCATAGAACAGATACACGTAACGCCTACCTAGGCATAGAATAAGGAGGCCCTGTGGCTAATTTTAATGTATTACCTCCCGCTCTCGTCGTAGGACGCGACGTGAGTGAGGACAACTTCTTCGATCATCTGACTTCCCGTCCTGCGGGATGGGGAGGTCGCATCGCCTTTGACACAGAGACTACAGGCATCGACATTGCTCGCGACGTACCTTTATTCGCGTCTGTATCAGACGGAGTCAGCCGCTGGTTAATGACTCTTAGTCAGCTGATGGATCCTCGTTTTGTTACGCTAATTGAGGACCCTGAGCGCGTGTGGGTCATGGCTAATGCAAAATTCGACATGCACATGTGTCACAACGTGGGGTTGCCTGAGTTCGGCGGTGCCATCGTGGACGTGATTATTCAGTGCGCGTTGCGTGACGAGAACCGAAAGGGTGGCGCGGGTTTAGGCTTGAAAGAACAATCCCGCGACTACTTGGGGATTGCTATGCGCAGCTTCAAAGAGACCTTCGACATTCGCGTTAAAGCGTCTGACGAGGGTAAGGCGCTCCTCAGCGCAGATATTGATCTCGTTGCGGGGTATGCATCGCTTGACGCTTATGCTACTTGGTTGCTCTCCGAGGACCACGATTTAGCGCTGCGCGAAGTGACCTTACCGCACAACCTCGGCGGGTATGAGACTCTCTCCGATTACTTCTGGGATCTAGAGTCTCCGTTTACAAAGACTCTTTGGCGTATGGAACGTCGTGGCGTATGTGTGGATCTTGCGCACCTAAAGTCACTCGAGAAGCCCATGCTCGGCGCTAAGGAGGAATTGCTGAAAGAGATCATGCGTTTGGCGCAACGTCCGATCAATCCTAACTCGCCTGTACAGCTGAAGGACATACTCTTTTCTCCGCGTGATCAAGGCGGTTTAGGGCTACGTCCTAAGAAGTACACCAAGTCTGGAGCTCCCTCTACAGACGAGTCTGTCCTTAAAGCGTTTGCAAGTACGGTGCCCTTGTGCAACTCGATCCTTGAGTATCGTAAGATCTCTAAGATCCTTTCGACTTATATCACGGGGTTACAGAAGTTCATGGTTGGCGAGGACGGGCGGATCCACACTAACCTTAAGCAGGCAGGTACCGTTACGGGTCGACTATCGTCGGGCACACCTAACCTGCAGAACGTGCCCCCTGAGGTGAGAGAAGCATTCAAGGCTGGGCCGGGCAATGACATGATTGTGGCGGATTACTCGCAGATGGAGATGTGTGTTATGGCGCACATGAGTGAGGATAAGGCCATGATCAGCGCGATCACTGACGGCCTTGACCTCCACTCGTTCACTGCATCAAAGATGCTCGGGGTAGAGTACGAGCACGTACTAATCGCTAAGTGGATGAAAGATCTTCCTGACGAATACTGCGAGGTCGAACAGGGCTTAGAGCACTGGCATGAGTATGACGAAGAGACGTTGCAGGACATCTCTAGCCGCATGAAAGATCTCGTTGGCGCACGTAGCGCAGCTAAGGCAATTGGGTTTGGGCTCATGTATGGACGAGGACCGGGCGCGCTTGCGGAGGAGTTAGGCGTGTCGCGCGCAGAAGCGAAGGAACTCATCGCCCAATGGTTCGATACCTTCCCCGGTGTGCGTAAGTACATCGAGTGGGTACAGGGTCAAGCGAAAGTTCGGAATGATCACGCAGTGTTTACGTGCTTCGGTCGCCCTCGTCGACTGACTTCTATCACGTCTACTAATCACGGGGTCCGTGCTAAAGCGGAGCGTGATGCGATTAATGCACCGATACAGGGGAGTGCGTCGTGTATTACGAAGCGCGCTATGATTTTGATTGATAAAGATCCTGAACTCGGGGGCGACTGCCTCGATGGTGGATCTTGGGGAACACAAATGTTACTGCAGGTACACGACGAGCTTATGGTCTCTCTGCCTGTAGATATAGACGAAAGGCAGAAACAATGGGCAAACGACAAAGTCCAACAGTTGATGGTAACGGCAGCGGAGCTCAAGGTGCCTCTAAAGGCCACGGGGGGCATCGCCTCGAACTGGGCAGAAGCGAAGTGAATTTGGAGTTCTTGAAGCGCTTTGGGACGCTTAACATCCCAGGCGTTGGTGAGATCTCATTATTGTACCGTAATCCTATACGAGGTAAAGTGTCTGTACACTTTGACCCGAGCGATCAGCTCATCGCTTACCTTGCAGAGGAGAATGGCTATGATGGAGAAGAATTCCGTATTGGGGAATCCGACGCAGACTAAGACCGCAAGTGTAGGGGCGAGTTGCCCTACTTGTGGACGCACCGTAGACACTCAAGGCTCTTTACCCCGGTGTCCCAAACACGGCACTGCTCCGTTTGAAGCGGTGTCCTACATACGAAAGCGAGCGAATGGATAAAATTCAAGAGGTACGCGAGTTTCTGCCTATCGAGTCCTTATACGAGGGGCATCAACTTGCGAAGAATGATCGAATGCAGGCGCGCGACACAGATGGCGCCTTTCATCCGTCTCAGATGGGTAGCTGTACACGTAAGTTGTGGTACGCCGCGTGTATGATGTCGCCTAAGCACCGCATCGACCCTAAGTTACGTTGCACATTTGAGCATGGACACGCTGTGCATGATTGGCAACAGAGGGAGCTTGGTGACCTTCTCGAGAAACTAAGTCAGCACAATATTAAACTTGACGGAGGATACGGCACTCGTTTCGACGCTGAGTTCGAGGTTTCGCTTAATGATCCGGCTTATAGCAATGGTGTAGCTGATGGCCTAAACATTAAGGGGAGTGCTGATGGGCTTATCATCGTGCAGGATGACTTTAACGAATATACGCGCGTGATCTACGAGCTAAAAACTATGGCGGACGCGTCGTGGCAGAAGCTGACGAAGCCGCAAGCAAAGCATATCGCCCAGGCCACAATCTACGCGCGCTGTCTAGACGGAGACGTTATCCTGTTCCAGTACTACAACAAGAACAGTGACATCTCTAAGTTCTTCTACGTAGAGCCGGATGCGGTTGCGTGGCAGAACGCATGTAATCAGGTCAATACTGTACGCGAGGCGCTCGACAATGGCGTAGAGGTCGATGCCGAGTACTCGATGTGGGAGTGTAAGTCGTGCGGGTACTACTACGACTGCAAACCGGAACTGCGCCAACAAGGGGACACTTCTCCGTTTAGGAAAGGCTGAGATCATGCCTAACTTTGATAACGCGTTAACCGCTACGCCAGAGGCTGCTAAGGAAGCTTACACGGGCGTGACGGATCGCGTAACTGAAACTCTCTCGGAACTAGGGGTACAGACGCTTACCGATCAGCCTAGTTTACGTGGAGACGCCTATCACGGCGAGTTGCCCGAAAACATGGACGAGTTGTCCTACGATAATCTATCAGAGCTTATGCGAGCAAATGTAGAGTGGAATCGTTACCTCAACGGTCATCGTACAGCAGTTAACTCAGAGTTAAATGTCGCCAAGCAACAACAGGCCGCGGTTAAGAGCGCGATTATTAAGCAGCGCGGTAAAGAGTCCCTTGAGTGCGACACTCGATACATCATGCTGAATGTGCAGATTTGTGAACTTGAAGCGCTATGCGATGCTCTCGACATGGCGATCCAGGGCGCAAAGGATACATACAAACTCTTGTCTCGTAGTGTGACAATCCGAGGACAGGATCAAGAGCGTGTTGCTCGCACAGATAACTTTGAGCGCGGTTGGGCCACCGGTCAGAGATCCCGGAGCCGAAGATGATTGAACTCGACCTACCCATGCCTCCGAGTGTGAACAAGTTGTACGCTACGGTTCGCGGCAGACGAATCATGACTACTAAAGGTAAAGCCGTAAAGCACGAGATCACTCAACTCGTGGTGAAGCATGTTGCGTCTATGCCTGACCTGTTTCGGGCAGAAACCAAGCTTCGCTTGACGGTCGATCTTTATTTCTCTGCCGTAGAGAATGTGGGGTGGTCGAAAGGTAAGACTAAAAGTCGGTATAAAAGAGTCGACGTAAGCAATCGCGCTAAATTACTCGAGGACGCGTTGTTCTCTGGTATCGGGGTTGATGACTCGTTGATCTTTGAGTTAATTATGCGTAAGCACGCTACTGCTGACAGCGAGGAGTACTGTCATGTAAAGTTGGAGGAGATATGAACAAGACGGAATCACGTCAGATGTATCGAGTGGCAGGCCTGCCTGTTCCTAAGCGAACATTATCTGACGAACAACTCTCCGTGTTGGAGACGACCCTTTCGGCATCAAATCAGCAAGTCATACGCGGTAAGGTTCAGCGCTTCGTGCAGGCGAACTTGACTGTCCTTAAGGAAACGCTAGATTGCCAGGGCAACTGCCCCGAGCCTGAAAACAGGTGCCCGGATGCTCAAGCAGCAGCGTGTTACCTTATGAACCGAGACGCCGTAGACAATTGAGTATGTCTTGCCGTACATGTATTCACATACATGGTTGTACAGAAGCGCGTGTTGCGCACACTTGTGCTCTATTTGAGTACACACCGCTTATCGCCTCGCGTGAGGCACTCGTAAACATCGTGGGCGAATCTGCCGCGATCACAGCACTAAGGAAACAAAAAGCTATGGCTACACCAGAGCACCCGCACACAGCAAACATCAAAGAACTCGTAGCAGCAGGAGATGTCGAAGGCATTAACGGCCTACTCGGCGCAGACAGCTGCCCATTGCCCTACCTCGTTATGGCGGCCAGCCATCTTACAGGAGACAGCACCAAGATTGGCGCTATGCTGCGTAAGCAGGCCGATAAGCGAAGCGCGCTCGTTGAGCTTTTAAGCGAACTTGCTCAAGAGGCTGCTGCGCTCAACGGGGGTACTGAGGCTCCTGTTGATGAGGGTCCTGCCGATGATGACGCTCCCGTAGAGGAGGTTGTGGCTGAAGAGCCTCCTAGGAAGCGCCGTAAACGTAGAACCAAGGCTGAGCTCGCGGCAGCGAAGGCGGTGGAGTCTGAGGTCGCAGAGGAGGTTGTGGTGATCGCTACTGAGGCAGTCGCCTCTAACGTAGACTTCGACCGTGCGTTCAACGACATCCTGTCCGCGATCAGTGAGTCGAGTAATCAGCAAGTCGAGACTTTTGAGACTTTCGCCAAGACTGCGAAGGCGGCGCTTCAGGACTCAAATGTACGATATAACGACCTTGTAGATCGTATCACTCGGGTTTCTAATGCGCTTGTCGCTCTTGAGGGTCAACTCATGCTCACTGGTATGATCCTTGAGCCTGCAGTAAGCGCGAGCTTTGAGGATGAGGGTTAAGGCCACTCTTCCTCCCCAAGGAAAGTATTTATCCCGAAGTTCGTGATCGTAGGATACCCTCGGACTCGATTACTGCGGTGGTAAATACCTGAGAATTGCCGTCTTTCGTAACTCTCCCACCCGCCGTACTGCACTGCGAAGCTAAGGGTGTATCTTATCCTTCTCCTATTCACCGTAAACGTAGGAGCTACGTAGTCACCGTGGGTGGGAGTACGAATCTCTGCCACATCATCTGCGTTATAGAAGACGACGTGGTCGGTCGGGGTTCGGTTCTCTCCGGTTCCGAGGTCAGGTAAATTTACGCGGTACTTATGGTTTGCACGATTCGTAATTATCGGGGCGGGCTCTTGGTCATCAAGTCGGTACGCGATCTCCATATCAGAGAAGGATGGCTGCGGAGAGTATCGCGACTCGTTTTCTAGAATACGTTCTACAGATATGTGCCTATTATTTAGCCCCCATGTGTCGTTACTCGTCCCATCTTCGTCATCGCTAAGCATCTGGACTGACGGGTGGAAGAATCGGTAGGATTCTCTTACCGACCCTGGAGGGCCAACGATGGCGATGGAACTGCACATGGCTCTCCAAGCCGTCGTATTTTGAATATAGTTAGCTCCTGCGAAAGCGTTATCGAACGATGTTCTGTCCATCGGTATGGCCCCTAAATTAAAGTAGGCCTCGAAATCGGGCATGTTAGGGTCGCTCTTCTCTATCCGTATAAACGACACTACGTTAGAGTTCGACTTAAACACGAACTTCTCTTCTACAGGAAAACTGTTCGGCGACACGTCTTGCGGGTGGCGCGCATACGCGGCATTTACGCCAAAAGGAAGCGTGTCATACCAATCTGCTGCAGCAGAGCTTACGTAGTACGAGTCTATAGTTACGGACAAGTATCCAGTTTGCGCGGCTAACCCGTTAAACGGTATTGTCCTATCAGGTAGGATAATGGCCCCCGATGCTGTGGTTATCGTGACTTCTTCATCCGAGGCAATCGCAATGTCGCCCGCTGTAGAAACAATGCCTACATCTCCTCCGGAGGTGATAGTGACCCCGCTAGGGCTAGAAACTTCTATTTGATCGGACGTTATGGCTAGAGTGTTGTTTCTTTTTAGGTACAACGCCGCCTCTCCGCCGAGGTCGTTAAGTAGGCGCAGCTTATCGGATATGTAAGCCTGATAGGCATTAAGTACCCACTCGCGCCCGTGTACAGTTACGTTTATCTGCAGTTGTCCGAGAGTAGGGCCTGGCGGGAGTGCGGTTTGTGATTGAAAGGCGTAGTAAAACGCGCCGTAACTCATTGAGTTTTTTGCGATAGACCACAAGTTTCCCCAAGTGTGGTCGAAGCCCGCCCCGAACTCGGATATAACGTTAGGCGGAAGATGGACCTTGTTCAGCGAGGTAATGAGGCCTGCATCATACAGAGGCTGAATTTGAGTAAATAGGTCTTGAGGGCCGGACGTGATAAGCGGTCCACCGCTTAAGCCCGAAGGCGTAAAGGAGAAAGTATCGAATCGGTTTAACGTCGCCACAAGCTTAACGAAGGTGACTGATAAGTCAGGCCGGTCTTCTATGTCAGAGATGACCGCAGATATAACTAAGGGTATAGTAACGGTGCTGGTGATCTCTGAAATGGAATCCTCGATGACTCTGTTGAGCTCTAATGTGACCGTTCGGCCCAAGTAAGCTTTCCCGAAGGACATAATTCCACGAGGCATGACGAAGAGTAGGTACTCGTCTTTATATCCGTTTAGGACGTCATTCGGTATGCTACTTGGCTGGTATAGTCCAATTGCCAACGGCCTGTATAGGACCTCCGTCGGCTGCGCTAGCGACGTGCCACCTCCGACAGTACAGAGTGTCGGCTCAAGTTCTTGGACTACGCCCTCTTCAGTATAAAGAGAAGATAGCAGGGTCGAGTTTTGCTGAACTACTAAGTAAGTATCGTCATGCGGGTAGAAAGACCTATACCTGTACTTAATAATGTTATGCCGCTCACCCAATTGCTGCTGCGACTTACCCTCGGGGTTACGATTTGACCTAAAGTGCTCATCCCCCGCCACTACGTGATTTACGTCGTAAAGTGGGTTAGGGAATATGTCGGACGTCCCCTGTGCTAGCGCCCGAACAGTCTCTGCGGAATCGGTCACCACTATAACGTGCTCAGCCATAGAGTGCAGCGAGTTCCAATAGTTTTGTGCTCTAGGTGCTGTAATGGGATTAAGGTGACCTCGTGCACCTGCTAGAACAGCGTACCCATCTCCGATGTTCTCGTCCGCATAGAATGTACAGCGTAAATCCCCCACGATTCGAAGCGTACCTATCGCGCTAATAGGCCCTAACGCTGTGAGAGCTGACCTTGCGTTGTCTCGGTCCAAGAGGGGAACGCCTGACGAATTAAGACTCTTTGCTATGTCCTGTTCGCCTCTCGTGAGGATGGAGGCATTATCCACAGACGTAGTTAAGTGAATTACAGGCTGACTGCCTCCGCCATCCACCACCGTTAAAGGCAAGTCCTCAGGGTTATAAGTAAGGGGCTCACCCTCCCAATCTACGTAGAGGCCAATCGCTTCATTAGAGTTGATCTTAGCCGCTGCCAACAATGGGATGCTAATAGACCCCTCTTCCGTGTTTACAGGAACCGTTCGTCTTAAGGCACTAAGGGGGCTAGTTAAGCGGTTAGGGTCGGAGACTCCATGCTTAGTCCGGCTATCGGCTGACCACGCTCGCTCACCTCCAAGATCAACGATTAAACCAGCGTGCGCTAGTGGCGTATACAATTGGAGTTGTTCAGTCACCCCTAGCAGGGTGTCTAAGAACATCGTATTTTCAATGCCCGCATGTGTGATACGAACTCCCGAAATCATCTCTTCGGACAATACGTGTAGCGTGTTACGCTTTCTACTGGCGCGAGGCGTATTAGGTAACGTGTCCGTGTAGCCGCGAGTAAAGGATGACATGCGCACGCCATCATCCCTGCTGTAACTCGTTAACGAATTCCCATCGTAAATGTTGATGTCCATTCCTGAGCTGTGCGCGCTGTCGAACGTTACCTTCTCTACGCGCCCTGACTTGGTTCGTATGATGCTTGGGTACGAGTTCGATACTAATAGCCTAGTAGACTCCGCGTCTCGGACCAAGGCAGCGTCCGGCGAGCTGAGATCATATGTTTGAAACGAGGCGTTAGTTATGCCTGACTGCTCTGTGATCGCAGAACTTAGCGTCTTCCCGAGCTCCTTAGAAACGGGTGCAAGCATAGCTGCACTCTTAACATGCGCGGTGACATAATAAGGTATATCTGCTGACTTAAGGACCGAGTGGATCGCGAATGTATCTACGAGAGCCGAGCTTACCTCGACTGACGAAATCGACGTGACATCGGCAGGTGCAGACGAGATTACGTCCCACGTAACACCTTCCCATGTAGGCTGACCTGAAATAGGGTTTATGTTTTGGAATGCGCCGTATATAGATGAAGTGGCGTCTCCACTTTGTGCATATTCACTTAATCGACGTACTCTACCGAAGTTATCGAACGTAAAGGTCTCTGCTCCCGCCGCTGTTCCGTCAGCTCTAGTAGTAATAAGCTTAAACCAAGACCTTGTCTTTCGAGGCACCTTTCTAGCTGTTCCCAGTGTCTCCTCAATCGTTAGCCGCCCGACCCCGGCGTTATCTATTTCGAGGGTAAATGGAGCACTAAATGGATGCGTGACGTCTATGGTCTCTAGGCCTACGTATTGTACGAGTGTGCCGGTGTCCGTACTGGCACTCCCGTAAGCATTCTCAATCGCGTCAGCTACTGCAATGGACTCGGGATATTGTTCCGCGGGGACGGTCAAGAGTATTCGGTTAGACGTGAGCCTAGTCCCGCTACAAACGTCCTCATTTAAAAGGTTTCTTACGTGACCTAAGCTCGCTTTGGAGGCTAGCGTGCCATGAATTAGCAGATCCTCACAGTTTAGGGGGAATTGCGTGCCTGCGGTCGGATTGTGGTTATATATATCTTTTAAGAGAGACGCATCCTCCGGGCGAACACCTCCCGCGGCTCGCTCAATCTCTAGTACTACGTCATCGCCATAGGACGATATGATGAAGTCATCATAATTCGTATACGTCTCGAGCTGCCCGTTTACCTCTCTGGAGATATAGGGCAGCGTGTCTAGTGGAAGTAGCGGCAGGAAGGTGCTCCCATCGGTAGGGATCTGTGTATACTCATTCGTGAGATCCGCACCGCGGAGAGATGCCATAGCCTGACATAGGGCAGTTTGCGTGACCACTGAACTGGTCACAGTAATCCCGTCAAGGTATACGTTAGGCGAGAAAGCAACTTGGTCACCATAACTAGCGGTAGTGACCGGGTTAGACCGCGAGAATACACCTTGAAAGAGGTAGTACAGGAAGTCGTCAGAGCGAACCCTAAGCCTCCGGTCTGACGACCGAAGAAACGGCAGAAACGTCAGTTGAGACAAAGGCTCATAGCGGACTCGGTTAGAGTGGTTGAGCTCTAACTGGCCGTCCTGAGGGTGCGCGCCTGAGAAACTATTTTGCTCGCCGACAAACGTAACTAGAGACTCGCTCAAAAGTAAAAGTGAGCGTTCCTCAGCGAATATGTCAATAGCCTGATCTGCGCCCGCGGGCGCACCATCGGGCAAGTATGCTCCCTGCTCTTCGCTACCAAGCACGTAATATATGTGGCTATAAGTCCGCAGAGACGTAGTAAACGGTGTATCTACATCTAGGCAAGAAATGTTACCGGGATATATGTGTCGATACTCCGTGCCCTCGGTTAACTTCGAATCGACGGACGACGTCGCACGGATTCGATGCTCTGTAGGAATAATCGAATTTGTAAACGCCCCATACCCTATGTTTGCGTATCCAAGTGACGGAGAGATTGTAACACTGAACTCTCTATGAAGATGGAACTCCATCCCGTCAATTGGCATGAATCGAGCAGACTTCGGGGAAGTCCAAGTGTGCATCCGAACACGAACTTGCCTAGTTTTAGAATAAGCGGGGTGCGGTAAAATTAGTCCTGTGGTTTGGGGCCGATCTTGTACTTCTTTAGCGATCATAGGGATGTCGATGATGAACAATCGCCCCACGTCTGCCTCCGAGAAGAAAGCCTTTCCGGGCAACCTTACGGTGAGTCCGTTAGCGCCGTCTAACTCCGCCGGAGTGCCGTTATAAACGTAAGATCTTCCCCCGATTTGCATGACTTCTCTGAAGAAGTCTACTACGTCTTCTCGCGCCTCACGACTGTCCTGTCTGAGCGCGGTAGGCAGCACCTTGCCGGTAACCGTAACTGCGGGAAACTCGTTAAGGAAGAACTCAATAAGCTTAGCGGCTTCCCAGTCACCTTCGAGTAAAGCAGCGTCAATGTTGCTTATGAGTGTTTGTCGGGCAGCATCACTGCTAATGCTGTGCTCCGCGACATAGTAGGCCTCTCGAGTACGAGTTAACGCACTCGTATCCGGAGAATTGCGCCACCCACCAATGCCACTAAAAATGGATAACTTGCTCGGAACGGCGGCGTACTGAGACGGCGATACGCGTAAGGGGCCGTAAGCATGAGACCCAATTAAGTAATCTAGCTTATACAACTCCTGTGTGTCTTCGGGGACGGAGTACAGCTTTGGGAGCTTAAGTACGCCGCCTACCGCATTGATGGCTCTAAGCGATGTAACGATCGAGTAACTGCTTGTATTAGAGTACGGGTCTAAGGCGCCTTGGAGATCATGCACCGTCTTACGCAGTGCGGTATCGTCTCCCGCTGTAGTGCTTATATCTCGAGCTAAAGTACGGATGCGGAAACGTCGGCTACTAGATATGGGCGCGTAGTCATGCCCATACCTGCCGACCCCGTAGTACTCTCCACGAACACCGATCCCGGACTTTACTAGGATAACCTCAGCAATATCTTCGTTAGGCGTGAGTGTAGTCGGTACCTGCACCTCAGAAACGAAACTTGCGGTTTCTGAGTTAAGACTAAAGACCTCACCGAAACTGCCCCCGAAATGGCGGACTCCTATAGTGCGATTGTCGTCTCCGACGAAGTCTACCTCGAATACACCTGAGGGTACAATGACGAGGTCACCTTGATTTACGAAAGTTAAGCTCGGTAGCCTATCCGCAAACCGTAAAGTAAAGAAGTCGATAACCTCTGCAGGGACATAGTCGCCATTAACGGTACGGGTTAGGTATCTAGGCCCGTGAATAGTGCCGAGTTGATCTGCGGCAGCGTAGTAGTCAGGGTCGGCATCTATTTCTGCGCGGTTATATACGCTTCCAGGCACACTAAGACTGGCTAGAGCTGCGTCTCGTCCCGCTTCACTTAAGGCGATGAAGGAGTAGTCGAATCTGAGGCTCGGACTAGTCCGACCCGCAGTCGTGCCGAAGACATACTGACTACTAGTATCCTCTTCTCCGATAATAAAGTCATAGGATAGGTTATCCACGAGAACGGGATCTGTGGCGTCTTTAGCCATTTCAAATAGGACCTGCAAGTATGCCGCATCAGTAAAACCTGCATCTAATTCTTTATAGCCCTCTATGGACGTAGTGAGTACCTCGCCACCTACGAGAGTTACGTTGATTGAGGACACTACCCCTTCGGCCACGCGACAAGGATACACTCGCTGAACATCACCCCTTCGGCTACGCCGAGTACGGCGCTCAACGAGGTCAACATTGTCAGAAAGCTTACTTAATACGCGGTTAATCCCCGTACTAGTGCGGTCTTCCCCGCGTACTAGAAATGCACCAGCGTTTAAAGCTCGATTTTGCTTGTTACTCGTGCTCATACGGACTTGGCCTACGCGAGAAAAGCCGGCCGGGTGTGGAGTTGGGTGAAGATGCAAGTAGGTGATCGCATCTGAGGTAGGAATCTCCTGCGCTAAGATCTCTAGAGTGTCGTAAGAGTCGTGAATGAGCGTAATGAGGATGCGAGAGTCATCGATACGAGTGTCTAAAAATCTAGGAGAACTCGAGTCGGCCGGTATCTCGTAGATCTCCGTCATATCTCGGAGAATGTCCGTAATACTTACGCTATCTATTACGATCTCGCGCACCTCTTGTGCTTGTGTAATCGAATTACTAAATCTAAACTTTAGAGTAGTAGATAGGATATCAGGCGAGTACTCGTGCTGCACTTCTTGATAAGACTGCACGACTGCTCGAGCGAGATAGACGATATCACCACCACCAATTAACTGTGCTTTTCCGGTATAGTTACTCATTAGTGACGCAGCTCCCAAATAATCTCGAGCTCGATGCCGCTCGTTTTAGGTATAGGGTCGAAAGAGTGATAGGCGACTGGAGACTGGCTGCTCGCTTGATCGATGTTAGTGTCTCGTGCGCCCGACTCGAAAGTATCTTGATTGCCATTAGTGAACAACCCACACTCTGAGATTAATACGGATGATCCAGGCGACAAGATGAATTCTGGCTCTGTAAAGACGCAGGTGTAGCGGACTGCTGTGCGGACGCCCCCGGCTACAGTTTGAAAGGTAGTACGTGTGTGCGCGATTTCCTTTAGAAAAGAGCCCGGCTCCCACGCCAAAGGTGTCTCTACGCGTGCGACGTTAACGGTCTCCGGCTGTGATCCACTACCTAGCCCCATATAGAATATAAGGTCCGAACGAATAGGGTCTCCATTTGCGTCTGCGGTCTTAAGGAAGCAAGAGTACTCTCTCCCCGTGTTAGTCCAAACGTTATGTCCTATCCGCTCATGAACAACTTCCCGGGTGTCCTTCTTTACGGTGCGGATTAACACGTTACAAGACTCACCAATATTATCGAACATAGAACACCTCTAACTATATAATTCTGCCAAGCGCGCCCCACGTCATGGTGTTCGACCTACGGGGCGTGAAGTAATCTGAGTGTATCCCATCCTGCCTGATAAGGCTACAGCTAAACACCCCTGTAAACACCTGCTGCGCGTTCAGCGGGTGCCCGAAAGCGTTAGTAAAATGGATATCACCTGACTCACGGGAGCATACTCGTAGGACTCCAGGGCCCTCCCCTAAATCTTCTCTTATAGGTAGGATAAGTATATCGCCCGGAGACAGCTCTAGCTTTGAATGTCTGTTGCGTAGAACTCCCTCTGTAAACTCAAACTTAAGATTGCGGAGTATGAGGTTTACTGAACTGCCTACCGCGAGTTCCTGTTCATCTAGGTCATCCTCACCTTCAGTTGTACCAAGCTTATACGAGGTAAACGGCGTCTTCGTAAGAACTCTAGGCGACATAACTTCAGTAAACACGCGAGAATCGCTGATCCCTACAATCTTAGCTTGGATGAGCCCTCCGACCTCTAGCATCTCGCCTACGTCAAGCCCCTTAGTGAAGGCGTGCTCTCCTATATCAAGGAACGGCGTACGATTTCCACCTCCGCTGGGCAGCACGAACCCATGGAAGCGCCGATCGCGGATTAGTTCACGTAAGATAAGCATATCACCCGTACCGCTGCTGATGCCGCGCACTCGGGGGTAAGTGAAGACCGTAAATTCCTTTGTCACCGCGTCTTGCTGTGTATGCAGGACCCGCAGTCGACCAGAGTTTGACCCGTCATCCATCTTTAATGTGACAATGTCCCCGTTACCAAAGTTAGTAGAGGATTGCCCTAGGTAACTTAATTCTAGCCGATCTCCTTCTATGGGTATCGTAACAGAAGTGCGAAGTCTCGCATCGGATAGCTTACGGTACACGAAGAACCTCTGCGGTTCGGTAGGAATACCTAGTAGGTTAAAGCGATCCTCGATAAACTGAGTTTTAAGCCGCAACTCCGTCTCGCTAACTACGTCAACGATTTCAAATTTTGTCGTGCTTAAAAGGGTGAGTTCTACGAAGTCACCTACCTCTATCCACGGATACACGCCGGTAGCGTTAAATTGTTTGTCTAGCCCAACAGTATTGGCTACATCGATAAAACCTCCCGTAGCTGAGGTAAGGATTACTTCTCCGTTAGGTAGGTCGACTTTAGAAAGTAACCCATCTCTAGGGAACCACGTCGTGAGAGGCAGTATAGGAGCTTCGTCACGATTTGATGTCCCGGGGATAGAGTCGTCGTAGATGTTCGCCGGCCCTCTGTGGTGATACGGGTTATCCGCCAACGTAGATTTTACTTTGAAGAAGACTGTGTCCTCAATGTCTATGTAGTCTACTAAGAACTTAAGCATTCTTATGAAAAAGGTCGTGTACGTCGGCTTTGTTTCTGAAATTAGCGCCCTCATCAGTGTGAGCTTTTCAGGATTAGACGCAAGCGCCGGAGTGGAATCGGCGTCGATTAGTACCGCAAACCGGTGACGATCGATAATGTCGTTTAAAGCAAATGTGCGGTTCGCGGTGTAGAGATCGATGACCCGAACTCCTTCACCTATAGAAGCATACTGCTCGATAGTGTCCCCTACTTTGTATTTGGTGCCGGTACTAGGGTTAGCTGCTAGCCCTGACGTAGATCTTAGCCTCGATGGACTCGTAGCGCTCACCTCATGCGTAGTCAGGCGCCCAGTCAAACCATTTTGAGCGTTAATCTCCTCAAGGACAACGTGTACTTCCTCCGGTTCTCCCGTCGCCGATACTCTATATTCCTCATCGATACTACGTATTACTGACCTAAACGGGGCTACGGGAATACCGAGTGACAACGAGATTACGTCGTCGAGAGATCCCACGGTTGAGGCGGTAACCCTCTTCTTTATAATCGTTGCTACGGCGTCTCGGTAGGTACCCTTGTTATTAAGCGAGTTCCAAAAGTCTCGACTTAATCCGACCGCGGATCCGAAGGTACGCTCAATGCGCTCGCTGTTGTCGAACACAGCATACTCTGCCCAGAGTTTATCGACTAGCGCGTCATATAGCGCTGGGACGCGGAGTTCTAAATATGCGTTATCGGACTCGACGTAAAACTCTGCGTTAATAAACTCAGATGGTGACGGTGGAGTCACTTGAACTGTATTTCCTGCAACGGAAGTAACGTAATACGTCCCTGTACCGAGCCCAGTTGTCACTACTAGCTTCTGCCCGACGATGATTCCCGCTAAAGAGAAGTCGTACCCGTCCGCGCTAAATGTATTGCGAGTACTCGTACGCAAACGGTAGCCGTAGTCTTCAGTTCGCCGTACGTAAAAGTCTAAATTTTCGTAGAGCTCAAGGGGAGTTTCTTTGATTACGTTACCGGTAGAGGTAGCAACCCCGCCGTCAACTTCACGCATCCGTGTTACAAAAGACGTAAGCCGGAATAAAGTCCGTACTGCATCATCGAGTAGTATTTTTCGTCGGCGGTACAACTTAATACCACGCAGCGCCAAATTCTTCGCGTGTGGTCCGCCAACACCTACCTGATATACGCTCTCAGCCTCTAGCCAAGAGCCTTTATGGCGAGCTCCCCACCCAATACTGAGCATATCCGCCTCAAGGAGGCTAGCGACGTCTTCGCCATAAGCATCAATCAGATGGGTCTGGAGCGCAGTATTAGGGTCGATCGCTACTAGATCACCAAATACGGAGGTTACTGTGGCATAGAGTGTTACGCGCTTCGACGTGATTAAGTCTGACGCTTCAGCCTCTACAATGTCACCTACAGTTACGCCCAACATTTCTGCCTGAGAAATTTTCAGCTGTATTGGAATGGACATATCGAGAGAAGAACTGAGCGGAGCGTCCACATCTATGTATCCGTCCCCACCCCCCGAGGATAAAAGGTAATCTTCACCCGATTTTATGATCACGGATGATAAGTAACCGGGCACAAACACTCTGAGGTCATAGTTCTCTGGCAGGTCTGAGGGTGCTATGTCTTGTGGCGGGACAGAAAAGACCGCTATGCCGGCAGAGGTCTTACCTACTCCCGCAATCTTAGCGTCTACTCGATACCCTGAGCGTGTGTTGGTTAACCTCGCAGGTCTCCCAATGTCAAACCTCTGAGGCAAAATCCCGTTAACTAGTAACATATCTGACTTAATTAACTTAGCGTCGTACCGCTGCTGCGCCTCTTTTATAGTGACTCTAGCACTAGTGTCTGAGAGACGTTGTACCGATTGTACCTCTGCGCCAAACAGGATTTTCGCTTCAGCAATGTCGGTAGAGAGAGAAAAAGACTGCCACTTGCGGAACACGTCAGCCTGCAGCGAGCCCACGGTAATTGAGTCTTTTACATTAAAAATGTCCATCAACTCAGAAGCGGCGATGGCTTGAAAGCTGCTCCAAATCGCTTCTATCTTTATACGATCCGTTTTATCTAGCATTGACCAAAAGTCCGGAAGCGTTTGCCATATCCAGCTCACATCGTACTCAATACCCCCACTATACGCGACAGATGCCGGCTGGCCGATGATGAAACTAACACTCGGGGACTGCGCGCCCCCGTTTGCGCCGGACACAAGTAAAGAAATCGTATATACGCCTACTACGTCCACCTCTAGCGTCGCTTCGGCTCCGGTTGGCTTTAGTCGCGTCACCGATTTCGCGGGTGCGCTGACAACTTCCCAATCGTAGAATAGCGGATCGCCTTCGGGATCGGGAGAATAACCTCCTACACAGATAAAACGTGCCGTGGAGTTAAGGCCATATTGAGCAGACCGAGGGTCTAGGTAGTCCGCCTCCGCGGCATAGGACTCCGGATCTCCGATATACCAATCCGGGGACCCTGTATAGACTGTACTATTCCCTATGTTTGCCATAAGAGCCTCCTGTAGAGGCTCGCTCCCCTACTTACCTAATATGATGTAAACGCCTGTACCGACAAGTACTGAACTTAGACCAATTGTAACCCAAGAGTAAAAGCTATTCCATTCCCTCTCCGACTTTAGGCTTGATTCTAGGTCAGTTACTCGCGTTTTAGCGCCTTCTAGTTCCAAGGATATAGAGTTATATTGTCGCTCACAACGCACCATCATGGCGTCAATCTGCTGAGTCTGCGATTTGGTGAGCGCGTCGATTCGACCCTCGCAGGCTACACCGGAGAACTCGAGTTCGTTACGGAGAATAATGAAGTCCTCGACGGTTAGAAGCATGCCCTCTCTTTCCGACTTTCTATCGATAGGAAGATACTCGGCGCGAATGACTAGATTATCGGTCAGACGTATTTCTTCATAAATAGGGCTTAAAGTCGGAATAGGGGTCAGCGTAAATAGGACAGATAATATCACGAACATTAGTTAACCCCGCATATCTTACAGCGCAGGCGCTTATAGCTCTCACGCATTTCTGCGACCTTAGCAGAACACATAGCTTCTTCTCGGGCGGCAGATTCCTTAATATAAGTCGCGCGCGATTCAGCAATGCCCTTCTCGATCTCGCTCACTTGTACAGTCAGTTCAGATATTCGAGCGATGTGAGGGCGACAAATCACTGAAGGGTCCGTCTCCTTAAACGAGTAACCCGCATAGAACGAGACTGCAATGATAAATAAAATGCCGCCGCCTACAGCGTACAGTTTTGCGTCGAGATCGAAGGGTGGCATTATGACTCCTTTTCCTTTTTAATTTGCGCCCGAACCTTATCGAATGGCTTCGATGGATTTGAGGGTTGAGTAACAGAAGTCTCCGCGAGGTGCGTATACTTGTCGAGCGCCGCTTGCCCCAAAATGTACCCGACCTGCAGAAATCCTGACGTGATAATCATCGCAACAAGAACCATAAAGGCATAATGATCTATCGCATTTTTATACTCTAAGATCACGTAGAAAATAAGTAATTTCCACGTAAGCTCTCCTACGAGGTAAGCGGCAAACTTTTTAGATCGGAACTTACTAGAGCTCATGGGTTGACCCTCGGCGAAGGAGGCCCGGCGGGCCGATACGGAGCCGCGAAGGAGTGCGCTGTTCTTGGTATCGCTGCGATTTGACGCTCAACACGGTCAAGTCGAGCATCTAAGCGCTCTAGTTTTTGGTCTAACTTATCCATTGTTTTTTGCAACCCGATAAGTACAGTCTCGAGTGCGTCAAAACGCGCTTCGAGCTTCGCGATCTGCTGAGACACATTAGAGTCTCGGTCTCGAAGGTATTGTATAGCCGCCTTGTTGTCGGATAGCGCAGTCTTTAGTGTCTCGACCTCGATCTCCATACGCGAGGTAGCCCCGACCTGCAGGAACACCCAAGCCATCGCAGGAACGATGAGCACCGTAATAATATCTTTTGCGCGAGACCAAGAGTCCTGCGACACACCTAGCTGTGTTCTGTCAGAATTGATCATTACTACCTACCTATGGCTTAGTGAAGAGAAACGACGTACCAGTCAGTCCCGTCACTGATAAGGCGCATCGTCCGACGTGCCGGCAAATTCGCGGTTACGCCTGAAATATCCGTACCCTCAGAGAAGAGGTTTTGACTGTTACTGTTATATGTATTTACCACGCGGTTAGAGGCGCTGTTATTGATGAGCATCAGTTCGCGACCCTTTGTGTTGTTCGCGCCTGTCTTAGACTGCGGCAACGTGATATCGCCCGCAACAAAGACGATATGATCGTCGGAGTTTAGAGACGTTGAGTGATTGTAGAACACAGCGCCTTGTAAGATAATACCCGACTCGCCGCCGGTAATTGAACCCTCTACGTTAAGATTGCTCTTAACGACTAAAGTCTTGCCGTCGGCGACCTCAATGTTGGACCCCGCGGAGTTTAGGAAAAGATTACCAGAGCCTGTAGTAACCTCGCCACCAGTGACCTTAACAGTGCCGTCAGTAAGTTCCGTCGCGGTAATGCTCGCCAAGCCTGTAGTGATCTTAGCGTCGTTATTTAATACAAGCGCCTTACTCGCGACTGCAGTACCTGCGGTGATGCCTGTGTAATTAGCTGCTTGAGATGCGCTGAGCCCGGAGAGTGTGTCGAGCTGTGCGTCGTATGCCTGTACGTTCGTACCAATGACTAACCCGAGCGTGGTCTTTGCCGCGGCTTGGTCAGCGTCGTCTAACAGAGTGAGGGCGAAATCTGTGCACGTGATTTCCTCTACATCGCCCGTGTTATCCGATGAGCGACCGAGGAGCTTATTGGTGCCGATGTTCTGCATCTTCGCGAAGGTAACCGCGTCATCTGCGATCTTAGCGGTAGTTACGTTAGCGTCAGTGATTTTAGCTGTAGTAACCGCGTCATCTGCGATCTTAGCGGTAGTTACATTAGCGTCAAGGATCTTGATAGTCGTAATCGCGTCATCAGAAATGGTTATAGCGCCGAGGTTATTTCCAATGTCTCCCGACAACGCTACGTTCGTAAACTGACCGTTATCGTTGACCAAGATGTGACCTGTGCCCGAAACTGACGCACTTAAGGTGTCACTAATAAAGTCAATCTTTGCGGCGGTAACACCGTCGTCGGCTACCGCATTTGTATCGACAGCGTTATCAGCGAGTTCGCTTGCGGTAATAGCGTTAGCCGCGATTTGTGTAGCGGTAATCGTATTATCGGCAATGTTACCCGCTACTATCGTAGCGTCTGCAATCTTAGCAGAAGTGACAGCATCGTCAGCGATCATAGCCGTAGCCACCTGAGTGTAGCTTACGTCTGTGCCGTCAGAAGAAAGGACAGTATTCGCGCTACCCTTAGCAAGGTATGCAGGATCACCACTGCTATCCCCGTGGATAATACTGCCCCGAGTAATACCTGTCATCTTACCGAGAGTAACTGCGTTGTCTTGAATCATTGCAGTCGCTACTTTTGCATTTCCGATAGTGGTTACGCCGGTATTGCCCATTGATACGTCGCCGCTTAATGCAGCTGCAGTAAAGCCTGTACCATCACCAATAAGGATCTGCGTGTCCGCAACCGCTTTTTCAGTCAACACGCCACTAGAGTTCGCGTCCCGTACCAAAATTGAGTTCGCAGCTACGTCTTGAATCTTTGCTAGGGTGACGTTGCTATTCGTAATCATAGCTGTCACTACAGCGTCGTCTACAATCGTCACAGCACCTGCGTTAGAGAGCGTGACATCTCCGCTCACAGCGGTCGCTGTGAGCACGTCAGACCCGTTACCTACTAGGATTTGGGCGCTAGTTACGCTCGCGAGCTTAGAGTGCGCGATCGCTGCAGACGCGTTGATGTCCGCGTTCACGATAGCACCGTCCGTGATCATCGCGCTCGTTACCTGGCTGTAAGATAAATCAGTTCCGTCTGAGTATAGGACAGTATTAGCCGTACCTGCTGTCAGTGCAGCGGGATCGCCGGATGTGTCTCCATGAATGATGCTGCCGCGTGTGATACCCGCCATTTTGGCGAGGGTGACCGCGTTGTCTGCGATCTTGGCCGTAGCCACAGCGGCGTCCTCTATATTCGCGGTAGCGATTGTACCGTCAGCAATCTTCGCAGAGGTTACCGCGGCGTCTACAATACTCGCAGTGACTACTGCGTCAGACGCGAGCTTTGCCGCCGTTACGGCATCTGCGGCGATCTTCGCTGTCGTAACGTTCGCATCAACAATGTTAGCTGTAACGACAGCCTCATCTGCGAGCTTGGCTGCCGTTACGGCATCTGCCGCAATCTTCGCTGTCGTAACGTTCGCATCAACAATGTTATCAGTGACGACCGCGTCGTCTGCTAGCTTAGCGGCAGTAACTGCGTCAGCCGCCAATTTCCCAGTAGTCACGTTGAGGTCAGTAATCTTAACAGTCGTTACCGCGTTACTCGCCAAGTCGCCAGCTACGATGGACTCGTCTACAATCTTTGAGCTGTTGACCGCGTTGGAGGCGATATAGTCGAGGGCGACCGGCGTACCTTGCCAAACGCCCGTAGCGATCGTACCTACAGTCGTGAGATTTGCGCACGTTGTAATAGACGCTTGAGTCGCCGTGTTGACCGTACCGTCAAGGTCAGCCTTGAGCGTGGCCTGCGTGCCACTAAATACGCTAGATGTATCTGTCGCGTCCGCGATCATAACGAACTTCTGATCCGTATCATCGAGGCCCATGAACGCGACCTTCGCGCCCGAGTTGTTGTACTTGAGCTTGATGCCGCGGTCTAAGTTATCGTCGCTCGTGCTGTCACCGAGCTCGAAAACAGGGTCAGCGACGCTGACTGTAGTTGAGTTAACCGTAGTCGTTGTCCCGTTGACCGTTAAGTTACCCCCGATCGTGACGTTATCGGGTAGGCCGATAGTAAACGTATCATCAGTAAGCGTAACGTCTACCTCATTAGCGGTTCCGTTGATGTTCAAGTCACCGCCTAGAGACAATGTATCGTCGGGACCCGTACCGGTTGTCTTGAGATTGATTAAACTGTTCACCAACTTCGCGTTTTCGATGGTTGAATTCGCGATCTTTGCATTAGTAACTGCTGCGGCTGCGATGGCAGCCGTATCTACCGCGTCGTCTGCTAGCTCACTCGCGGTGATTGCGTTAGCGGCGATCTGCGTAGCAGTAATCGTATCATTAGCAATGTTCCCCGCCACGATGGTCGTATCTGCGATCTTTGCGGAGGTTACCGCGTCGTCTGCGATGTCCCCCTCTACGATGGTCGCATCCGCAATCTTTGCAGAAGTAACTGCACCATTTGCGATGGTCACTACGCCCTCGTGGGTAATCGTGAGGTCGCCGGACAGCGATTTGTTTCTAAACTCACTGTCCGCGTTGTCGTAGATAAGCACCTGAGCGTCGCCTAGCGTTGTCTCTCCCGCGCCTCCGATCGCTACGCCCCCGAGTTCGTCGAGGGTAATGTCCGTACCACCGGAGTCTACATAAGATTTAGTCGCTACATCTTGTGCGTCAGAAGGGTCCTGTACGTTGGTAATGCGGACAGTTGTGTTACCTGCGCTGTCAGCAAAAGATACTGTGCCGCCAACGCTAAGGTCATTAGACGCTAGGTTAGACATGTCTGAGCGTAGGAGTTCTACACCGCCCTGGGTAGAGCCGTCGTGAACCGCTGCGGTCTTCGTGTCTGTAATATACGTAATCTCGCCCTCGGCTCCTGTAAAGTTACCAGTTTGAGTCTTTGTGCCTCGGCGTAATTGTAGCTGCTTATTTGCCATTAGAAGAGTCTCCTTTGATCAAGAATACCGCAGTCAACCGTGCGGTCAGAGGAAGTAAACGCTGTTCCAGCATCTAAAGTGTAGTCAGGTGAGTTCGTCAAGTCTGCGCCCATGTCGTAAACTTCAGTGAGATTACTTGGTACTGACAGCGAGTTCGTTGTGGTTATACTACCACCAGACGTGGCCCATTGACTAGTATATGAGTACTGCCCGTCAGAATATGAAAGATCACCTGCTGCGCTAAAGTGGGCCCGCGTCTCTGCGGCGCTTGGGCCAATATACGTGATCGTATTTCCGGACATAGAGAGGCTTCCGTCTCCCCCAGAGTCCGCCACAGTTATGGCGCTTTGTAGACCAGACTGTGCATACGACTTAACGGCAGAGGCGGTAATCCTACGGTTTGTCCCGTCCGCGCCGTCGTCGATGATAAGAAGATCAGTGTCTTCAATGGTTGACGTCGCAGCGGCCCCGTCTATGTCGAGAGCACTGAGGCTCACCTTACCCGGAGTAGAAATCGTAGAGAGTTTGCTGTCTCCGATAGATCCTGCAAGGTTTTCCGCGGTGATGCCTCCCGCTAACATAGCGTTTGTGACTTCGCCTGAGCCGATGGAGATTGTTACGTCTCCCGTAGCCCCGCTCACGTCGATACCGTTACCCGCAATAGCCTGAGCTACGTAGTTACCCGTAGTTTCAGTGCCAAGGACGACACCACCATCTCTAATCGTAACTACGCCACTAGACACGTCGAAGTTATCAGCGCTAAATGACGCGACACCCTTATTACTACTAGAGGCATCTTCTGCAGAGAACGTGACAGTACCGCTACTCTCACTAATATCTAAGCCTTCCCCGGCGGAGTACGTAACTGTCCCTCCAAGCGAGATTGCCGTAGAGTTGCCTCCGTCGCTCACCGTGATCGCGCTGTTAGCGAGCTTACTATTGGCAATCGAAGCGTTCGTAGCGATGTGCGTATTACTAATGCCGCCCGCCTTAACAGACAGCGTTTTCGCAGAGCCGCCGTTAAACGTCGTACCGCTATCTAGCGACAAGGATGAGTCATCAACGCTTAAGTCTGCCAGGTTGCTTCCTAATGCAACTCCAGAGATCATGCTGTTCTCGAGCATGGCATTGGTAACGCCGCCGCTCTTTACAGCAATTACGGGATTAGTGCTTAACGCGCCGCCCCCTTCAAGGGCCCCGCTTCCTGTGACTGTGCTCGTCTTATCAGCCTTAGCTGCCAAACTCGTCGTGATACCGCTCGCGTAACTCGCGTCATCTCCGATCGCCGCCGCTAACTCATTGAGCGTATTTAAGGTCCCCGGTGCGCCGTCGACAAGAGCGTCTATGCGATTCTGTACAAAAGCCGTTGTCGCGATCTGCGCACTGTCCGTGAGGGTAGACGCGGTAACTGCCGTAGGAGTGCCTGTGAGAGCCGGGCTAGCTAAGGGAGCGTAAGATGAGATGTTTAACGCGTCGACGTAAGATTTAACCGACTGCTGCGTAGGCACGTGAGACGCGCTGTTACTCGAGAGGTCATCTTCGTCATTTACGAAGCTGAAGCCGGACGCGTCAGAGTTCGCTGCGTGCACGAGTTCTAGCCAGCTACCTCCGTGCGCGTAATATGCTTTCCCTGTGCCGTGAACGTGCGCGAACATGCCGTGGTAGGTAGACGCGCTAGGCAGGTCTGATAGCTGAGAGTATACGTTGGCATACTTGAGCGTACCACTAATGTCGATGTTATCCGATAGAGTAAGAACCCCGTCAGTCCCTATCGCTAGGTTCGCCCCGACTTTGATTGAGCCTAGGCTGCTAGCTGTGGCAGCCACGTTGGGCCCTGCAGGGCCTTGTGGTCCCGTAGGGCCACCCTGCCCGTCCTGTCCAGCAGGTCCTTGGTTACCTTGCGGGCCTGTGTCTCCCTGCGGCCCCTGATCTCCGGTATCGCCCTTAAGCCCTTGTGGTCCTGTAGCACCCGTAGCACCCGTAGCGCCGTCAGCTCCTTGAATACCTTGTGGACCTTGTGCTCCCGTAGCACCAGCGGCTCCATCAGCTCCATCAGCTCCCGCAGGGCCTTGTACACCTTGAGTCCCCTGATCTCCAGTATCGCCTTTATCTCCTTGTATACCTTGAGGCCCTGTTGCTCCCGTAGCTCCGTCAGCGCCATCATTACCTGCAGGACCCTGAAGACCTTGATCTCCGGTATCTCCCTTAGGTCCCTGCGCGCCTGTTACCCCATCAGCGCCATCAGCGCCATCAGCTCCGTCAGCACCTGCAGGGCCAGCGGCCCCAGTTGCGCCTTGCGCTCCCTTAGATCCCGCAACAGCAAGCAACGGAGGAGACCCTGAAGACGAGGACACGATCCCGTTAGAATTTACAAAAGATCCTGACCCCGTTAGGAGTATGTCGCCACCATCGGCCCGAGTTAGCGTTAACCGCTTACCTGTGACCTTCTGAATACTCGTAGCTGAAATGCCGAGCGACGCGGTGAAGGAGTTGCCGAGTACATCAGACGAACCGTTCGTTAGCGTAATCTCGGTTGCAGAAGACTCAGAGCCTAGAGTCAAAGCAAGACCGGGATATGTAGACGAGTTTGTGCCGCTATTGTGTGAGAACGCTGAAGCGGTTATCCCGATGCTCGCGCCACTCAGCGCAGTATTGAGTATAGACGCGATCTCGGTTGCGGTGAGCGTTAAATAACTCGTTGCGCTAGGAAAAGATACCGTGTTGCTCGATTGTAGTGTAACGGTCACAGGCGAATTTACGCCATCAGATATCGTGACTGTTGGATACGTATACGAACTTCCTGAATCCGATGACACTACAAGAAGCGCGTCGCCGGTAGACGGTGTGCTCGAGAACGATCTTAATTCAGTTACACCGAATGGCTGAGATGCGGTTACAAAGTGTGAACTTGTCTTTGCGTTGATCGCTGCTACAACCTCAGAGAGCGTAGCAGCGCCAGACGCGCACGACTCGCCATTTACCACAATACTGTCGCCGGAAGACATGGACACGTCTAACGCATCCGCCTCAACAACGGGGGCTACTGCATCTGTAATTTGATAGAAGAGTTCCTCACCGCCAGCTGAGGTCGTCATCTGCCCGGAGCCACTCCCGGTGTAGTACGTGTCTCCCGCATTTCCACTAAGAAGGCTAGGGTCAGGGAAGTTATCAATTAGCTTACTAAACGGCTTGATAAAGACGACGGTGTCATTCTCAGCGAGCTCGAGAACAACGCCGATCTTAAAAGTACCCGCACCTGAAGTGCCGTAAGGAACTACGCCATCGTTGCTACTGTTCAGAACAGCGACTTGCCCTACTTGGATAGATTGCGAAGACCCAAACTCTAACCGCGCACGCTCTATGCTCTGCTGGACGCTGAACCTCGCATGCAGTTTAAGAACGGCAAGCGCGTCTGTGAAGTGCGCTGCCGCATCCTCGCCTGAGATCTGAGGAACCCCCAAGTCCGAGAGCGTAAAAAACGCGCAAGATTGACCACTCGTGAATTGGTTGATTTGATTATTTTTATAAGAAAACGCGTCGACGTCCTCGACGAGTACGGTTACAGCGTTCGGCGCTTTACTTAAGACGCTCAAAACCTTTAGACAGATTGTACCTGCTTGGTTCGCTACCCAAAACCCCACCTTGATGTCTAATCCGTCGTACTTATTAGAGCTAGCCCCGGCAAGCGCGGTGCCGAGATCTTGAGTAGTTACGGACGTCGTAAGTTGAAATCGTGTAGGTATGTTATTTGACCCGCTCGGTCCTAGACCGCTGCCGTCATCAACCGCGTAACGGCCCTCTACGGTGATGGACGAGACATTACCTACAAGTAATGGTATCGGGTTACTTCTTGTATACTTAGGCATATCTTATTCCTAGAACGAGATGATGAAATAGGCGAAGTGATCTAAACTACTGCCAAACGCATTAGTCATACCTAAGCTATCTCGATTAATCGGGATTTGAACGTTTAAGCTGCTCGACCCAAACCCGGAGAACATACCTCCGTAATTCGTGCCATTTAACGTACTCGCGTCTATATGCGAGATCACGGAGCTACTAGCTGATGTAAGCGGGTATACCGAATATTGGCCAACGGCGGCACCGAAATTAGGCACGTACGAGATTACTGACAGAGGCGCGCTGCTTTCGTTCGAAAACTCAAGACTTACGGAGTGAGCATTCCCTACGGCTGTGCCGACAATCGTGGTCGTTACGGAAGCGCCAGAAGTCTCAAAACCCGTTGTCGATAAAAATTGAGGCCTCAGAGACGCGTCGGACTCAGAGTCTCCGTAAGGGAAGAGTGTGCTATTGTAGGCGATGCGCAGTAAGTACCGTACAGCTGAACCATCAGCGCCTGCAGCTCCCGCAGGACCTTGTGGTCCTTGTGCACCGTCAGTACCATTTGATCCATCTACGCCATCTGTGCCGTCTGCACCCTTTACGTTACTCACTGTAAGGTTACTGCCACTAGATCTCGTCAATATAAGATCGTTACCACTAAGCGACGCGCCCGTAATCGAAATTCCCTCTGTACCATCCGTGCCGGAAGGTCCCGTAGGGCCCTGAGCTCCGTCGGCACCGTCTGCCCCATCATTTCCAGCGGAACCCGTAGCCCCCGTAGGTCCAGCAGGCCCCGTAGGTCCCGTAGGTCCAGTAGGTCCTTGATCACCTGTATCACCCTTAATACCCGTAAACTGTCCCAGGTCAGCCCAGACTGAGCCATCGAACATCAGTAGATGATTGGTGAGGTCTGACCCTGCGGCACCAGAAGACGGCGTGTTAATTGTTCCACCCGATGTCGACAGCTTCTGATTCACGCGCGCATCGTTAGTGGCCAAGAAGAAATATACGTTCGCCGAGGTAATATTAGCATTGCCTTGAACGTTTAAAACCTTGTTATCATCGAGTACGTTGGTCTCATCAACGCTAAATGCGTCGCCTTGAGGGCCTTGTATGCCTTGAGGCCCCGTGGGTCCCTGATCGCCCGTATCACCCTTTAGACCTTGGATGCCCTGAATACCTTGAGAGCCGGCAGGTCCCGTAGGCCCTTGAATACCTTGAGAGCCGGCAGGCCCTGTAAGTCCCGCGTCTCCTTGTAGTCCCGTAGGACCCGTGGGTCCCTGATCGCCCGTATCACCCTTAATGCCTTGAGGACCTTGTGGTCCCGTAGGCCCTGCAGGTCCCTGATCGCCCGTGTCGCCCTTTAGACCTTGAATACCTTGCGGACCCGCAGCGCCTTGTGCGCCAGGAGGCCCTTGTATGGATCCGCCGGAGATAAACGCGCTACCGTCGTATATATGTAGTGAGTCATCAGCCTGAATGAGATAAGCGTCACCTTGCGTAGGAGATGATATTAGAGCAAGCGCGCTTACCGTGGGCTCCTGTCCCTTAAAAGTAATGCCTGTACCTGCAGCTCCCTGAAGCCCCGCTAACCCTTGAGCCCCCGCAGGTCCTTGCGCGCCATCCGCTCCGTCAGCACCCGCAGGTCCTTGCGCGCCATCCGCTCCATCAGTCCCGGCCCCACCATCCGCTCCGGCAGGGCCCGTGGGTCCTTGCGGGCCCTGCAGACCACTCACGGTGGCTGCCACCCAATGGGTGCCGTCATACTGGAGTACATCATTTGTGTTAACGGAGCTCAACGATGTATCGGTAAGCGCCGCTAGTGTCGTAGCCCCACCTCCCCCAACTCCGCTCGCGACATCTGCTTCGAGTTGAGTGACTCGCGCTTCTAAGGCAGGCAATGACAGCGTGACGCTATGGAGACTCTTGATCCGGATAACTAACTCTGCAAGAGTGTCCCACCCATCCTCTAGGTGTAGGTAGTGGCTTTTAAGTCCTGAGTGGATCGAGTTCGCCGGCCCAAAGAACGCCTCGAGTTTAGCACTAAGTACGCCAATGTCGGAACTCATCGCGACGCGCGCGTCGCCTAAATATAGCCCGCTTTGTCGCATATGGAGAATGTTGGTCCATACAGGGTTACCGGCGTCGTCTGTTACACCCTGATACTCTAGCTGCAGGTCAATGATTGCCTGAGGCAAGCCATACGCCGGTTCGGAGTAAGAATGTAAACGTAAATATCGCGAGTGTAGACTGTCCGCGTGAGCGCTAGTCCAAGGGGTTGTACTTGTCCCTAGGTGTTGAGGTTCATCCGTAAGCGGATTAGGTACTACATTGATCGTCATAACTGCCTCCTAGGCGCGATATCGGTCTCGTTAATCCTTGCCCAGCTAGAGCTAGTATTGTCGTTGCTTAATGTTAAAACAACGTTAGTTTGGTTGTCAACTTCCCGACTCCATTGTACCGCTACTAAGTCTGCGCCAAGATTGAGATAAACACTCGTGATTCCGCTACTTGTACGGTTGGCTGCCCATATCTGATCTATCGAGTCCTGCGGAAGACGAACAATTGAGTATGCCCCTAGAAGAGAGGCGTGAGGTAAAGTACCGTAAGTGGCGTAATCGGTATACGGGTTATGCGGATACTCCGATACCCAGCTGACCTGCGGATAGTTTGTGGCGTGAGCGGTAACGTAAACTAGCATGACTACTGCTCCCTAAACGTACAGAGTACGCGCGCGGTAGCGTCAAGCAGATCAAGCCTGACGTTATTCTCTGCCCACTTACACATTGCCGACTTTAGCTCTGGAACACCTAACTCTGCGTCAACCGCTACAGAGTTATACTCGGCAGGCGTATAACACGCATCTACGTCAAAAGACATTTCGAGCTCAATACGGCCCTCAAAGTGACTAGGGAGTGTTAGTACGTTTGCGATGGTATGGCCGAGATCTCCGGAGTTGCTGATCGATTGGAAAGGTTGCCCCGTTATTGACGTGATCAGCAGACTAGGGCCTTCAACGACCTGCGATGACAAGATCCGATGGTTTACCGTCGGATAGTACTTAGGAGTGAGGAGGATACCTATGACGGGAAGTGCGGTCAGAGCAATCGGATCCCCCACGCCGTCTACTAGTGCGGGACCGCTAGACAGTTTAACCGCCGCTGCCACTAGCACGTGCGTTTCTAGGTCTCCGCTGTGCGCTCTCACACTTTCGTATAGGACACAATCCCCGACAGTTGTCTTTAGAGGAACGTTAAATCCTTGATCAGGCGAAAATAGGCAGTCAATACCCTGTGGAGGTATCGCGCCTCTCAGCATCGTAAAGTTTGCCGCGACTTTATCCTCTACGATTTGAGGCACGCTAGGCTGCATGTCTACATGAACCCCGAAACCTGACGAGATAGACTTAACACCTGTACTCGTCGCAGCGTACAGAATAGAGTTTAGCTCCGCTAGGTCACCTGGGAGCCTTAAAAACTCTTGGCTATCCTGTAGTACGCCACCCAGGCTCCCTGTGCCTGGGTGAGCGCTTGTGGTCTGCACCTCATTCTTCCAGTTGCGGAGATCATTTGCGCTAACCGCCATGTACGCGCTGTGGCGGTGATCGTTGTACTTCTGCGCGGCGAGCCGAGCAGTATCCCCATCTCGCCCTCGCGCAGCGTCGGTGCCGATATTAAAATAAAACTCTGGGTTAACAAACCCTCCACTATGCTGTCTAGCCATTATGAT
>Ga0098048_1000076_pt1 | contig 46182 bp, 41 predicted proteins | sample 13_taG_FD_75052 | JGI IMG/M metagenome (GOLD analysis project Ga0098048, IMG submission 75052) | Marine viral communities from the Subarctic Pacific Ocean - 13_ETSP_OMZ_AT15268 metaG | ecosystem: Environmental > Aquatic > Marine > Oceanic | place: Pacific Ocean | collected 2015-01-16 | reverse complement strand
TGAACCTTTACCAAAATAAGAATGCCCAATCCAACCCCCATTATCGGCTAAAGTAGAACCACTTGAATCTACATTTATATTTCTTACAGTAACATTTGAATTACCATTACTACTTAAATTACCATTTTCAACCAAACCAGGATAATTTGTAACACCATTAATGGTTACATTTGTATTACTACCATCTATTGTAATATATTCACTTCCAATAATAAAGTATTGATTGCTTGCATCTAAAGTAATATCATCGCCAAAAGTTACTAAAATATTATTATTTAGATTTCCATCATTTATTGTTATAGGCCAAGTATTTGAATATATATCTGAATTATATATGGTTATAATTGTTAATTGTGATGTTAATTTATATGGAGTATTTGGTTCTAATCCTATATTAGTCCATGTATCACCAGGTTTAGATTCTGTAGGAGTACCTGTTAATTTAATATTAGCACTGGCATCATCCCAATTACCATCAGCAATATAAGTATTTTGGGATGTAGTATTACCAGAAGTAGTACCAAAAATACCATCAGCATTTCCACCACTAATAGTACCTGAAGAGTAACAATTTGATACATTTGCTTGACCAGAATCACCAGCATTAGAACCACAAATACCACCAGCATTTTTACCACCAATAGCACCTGACGAGTAACAATTTGATACTGTTACTTCACCATTATCCCGGCCAGCAAATTCACCACAAATACCACCAGCACCATCACCAGTAATAGTACCTAAAGAGGAACAATTTGATACGTCTACTGTACCATTATAACCAGCACTAAAACCACAAATACCACCAGCCTGTCCACCAACAATATCACCTAAAGAGGAACAATTTGATATAGTTACTTCACCCTGAGACCGGCCAGCATAAGAACCACAAATACCACCAGCCTGTCCACCATTAATATCACCTGTCGAACTACAATTATCAACAAGTACATTTGATGAAGCTTTACCAAAATATTGTTGCCCAATCCAACCCCCATTAATGTTTAAAGTAGAACCACTTGATTTTACATTAATATTTTTTACAGTAACATTTGAATTACCATTAGTACTTGAAGTACCGTTTTTAACTAAACCAGGATAATCTGTAACATCATTAATGGTTACATTTGTATTACTACCATCTATTGTAACATAATCACTTTCAATCTTAAAGAATTGATTACTTGCATCTAAAGTAATGTCATCACCAAAAGTTACTTTAACACGACTCCCTTGATTTCCATCATTTATTGTTATAGGCCAAGTATATATATCTGGATTATTTAAGTCAGCATTTGTTAATGTCCTTGATTTTGAAATTGTAGACATTATAATATATATTTGATATAAAATATCTAAATTATTTAACCTCAGCATTCTTGACAAAATGCTTGTTCATATACTTTTGAATAGTAAAATATGTTAATTCATCACTATCATTTAATGCTAATAAGGTCTTTAGTTTTTCATCTGGTGAAATAATTTTTGAGTTTGTAGTATTTTCCAACTTATTTTCTTTAATATAGGCAACTAATGCGCGAGTTACTTCTGTTCGAGCAATTTCAGTGCCTTCAGTCTTATTCATAAATTCACACAATTCCTTTGTTACTTTGCTTGGCTTGGCAAATCCAGAGGGTTGTCTGTTTCCTTTATTCTTCGTCTTGATAACTTCCTTTTTAAGGCACTTCATTTGTTTTTTAACGTTTTTATCTAATTGTTTAATATTTTGTTGGATTCCAGTGATTTGTGTCTTCATTTGATTTAGTTGCGTAACTAATTGCTCAAATTGATTAAAAATGTCTTCATCTATTTTTGTATTAATTTCTTCTTTCTTACTCATTTATATTTACATTATCAAGTAATATTTAAATTGATTTGAATTAAATATTATTTTTATTAGTGATGTCTACGGTGTCTTCTAGTTTTTCTGCCACGTTTTTTTCTGCTTCTACGTCTTTTACGACTTCCACCAACCACATTATGACCAGCTTGACCTTTTTCAGCAGCATCTAAAGCATCATAATCATCATCAGACGCTGGAGTTTCTGTTTTGTCTGGTATTTGTTTTTTTTGTAAATCTGTTCCCACTGTAGCTTTAATACCACCTTCTTCAATATCACCAATTTGATTTTCAATATCTGGCTCTTGAGGTTGTCCTCCTTTCTTTTTACGCATATTTTTACAGATTGGGCATTTACAGTTTGCTTTATGTCCATTACCTCTTTTCTTTTTACGTCCACCTTTAGGTTCTTTTTCTGCCTCGCCTTCTTTTTCTTTTCCCTTATCTTCTTTTTCTTCTCCCTCGCTTTCTTGGGGTTCTTTTTCATTGCTTTCTTGAGCTTCTTTTACTTCAGCTTCTTCAGGAATATCCATCATATCTTTTTCATCATCGCCATCACCACCTCCTCTTCTCTTCTTAGTTCTTCTATTAGATTTTTTTCCGTATCTTTTCTTGGAATTTTTCATATTTTTACAAATGGGGCATATACACGCTTGTCTGTGTCCATTTTTTTTCTTAGAACCAGCCGCATATTCTTGTGCTTTTTTCACATCATCCGCATAACCACCGCGTTTAGCTTTATTTTTCATATTTTCACAAATATGGCACGAACAACTAAATTTGTGACCATTCTTTCTTTTTCCCCCAACAAGTTTGGAATTATCAAAATTGCTACTCATTATATATTAATATGATAAATTAGTTTTTTAAAAATTAAATAATATAAAATTTTTAATTTTTATACAAATTATACGCTAAAATATTTACTTAGATTGAATAGTAATAATTGACGAGTCGTCTGTTCTTTTAAAATTAGCAGGCTTTCTGGTTTGTGTTCTTGGTCTATCACCAACTAAAGTCCATTCCTTTCTATTACTATCGCTCACTCTACCTCTCGAACCAGTAGTTTTTCTTTGACCCCCCTTCTGTCTTGGTATTTGTGGTTCATCACTATTAGCTTGTTCATTAGCATTCTTAGATACTCTATACTCATTTCTAGACATCTTAAAATCACGTCTGGTTTCACACATCAATTTTCCACCTCTAATACCAGCAACTTGTGAAGCTTGCCATTCATGCTTGTCTGATTCAACTCTGTTCAAATCAAATTCAACATATTCTCCTTGAACTAAATACTTGTATTGTTGAGAATCAACATTAATAGCACTGTGATGAACAAATACATCAGTTCCAGAACGAGCTCCATCAGTAACATTAATAAATCCATAACCAGCCTTATTATTAAACCACTTTACGCGTCCAGTTAGGTGTTCAGAAGCGGGTGAAGGTGTAACAGTATCGTTATTAGATGACATTCTATTATATTAATAAACATAAATTTATCTTTATATCTTTTTAGTAATAAAATATTATTTTGTTCCTTGAGTTATATAGTATACATGTGATAACACAAATCTTTCTAAATCTGCCTTTTTTGTTATATCAATATCATTCATATTGATATTTGAAAAATCAAAAAACTCTATGTTATTTACAGATACATATTCAAAAATTGGAATTAAATTTATACTATCTGGCTCTACAATTTCTCTCAAATTTATATTATATTCATATGACATATATTTTACGTAATTATAAATAGTTAATCCTATCATTTTAAATCTTTTATCTTCTTGTTGTTCTGCTTTTCGGTTTACCATTTGAAATACATTAAAGACAGATTTTATGTATTCATCCATTTTATCATAACGATTTTCCATTTTATTTATTATATTATATTATTAATTTTAAATTATTTTTTACTTAATATTTGTAATTCACTTTTTAGATTATCAATAATTAAATAATAATTAGGTTTTTCTTCATATTCCATTGTTCTTGAATATTTTAAAAGTTCCAATAAAACTAATGGATATCTATTATCTTTTATCATATCATTTTTTAAGTTGATTATTATTTCTTCGTTAGACTCATTATTCCATGGCAAAAATCCTAAATTTAAATAAATTAGCATATAACATAAAGACTCTAAATCGTCTCGTCTACTTAATTCATAACATTTATGTGAAGATATACTGGCATAATTATTACTTCCTATCATGCGATTAGTTTTTTTAATTTTATTATGTTTTCCATTTTCAGTATACGATTTACAAAAACCAAAATCAATTAAATATATATTATTTATATTATTTAATCCAAATAAAAAATTATCAGGTTTTATATCTCTGTGAACTAAACCTTTATCATGTATTGTTTTAAGAATTGTAAGCACTTTTATTCCAATTTTTAAAGTAAGAGCTAGAGAGAAAGATTTATTTTTAATAAAATCTTGTAATGAATTGCCTAATAAATTAATTACCATATAATAATTTTCATGATCTTTACCAAACCATTTTACGGAAGGTATGCCTTCATATCCATTTAAATATTGATAAATTGTTGATTCATTTTTTAACAGTTTTAAATTGTCTTTAATAGGTTCTATTTTAATTGCAACAAATTCTTTTGTTCTGATATTTTGTCCTTTATAAATTGACCCAAAACAACCAGAACCTATGTTGTCTAATAATATATATTTTTTATTTATTAATTCCATTAACTATGTAAATTAATAAGTATTTATATTATTTACAGAGTAAATATGTAAAGTGTAATTATGTGAGTAAATAACATAAATAATTGTTGTGTTATCAATGTAATTTTACTATACAAAGATAAAGGATATAGTTGTGATATTCCTACTCCAGCCTGTATAGTTGTACTTAATAGTATATAATCAACAAATGATTTCTTATCTTTATCCATAAAATGAAATTCTTCTGAAATATTTGAATATATTAGTGCAAATACTATAATACATAAAATATGAACAACAAAAGTTCTAATAACTAATTTCATAATAATATATAATAATATTATTATGAAGTTATTGTATTAAAGATTATTTTCTAAATTATTTAATGGGAGGAGGTTTAATGGGTCTTAAACGTTATATATATCAATTAAATATTGAGCAAAAAGAACCTATTACACAATGTTTTATAACTAAAAATACAAATACATCACAAAAAGATGTTATTGATCATTTGTCTATGATATGTTATACCTTATTAGAAAATCAAACAATATATGACAAATCACAATTTGTTCATGCAATTCAAGAGATACAAAATACACTTTCTATAATAAATAATTAATTTTATATAAGATAAATAATAATTTTATATAAGATAAATAATAGGATAAATAATAATCTAAATGTTATTTATATGTCTATTAATTTGGATAATCAATCATTAAAAAATACATTAGCAAATAAATCTGCTGCTGATTCTTGGCATGATTTTCATAGTTCAATTTTTGGAATAACTGATATTATAAAAACAAATGAAAAAAAGTATTTAACAGGACTACCTGATGGAGTTACGGATTTAGGTGATTTTAACAATGAAGGAGAAGCATTATCCAGTGTAGTTAATTCTATAGGAGGATGTAAATTTAGTGAATATATTCATGGTAAATGTAGAGGACAGAGTGGAATTATTCCTGGACTAAGTACACCATATACTATACAAACTATAAATGGAATTGATTATTCAGTAAAATCATTAGTGGTATCTAAGGGAAGTTCAACATTAGGAACTAAAGAAAACATAGAAGCTCCTACTTTTTTTACCGAATTAGGAGAAGGTGTAATACCTGAAAATTCTGCTCTTATTATAGATGCTACAGCAATTAGTCTTTTACAAATATTAAAAACAGGGTCTTTTACAGGCAATAAGCGAACTATTTATTATGCATTTATTCCTGAAATAGAGAATGACCCTGCCGGAAAAACTCCAATCAATTCTACAATATTTAATTCGCCAGATGGTGTTAAATTAATACCTTGTTTATCAAATAGTCCTCCAAAATTTAATTACAATTATTCTTTTGATAGTGATTTTAGTGGAAATGATATTAAAGATAATGATAAAAACCCATATAAAAAATTTTTTACTAGATATAATTTTCAATTATCAGAATTACAAATAAATCAAAAAGGTAAAAATCTTAATTATACTACAAATTTATTAATTTCATCAAATGATAGAGTGAATGGTACAAATAGTGAAAATATTATTGATAGTAAAAAAAAGAATAACATTAGTTTTTTAAAATCTATTTTGAAAAATACAATAAACCTATTAGGTAAAGGAAGAACATCTGAAGCAAAAACAAAAAATAATTTTTTGTTTAATACAAAATTTCAACAAAAACGTTCAGGAGATTGGTTACAAGTTTTAGCTTGTTTACTTTTAAAATCTCGCCCACTTAAATCATATGATGAAATAGGTCCAGCGCAAGAAAATATAGAACAAAATATTTCATCTGTATTTTTTGTTACACATGATCGAATTGCATTAGCATTTGCTTTATTATGTGGAATACAATGTATATATACTCATGCAGAGAGTAAGGCCGTATATGTTTTTAAACAATCTTCACCAGAACAAGTGGCAGAGGAACAACAACGTGTTTTTAACATTAAAAAAACAAAAATAAATGAGATATATAACTTTCAAACTGGTGTCGGTATGAGTACGCCTGGTAGTAGTGTATATGGAACTCATGTTACTAGAGGTCTTAAGCCATCATATGATGCTTATCATAATTTTCGAGAAACTGTTATAAAATCTTATAGAGATCAAATAATTGAAAAATTGGAACAAAATAATTTTACTGACCAATTTGATTCAAATACATTTTCAGATTTTACAAGTGAGTTATTTTCATTGTGTTCTATATTAAACTTTTTAATATTAACATTACCAGATTTAGAACCTCAATACGCAAAAATTACAGACTATACCAACAAAATACAAAAAATAAGATCTGACTATAATAAAGATAAAACCGAACAAGAACATATTGAAAAAACTGATAATATTATAGCTATTCCTATTTTAAACGAAATTATAGAACTTTATAATAATTTAATAAGAAATGAAACCACGCTTAAAGATACTCTTTCAAAATATGTAGATAATACAACAGAAATAAAAATAAAAATAAATTTGGATAAAACAATTACATCTTTTAAAAAAACACCATCATTTAAACTAGCAAATGGGTGGTTATGGTCAAATACAATTGGAAGCAATAGAATTTGGGAAGCATTTAAGAGTGCCATAACTTCTTATAAGTCCGATAAAAACGCATTTTTATATAGTTTGGATTTATTACCATCAGATATAAAAACAAATATATCTAAAAAATATGTAACTATTTTAGATTTGTTAGATAAAGATACAATTGTAATTAATGAAAATACAAATCCAATGATTGATAGACGAAAACCAAAATTTTTAACATCTGCTCGTGCGTTTTGTGCTGAATTATTTTTAAATTTTGGTAAAAGTGTTAGTAATGATACTACTACGGCAGCAAATATTTCAATTGAAACAGGAATTGACAGCACAATAAGTGATATTGATACAAAAATAACAAATGTTTTTTCTAGTAACAAATTACTTAGTGATTCTGCTGTAGTTATGGAAAACTCGGCTTATGTGGCCGAAGAACTTAACTCTTCAGTAGGTATAGAATCAGATGCTAATGTCGAATATTTAATAGATTTAAGTGCTGATGAAACAAAAATTCAACCAGAAAACGAAAACGAAGATCAGGTTGATGGAGCGTATATATTACAAGGTGGTGGTGTAATTACAAGAAGAATGGCGGCTTCAATAGCAAGTTCTGTGACAGGAAATACAGATGGTTTTACATTACAACCAAACACAGAAATTAATATGAAAAGTACTACATATGTTCTATTAAATGCTATTTTAAACTATAAAGATTCAACATCTGTATTAGTTTATACTCAATTACAAGGTTATCAAACAGAATTATCAGAACAAACAGAACCAATAAGAAGTGAATTATCAGAACAAACAGAACCATCAAGAAAAAGACAAATCAAATTAGGAGAAGAAGAAGAAATAAGAGAAGGAGAAGAAGAAGAAATAAGAGAAGGAGAAGAAGGAGAAGAAGGAGAAAGAAAAAGACCAAAACCAAATGAAGAATTAATTGGAGGAGGTGATCCTGAAGATTCTGAAAAAATGTCAGCTTTAACTGAACTTGTAAAACAACTACATATAGAGCCAACCACGAAGGCTGAACAAATTTCTCCTGAAACAGATTTATTAAAAAATGGAAATATGTTTTTTCATCCTATGTTGCCCATTTATATGATTGCGGAGTCTTTAAATGAAGTAGCTAATAATAATTTCATTGAAGATTCACTGGAATATGATTTGTATTTGAATTACTTAAATTATCTCACTGCTTTAAGGGATACATTACACGAGTCATACAAATCTAAAAAGAATCTTGATATAGTAGTTGCATATATAATTGGTGCTGGACTAAAAGAGTTATTATTTAATACAGACGTTTATAATATGACTATAAATGATTTAGAAACTTCTGAACAAAAAGGTGGTGACAACACAAAATCAACCACATCAAGTCAAACAACGACATATGAACCAAAAGTATATAATCTTCAATTGCGAGGAAATGTTGCTGAAGGTCCAGGTGAATCTAAGATAGTGTCTCCTTCTGTACCTAGTGAAGAACCTAGTGAAGATATATTTACCGGAAGCAATAATTATTGCGAAAATGTTATGGGTATTTCTAAAAAACAATTTTTTCCAGTCCAAATATTAACTGATGTTCTAAGAGGTTATATTTCTGGTTGTATTATAAAAACACCACAAGAAATTACAAATGGAAAAATAATTTTAAATAATCCTATATTCAAAAACTTTATAAAAAAGGTAAAACCAGAAACTATTTTTAATGTAGACACTGATATATCAGAACCAATTGAATCATTTAAACAAAAAACTTTCAAATTTTTAATTGAAACAGGAAATATTATTATTACCGATAGAGGAGATGAATCTGTAGTTATTCCTTCAGAACCGGAAATACAAACACCTGATGTTGAAACACGTCGTGAGCTTGCGGCAAGTGCGGCTGAAGGACGCATACAACAAACGCAACAAAATAAAAAAGGTGGAACAAGAAAAAGACACGTTAAAAAACATAATCGTAGTATTAAAAGAAATAGAAAAACAAAAGGTAAATTAACAAAATGTTATAGAAATAAAAAGAAAAAATACACAAAAAAACACTTAAATTGAAAAATTAAAAATTTTAAAATTATTGCTTTGAAATATTATAATTATTGCTATATTACTATTTAAAAAAATAATAATAATAATAATTATATATTTGTAAAATGATTGAAACAGATATTGTACTAGGATGTAGTTTCGGTGACGAAGGAAAGGGTAAGGTAGTATACAATCTATTGAAAAAAAATGGTTATAATTTGTGCGTTCGTTTTAATGGTTCCGGAAATGCTGGGCATACAATTTATGAAAATGATATAAAATTCGTTGTTCATCAATTACCGGTTGGAATATTATTAGAAAATGTATATAATTTAATTTCAAGTGATTGTTTAATTGATATATCACGTTTAAAATCTGAACTAGATGAACTTAATAAAAAAGGTATAAATACAACAGGTAGATTATTTATTAGCAAGTCTTGTCATATAATAACAAGTGAATGTATTGATTATGATAAAAAAAATAATAAAGTTGGTACTACTGGTTCTGGAATTGGTCCAACATTCTCGCAAAAAATGTTACGTATAAGTAAAAGAGTTGAAGACTTTTATGATGAAATAACTGGTTTAGGAGTTGAAATAGTTGATATGCGTAAGTTTTGGTTTTCAGAATTTGTCGAAAATAACATAAAAAAGGTTTTGTTAGAAGGCGCTCAAGGGTTTGAACTTGACATCAATTGGACTAATAATTATCCTTATTGTACATCGTCTACTTGTACAATTGGAGGAGCAATTAATACAGGTATTCCATTAAAAAGTATAAAAGATATTTATGGAATTGCTAAAGCATATGATACTTATGTCGGGACATATCAGTTTCAACCAGAAAAATTTAATGATGAATTGAATTTGATTTGTGATATAGGTAAAGAAAATGGTGCTACAACAGGAAGAAGAAGGCAATGTAATTTTTTAAATCTGGATAATCTTATAAAAGCATTAAAATTAAATAGTTGTACAAAATGTATTATTAATAAAGTAGATATTTTAAAGCAAACTTCAATTTATAAAATTTATTACAATAATAGTATAAAAACATTTTCTGATTTAATTGAGATGCAAAATTTTATAGTTAATGAACTAAGTTTTCTGGAGAAAGGAGTTATTTTTTCATTTAATCCATATTCAATAGAATAAATAAAATATATTAAAGATTTTTTAAATATATTAAAATATGTCAGAATTTGAATCAGTTATAAGCAAAAGATATGAAGCGCCAATTTTATCTAAATTATGGTGTCCAAATAATAGAATTAAAATAATGAGACAATTATGGATTGATCTAGCATCTATTCAAAAAGAACTAGGTCTTGTTTATATTAGTGAAGAATCTATAAAAGAATTAATTGATAATCGTGATAATATAGACTTTGATAAAATAAAAATTTATGAATTAAGATATAAACATGATATAATGGCACATATAAAGGCTTATAGTGATTTATGTCCTAATGGAGGTAAAATTATTCATCTGGGTGCAACAAGTAATTTTATAAACGATAATGCTGATGTAATTTTAGTAAAAAATAGTTTTAAATCGATAAATTATCAAGTGAAATCACTAATAGAATGTTTTAAAGAAAATGCTAAAAAATATTCAACCACTCCGACAATAGCATATACACATTTACAAGCTGCACAACTAATTACTATTGGTAAAAGGTTTTCTATGTGGTTACAAGATTTGTTAATAGATTATGATAATTTAACTAAACTAAAAATTCCATTTAGAGGAATAAAAGGAACAGTTGGTTCAGAAGATACATTACTTAAATTATTTAATAATGACCTTAGTAAATGTGATAAATTAAATGAAAAGCTTGCGCAAAATTACTCTTTTGATACAAGAATAATTGTTTGTGGACAAACTTATTCTCGTAAACATGATGTTAAATATATAAATTTATTAAGTTCTATATGTCAATCAATATATAAAATAATGAATGATATTCGTTTATTATCTGGAAAAGGTGAAGTTTATGAAGAATTTGGAGAAGAACAAATAGGTTCTTCAGCTATGCCTTATAAAAAAAATCCTATTACATGTGAAAAAATATGTTCTCTTTGTAGATATGTTATAAATCAAGAACAAAATATGGTTCAAACTTATATAAATCAATGGTTAGAACGTTCATTAGATGATTCTGCAATTAAACGTATAATTTTTCCAGAATGTTTTTTATTAGTTGAACATATTTTAAATGAAAGTTCAAAAGTAATAAGTAATTTACACTTCAATTTAAAATATATTAGCGAACAAGTAAATAATCATATGGTTAATGTAATTTCTGAGGAAATAATTATTAATGGTGTAAAAAATGGTTTTAGTAGACAATATATACATGAAAAATTAAGACAAATATTAACAAATAATGAAAACAATTCAATATTTACATCTTTTAATAATGACAAGGTAATTGAAAATATTATTATTGATAACAATATAAGTTTTAATCCATTAAATTATATAGGCAGGAGTATAGAACATTCACTTCTAAACATATAATGATTGATTAGTTACCACATATTTTAATGTCATATGTGGTATCTCCTTTAATTTACTTAAGAAAGCTATATTACCAGTCATTTCAGAAATTTTTTCGAATTCACTTGAAATATTATTAATTTTTAACAAAGCCTTTACAAATTCACCCAAAAATATTTCTTTTTTGCTGCCTAATTCCTGTAAAATAAATTTACATTCTTCAATATTTTCACAATCACACCATTGTTCTACAAAATTCAATAGATCATAATGTATTTCGTAATCAAATCCTGTGTTAATATTTAGAGCCACTTCTTTATTTAAATAGCCTGTATATAATTGTTCTACTTCACTAATAATTTCATTAACTGTATTATCGTTTGATTTAGGAAAGTTATCTTTAAATTCATCTGTTACTCTAATATTAGTAAAACAACTAAATAATGCGACCAATTGTTTAGATGTCAAATCATCTAATTTATTTGAATTATATAATTTTGCGAATGCTAGACAATGTATTTCTCTAATTTGAGAAGCAATTTTACCGTCTAAAGTTAAATTTAATATATTTTGATCTATTTTATTCCAATTGATAAATGTTTCTTCGTTTAAAAGTTCCAATACAGATGAAACTCCTGATTGAAAGTAAGAATGTAGTGTATCATAATTATCCTTCAAAGAATTAATTTCTTTTTCTTTTTCATCTATCTTTAAATAACTATTGGTATCTTGTTGAATAAATTTGTAATTATCGATTATTTGAGCAATTTTTCTCTCAATTTCTTTTCGTTTTTTATTGACAGATGAGTGAATATTTTTCTTAAGTCCAATCAATTCTTGAATAATTTCAAGTGGTGTCCTAAGATGACCAACACAATTGTTAAGATTATCTAATTCAGTTTGTAGCTTTGTCATTTTTGTATTTAAAACTTCCATTTGACTATCAATGTCGCCGGTAATCATACTTTTACTGGCAAACTGAACTAAATTATTGTCACCAATATCAAGCAAATTTAATAGAAGATTATATGAAAGCTTAAATTTTGATGTTAATGCTTGTGGTTTGCCATTCATCATTTGTTTATAGCTAACTGAATCGACATTTCGAAATAAATTATTTAAGTGAATTACATGTCCAACTGAGTCCAAGCCAAGACGACCTGCTCTGCCAGCTGCTTGAGTATATTCATGACTATAAAGGGTTCGAACTATTTCACCGTTAAATTTATTTATATCGGTAAAAATAGTAGTTTTAACCGGAAGATTAATTCCGACACTCATAGTTTCAGTACAAAATAAAATTTTGATGAATCCTCTGGCAAACAAAAGTTCGGTCATTTCTCTCAAAATAGGCATTAAGCCAGCGTGATGAATTCCAACACCTTTTCTAAGAAGTTTAACTGTATTAACGTATTCTGGTAAATGTAAATATTCTTCGTAATTTGGTAATTTTCGAATAATCTGTTCACATTCGCGGTCAACGGTATAAGGAATTTTTGAATCAAATTCAAGAAGATTTGTAGTCATCTCTTGAGCACAAATTTCTAATTGTTTTCGCGAGAAAACATAACAAAGAGCTGGCAACATTTCTTTTTCAACCAAATGTTCTGCTAATTTATTTAGAACGTGTTGACGTTTTACTCTTACATCATTTTTATAGAATAATTTTAGCATTCTAGTTATTTTTTGATAATTGATATCATTAAATACATTTTTATTATCTTGAATAACAAATAATTTATTGGTGAGACGTTTAATTTCTTCTTGTGTAGCCTTATCTTTTACATGTTTATTGATAGAATTAGGAGTAGTTATAAAACTATAATGAGTAAGAGGAACTGCTCTCACTTGTTTTTTAGTTAGATAAACTTCTTTTTCGGTTGGTTTGGTAATATCTCCTTTTGTTTCTAGCCAAAACGCAAATTTTTCAGGGTTATCTAATGTAGCAGATAATCCAATTATTTGAATATGAGATGGTAATAGCATGATACATTGTTCCCAAATCGAACCGCGTGATTCGTCTGTAATAAAATGTATTTCATCAAACACTACACAACCTAATTCGTTTTCAATATCCATATCAAATGATACAGAAGATTTTACCGATGAATTGCTTTTAATTTGGTATAATTTATTAAGCAGGATTTCTGTGGTCATGATTAACACATCTGCGTCTGGATTTGTCTTAATGTCGCCTGTGATCAGTCCAATGCTTATATGAGGATATTTGTTAGTAAATGCATAAAATTTTTCATTTGATAGAGCTTTAATAGGACTAGTATAAATTATCTTCTTACATTTTGAATGAAAATAATTTATGGCAAACTCGCCACCAAATGTTTTTCCTGTACCGGTTGGTGCCGTAATTAAGACATGATTTCCAGTAATAACTCCTTCAACACACCATTTCTGAAAATCGTGTAATTGATATGAATAATTTTCATAATACTTTTTATAATCTTCTTCGTTTGATTTCGGATAGTTATATGAACAAATCTTTACCATAATAGCGTTATATTAATTATGCTTATATCTTTATATTATTTGTCTAAAATATTATAACCAAAAATGCTGATAAATCTTCAATGTTATAAAAGTAATTGAATTATATAAAAAAGTATATAAAAAAAAATTGAATGAAAATTTTGAATAAAAAATAAAAACATAAACACATATCAAAATACATTTATTAAAATGTCAGTTTGCTATTATAAAAGATTAACTGATCACTCTATAAGGTCTATAGATAATTTCAGATATATAGATCTAAAATTAATGAGATTTAATGTTAATATCAATATAAATAAGATTTCAAATATAGTTTATACAATTTTAAGTGATTATTGTAAAGAAAAAGTAATTGGATATGATAAAAAAAACAATATATACTGGTATAAAATGTATGATACAGATTATTGTAAACTACACATTGAAATAGAAATTTTTAAACACAATGATGTAAAATCATTTGTGAATATAATTCCATTAACAGGAAGCGATACATTAATAAACGAATTTGTGTCAAATTTTAAAGAATCATTGCAACTTTATACAACTTCTTCATTTATTAGGGCATATTTGGATGGTTCGGGTGGTCTTTAAGTTCTATAAATTTATTATATTTTTTCCAATTTAAAGAGTCTAAAACACTACATAATGAAGGGAAATTCTCGGTTTTCTGAAAAAAAGTATAAAAAAAGTTCCCTACATGTGTAGGAAAAACCACTAATTTCAAAAAATGAAAAGTGTTTTAACTTTTCAAAAATGGACAAAAAAAATGTCCAAAAATGAAAAACCAAAACATTTTATGAAAAAACCAATAACTTGTGACCATTTTTAAAATTATGGTGTGGTCACAAAAATTTTTTTTTTGTTTTTGTGACGATAAATTTTTGTTTATTTTTTTTGGACATTTTTGGACATTTTTGGATTTGTCAATGTTTTGGCAATATTTGGCAATGTTTTCCATCGCAAAAATCGCAAAAAATCGCAAATGAAATTAATAATCAAAAACAATATTATAAATGATGTGTTAGTATTTCAATATTTTTAACATTTTGTGACTGACTATTTTTTTTCCATTGCGATTGACGATTTTTCAATCCATTTGCGATAAATCGCAAATCATAACTTTTGGCAACATATATCGTATATAAAATACTAAATAATATATAAATATTGTCCGTCAGTCAGGTCTTTAAGTAGGTTTATACATTTATTATATTTTTGTTAAATACTTAAATATAAAATATTCACTTTATTTAGGCAATAATGGAAATCGCAAAAATCGCAAAACCAACTTTCGAATGCGAAAAATGTAATTATATTACGAATAATCGTTATGATTTTAAAAAACATTGTCAAACAATAAAACATAATCAGGAGATTTTTATTGACGATTTTTCAGTTAACATAGAAAAATCGCAATCTAAAAAATATTTGTGTCCAAAATGTAATAAAAGTTATAAAGATAATTCTGGTTTATGGAAACATAAAAAAACTTGTGTTTTAAGTAAAGAATTGGTTCAAGAAAAAGATATCATGCCATCTAGTGAAAACGAAATTAAAATGCTTACAGATTTAGTACTAGATGTTGTAAAGCAAAATCAAGAACTTACAAATAAAATTGTTGACATATGTAAAACAGGATTAAATACGAATCAAACAAATAATATTTCTAACAGCAATATAAACTCAAATAATAAAACATTTAATCTTCAATTTTTCCTAAATGAAACATGTAAAAACGCAATGAATATAACTGACTTTATTAATTCTCTCCAGCTTCAACTTTCTGATTTAGAAAATGTAGGCAAATTGGGATATGTAGATGGAATCTCTAGTATCATTGTTAAGAATTTAAACGCACTTGATGAAACTACTCGACCAATTCATTGTACAGACAAAAAGAGGGAAACATTTTATATCAAAGATGAAGATAAGTGGGAAAAAGATGATAGAGAGAAGAAAAAAATAAAAAAGGTTATAAATAATATAGCATATAAAAATGAAAGATTACTACAAAAATTTAAAGAGCTACATCCAGGTTGTAATTTTAGTGATTCAAAATATGCCGATCAATATAGTAAATTAGTAATTGAAGCTATGGGTGGAGCAGGAAATAATGATGCTGAAAAAGCTGATAAAATTATTAGAAAAATAGCAAAAGAAGTAACTATTGACAAATGCGTTGATATTGATTGATTTTTATTTTTTTTGTGTAAAATAATCTACAATAAATGTACACGAATCTTCCTTTTAAAATTCTCTTCATCATTGAAGAGAAAAAGTTTAAATTTTTTATTTACAAAATTCTCAAAATTTTCTCTCAAAGTTACTCTTGAAGATAGTTTTAGTTCAGGTAAAAATAAAATATACTGATATAATCCATCATTTCTGTATATTTTATCAAATAAATAGCCATCATAATCCTTTTCCATAATTTCTGGATTATTATGGCACAAATCAAGTAAAGAAGAATCACATTGTACCTTTCTAATAGATCTCATTGTGATATTAATATAATCTAATTCACCTAACCATTTATCGTAAAAATTATTCGTTGCTTCAGATAATTTAATCATATCATTTTCAAATTGAAATTTTATCATATTAAGTAGATCAACCAAACGTCTAATTGGACTTGTTATATGAATATAAGCATCAAGGTCAAGCAATTTATGTCTGGTATCAACAATTTCTGATCCATTAATATATTGACCAGATGTACTGGTCCATATCTTAATAAATTTCACAACTTCTTCAGGTAGTGTATTCGGAATGCTAACTTCTCTATTAATAATTGTAGAACGAAAAATACCAGTTTTATGTTTTATTAATTCTTTTGCAGAATGGTAATTCATTAATATCATAAGATAGCATACAAGCTCATGGCTATTGCGAACATTACTAACATATTTATTTTTTTTTGATAATTCATGAGCAGTTTGTAGAATATTATGGTATTTTTTGTCACCTAATAGTTTAGGCTCTTCATAAATATAATTATGTGATACTTTAATGATAGCATTACAAAACTTTATATTGATAATTTCATTGTCTTTAATAAATATATCCATTACAAAAGCAACTCTCCTAACATTTTGTCGCAAACTACACAAACAATCAGATAAAATTGTAGGTAACATAGGTCGTTTTTTGTCTGGTAAATAAATTGTAGAAATACGTTGTGAAAATGAGTTCCATAAGTTTAATATGTCCATCCAAATTGTTACATTAGATATATAAATACTTAATTGACTAACATCTTCATCTAATTTAACAAGACCAAATCCATCGTCATAATCAAGACTATTAAGCGGGTCAATTGTAATAATATTCCAATAAGATTGGTCTGTTCTGTCTTGAATATTTGGATATTTTAACAAAATAGTATCTATAATTCCATCGTGACATTTATTTTCGAGTGATTTACTCGTATCTTTTTGAAATTTTTGAATCGATGCGTTTAAACTTTTACAATATAATTGATATTCATAAAAATTATCAAGAATATCAACTGGTCCGATAACATTATCAAGTTTTGCTTTTGGATGTTTATCTTCCCAATTATCAAAATTAATAGTAACATATAAATTTTTAAATACTTTTGAAAACCCTAATTTTTTAACCTCATATGGAACTAAAAAAAATGGTAATCTAATATCATCAGGAATACATTTATAATAAAGTTTACCACCCGATGTTTGATTCCGTTTTGAACCATTATTTTTGCCAGTTTTCGTTCTGTTTTGTCTTCCATAAGTTTTATTTCCATCAAGAATTAAAACTCCTGGTATGGATGGTCCTTCTCTAATAGATGAATGCTGTATAGTAATTTTATTATCTATATCAACCATAAATACATCATTTGTAAATAATTTATTTTCAAGAGGATTTATATCCATTTCAATCTTATTAAATTTGTTTGTGTCAAGAACTTCCCAGGATGTGTAATTCCTGTCATTTACGTGAATTTTGAATGTCATATCTTACTATATATATGTAGTGTATTATCTTTAAATAATATTATTAATATATCTTCGTAAAACAATAATATTAGAAAAGCAAAATGATTTACATAAAAAATGTGAGTGTAATATTTGTTACAATGAAAATGAAAAAAAAAATTATAAAATTAGATTGTGGTCATGAATTTTGTAAGGATTGTATCAAAGAAACATTACAAAACAATAGAAGAAAAACTCCTTGTTGTGCTTTTTGTAGAAAAGATATAACAAATTTTGAGATAAAACATGAATCAATTTTTAACGAATTTGATGAATTTATTACAAGTGTTCTTGAAACATAATTTGTAAAAATAACCTATGAATTTTCAATTATCAAATTTTTTATAAAAAGTAAGATAAAAATTGTCATTCAAGAAAATATACATTATTATACAATTTAATTTACAGGTGATAAATACCCGCCTCATCCTCCTTTCAAAATATTGTTATAAGCAGGAGTGGTAGTAGGTTGACCTCATCCACCCCGCATATTACGTCTGGTGCGTTTATGTTTTTTGTGTCGTCGTGTTTTATGTTTTCTTCTGCGAGTAGTAGAAAAAGGGTTTAAAAAAGACAAAAATTTAGTAAGTCTCATTATAATATATTCTAATATTTTTATTATAATTCAGAACCAATATTATTATCAGATGATGCTGGTTGAGGCAATTCATCAATATTGGTGCTTTGTTCTGATATAATAACATTTTCTTCAACATTATTAGAAGTTTCATTTGTATCAGATATTTCTTCTTTATCAATGGGTGTAATAATTTCATTTTTATTTAATTCTTGAATTCTAACTTTTTTAACAACATTACGCTTAACATTTTGAATTTGTAACGCATGTAAGCCAATATAAGGCAATATAGCTAAATTATTTACATATGTTCTATAATTAAAACATGAAATACTTGTATTCTCATTAAATTTAATACTATACCACCAATAAGAAGGTATATACAATGTTTTACCGGGTAAAAGAGTAAATTCAAGACATTTAATTTTATCAAAATCCGCAACATATTTTGGCTGTGGGTTCCAAGGATTAACAGCTGACCTGAATTCAAAGTTCTCATAATCGTAATCTGGATATAAATATTTTGTACAATGCGGTGGAGCAAGTTTAATTTGAGCACTTCCTTGTGTTAATAAAAGATAATTTCTGTAATTAATTTCATAACGAAATGGTGTACAAGTTTGGCTGCTTCCCATCATAATATCATAGTTACAATTTGACACCATATATGGTCTGAGATATTCATCATTGTAACGCATATTTTTGCCGACCCCCGTTTCTTCTAAAAAGTCGGAATTATTTTCGGAAAAATAAGAGGATGTATTGTCTTCATCAAAAAGTTTAACAGCCGATTGTATTCGTAATGGCATGTAAAGTTCGGTATTATTATCATTTTCTTTAATATTTCTTATTTTTACTTCAAAAGCATGATAATTATTTGCTACATAATTCCGATTTGATGTTTCTATAATTTTTTGGCATTCAAAATCAAATAAAACTGGCTGTCTTAAATCACAAATTTCTTCTAATTTATCTTTTGATGGCTGTTCTACTTCATACATTTCTAAATCTTCTCCAGTTTTTAAATGAAATTGGATATGAAGATATAAAAATAAAACTAAACAAAATATACATAAACCTATTATTATTCTCATCTTAATTAAAAATGATAATAATATTTATTAAGTAGAACGAAAATCACCTTTAAGAAATGTGAAGACAAATATTAACTATTAAATAGTAAAAATGCTTCATAACATAAAGCAAATCTAATTTATTGTTTTGTGTCACTTTTTTAAAAGTGTCTAATCATCAGATAACTTAGGTGCTATATAAAACATAATCGAGCTATCATTTCCTAAATTATAATTAACTTTCATTGGTTCTTCATTACTCAAATTAAATTCGATGTCATTTGATAATTTATTTGTTAAACACATTTTACTTAGATATATTAAACTATACGTTAAATTAACTTCTTCATCTTCTATGATAGAATAGCTGTCCATATCATCTGTCGGAATATTAACACGCATTTCAACTGAGTTGCCAGATGCTTTAAAATCTACACAATCCTCCGAACATTTAATATTTAAATCATCGCCAAAATTGCTTAATTGTGATAATATATCAGTAATTTTCTTAGACGGCAATATAAATTCACAATCATAGTCAGTTGTTGGTATAACCATTTCTGTATATTCATAATCTAATAGAGGCAACTTAAAAAATTTATTGTAATCCGTTTTTTTCGAATTTTCATTATTTTTGAATTCAATTGATAATGTATCTAAATTGTCTTCTTCTAAATAAAATACAATTGATTGTTCATCACATTTAGTGTTGATTATAGAATAAAATGTTCCAGTATCAAAACATAATTCAACAATTTTATTTACCTTATAATAATCAAACCATTCAAAATGTAATTTTAAATCAAATAAACAAACATGTGATTTATCCATACCTTGAACATGAAAGGTATCTTTGTTAATAGTTAAGTTAATTTGTGATGATGAACTTTTTAAAAGACTAAAAATAGATATAAATATATCCTTTTTCCTTTTATCATTTATAACAAAACATACTTTTGTATCATGTTGTACAAATTCCATATTAATAATAATTATTTAGTTATTTTTAATATGTTTTATTTAACTATTAGCTAATTCTTGTTCAATTACGTTTTTCAAATCAACAGACATATTGTCATTGTTTTCTGTTGTTTCTTCTTGCTGTTCTTGCTGTTCTTGCTGTTCTTGTGGTTCTTCCTTAGATTCTGAGTTTTCTTCTTCTACCGGGAGACGTTTTTCTAAATCAGTTAAAGCGGTTTCATAATCAGAAAAATTTTGTGTAATTTCCTCATTAAACATATCATACTTAACCATAAATGATTTAAGAATATCCTTAGTTTCAGTTAATTCTCTATTAAATCTAAGAACTTGTTCACTACATTTAGCGAGTTCAATATTATGCTTAGAAACGTCATCACTCATTCTTTTAAATTGTTCTGTTAAAGTTGTTACATCTTCATTTAATTTTGTAAATTCCTCGGAAGATGAAGATGAAGATGTGCCATTCTTTTCAAGTGAATCAAGTCGACTAATAATTGTTGTTAACACAGAATTATCAATAACTTTATGGTTAGAAGGAATTCCGGAAAAATCACCGGTTACAGATTGTTTAGTATCTTCTTCATGATCAGTCTCCATAATCCATTGTTCAACTCTACCTAATCTTAAAGTAATAAGACCAACAGCATCAGAAATGCTTAATTTGTTAAATGGTAAACCATTTTGTGCGGGTTGTCGTTCACTATGTTGTTGAGGTTGTTGTTGAGGTTGTTGTTGCATAGTTCTTGTAGTTCTAACGTTATTTGGAGGTGGTGGCATATTATACCCCATTCCAGGAGGAGGTTGTGCAAAAGCAGCTTGTGAACCAATTGATGTAATAGGTCTATTTCCACTAACTGGTGGAGCATTATCCCCAGCTCTTCTAGCTCTAGCAGCAGCAAGTGATCTTGAACTCATAATATAATTTATTATGACAATTTGTTTCTAAATAACTTACGCATAAATAAAATATTATTTGATAAAATATTATAAATATAAGTATATGAAAAACTTAATTTTAGGAAATCGTGTTCCTTATGAATACTTTATAACATCTGGTTCTGGACAATCAAATGTAGGCTCTGAAGGTCTGCCATATGAAACAGGTTCATATGATGAAGCATTAACTAAAGCAGGAATCCAAAATGCTAATATTATTGAATATACAAGTGTCATTCCAACTGGAGCTAAAGAAATATATAAGGAAGAAGGATTAAAAAGAATTCAATGGGGTGAAGTATTAGAATGTATAAAGGCTCAAGCAAATGGAGAGAAAGGTAAATTTATAAGTTCTGCAGTTATGACTACAGATGTTTATGACCCAAATGGTAAATTTTTAGGAGGTTTTGCTTGTGAATATTCAGGAAGTGGAACAAAAGAAGAAGCAGAAAAATCTTTAGAAAGTTCGATTGATGGTATAATTGAGCATAGAAATTTTGGAATAACAAATGGTGGTGGAAAAATGTATGAAGATAATATTACTGATAAAGGGTATAAATATCATCCAGGTAAATTATTTGTATATGAAGGTTTAGATGTTAAAGATAATCACGGGACAGTTTTAACAGCAATATGTTTCGTGTCTCATAAATATCCCGATTTATCAGAAATTAAAGGTGGAAGAAGAAGAACAAGAAAAAATAGAAAATAATATTTTAAGCAATCATCGAAACCTTAATAGCTTCGTGGCTTTTATAATTATGAAGTTCAAAATCTTCCACTTGATAATCATTTATATTCTCTCTAACTTTTTTAATTGAAAGTGTCGGAAATTCATATGGTTCTCTTGTAATTTGTAATTTAGCAGCATCAATAGAATTCTCATATAGGTGACAGTTTCCCATAAAATGAATAAATTCATATGCTTCTAATCCACAATGATTTGCTATTAAATGCGTTAAAAATGAATATGATGCAATATTGAAAGGAATTCCTAAAAATTCATCACACGATCTCTGATACATAGCACACGATAATTTATTACCATCATGAACATTAAATTGACAAAGAATATGGCACGGAGGAAGAGCCATTTGGTCTAACTGACAAGGATTCCAAGCGGTCATTATATGACGTCGACTGGTTCTTTGGTCAGGGTCTTTTAATGCATCAATAATTTGTTGTAACTGATCAACACCCTTAAACTCTTTTTTTCTCTTATGAATATCGGTTGGGTCATTATCTAATAATCGCTTACCAGTAAAGCAATTATAATTGGAATTAAAATTTCTCCATTGATACCCGTATCCAGGACCAATCAAATCCTCACGAGTTAAGGTAAGTCCTCTAGAATCCAAAAATTCTCTCGAAGCATTTGCGTCCCAAATGTGAACACCTTGTTCTTTCAACAATTTATTATCGGTTTCACCACGAATAAACCACAATAATTCTTTTAGGCATGTCTTCCAAGCAGTTTTCTTCGTTGTCAAAATAGGAATCTTACCATCCTTTAGAGTAAACCGCATAGATTGTCCAAAAATGCTTTTTGTCTTACCATTTCTCCCTTCTTCCCAAAATCCATTTTCCAAGATATTTTTTAATAAATTTAGATACTGATATTCTTCATGTTGGAATTTTTTAATATTATTAAAAATATTATGAGAAATATTATCAGAATCTTTAGTTGATTCTTCTTTGTGGCATGAGTTTTTCTCGTGTGAAATGGTCATTTCTTGAATAGCGACATAATCTTCGGCTATATGTTCCATAATATATTTAGCTTATAAAGAAGTATTTAAATTATTTACTTAAAAAGTGTTTTTATATTTTTAATTTCTAATTATACCCTATAGGAATATGGATAGCTCGGATGAATCAAAAAGTTTCTTTAAGCATGTTTTCAATTTTGATGATGATTCAAAATCAGAAATATTAAATATACTTCAATATTCTGTTATAGCAATAATTCCAGTTGTTATACTTAATAAGACAATGCAACAATATGTTCCTGAAGCTGATAATAATAAAAATAGTTTAGAACTTTCGGCAGAAGTTTTGGTTCAAATTATTGTAATGTTTATTGGTTTGTTAGTTATAAATAGAATAATTACATTTATCCCAACATATAGTGGTGTTAAATACCCTGATTTCCATATTGTTTATATAATTTTAGCAGTTTTAATGATTATAATGAGTTTACAAACAAAACTTGGAGAGAAAGTATCTATTTTAGTAGACCGCATATGTGAATTATGGAATGGTAAAGTTGATGATAAAAATGGTAAGAAAAAAACAAGTAATGAAAATGTAAAAGTTTCTCAACCAATTTCTGGTCAACAAATGGGCGGTTACACTGATGGAACATCTATCAATTCATTACCAACTTATGATGTTACCCAAGGTAATCAAAATTCTATGCAACCACAACAATTGCCAAATTATGATGGAATGTATAAACAAGATACAACGCCTTTAGTTGGCGCTGCTTCACCTGGTGTAACATCAGAGGGTTTTGATGGTCCAATGGCTGCTAATTCTGTTTTAGGCGGTGGGTCATTTGGCTCTTGGTAAAATTATAGTAAAATAAATAATATAAAAATTTATTAATGTAAATTAGTATGGATGTTAATAAATTATTAAAAGCTCTTGATGATGACTCAAATGAAACTCTATTAAATTTTACAAGTAAAACTATTCGAGAGATGACATTAAAAGTATTAAAAGAATTAGAATTACCAAAAAAAGAAACAGTTGATATATTTAATAAATTAAAAGACTACAAATATGTAGACGAAATGAATGATTTAAAATATGGAACCTTTATTAGATGGATACCAATTGAGAATCCAGATAATATTTATTTAACAAAAGGAGCTTTATTTTGTGAGATGAAAATTACAGATGATGGTATTTTTTGTATTTGTAAAAACTTAGGTTATTCAGCACGTCATTTTCAAATTTCTATGGATAAAAACCTAATATTTCAAAAATTAACTGGTCAAGAGTTAGTTTTATTGTCAGCATTAGACCATTTGTCTAATTAATTTATTATATCTATTATGTATTAAATTTCTCATATTTTTCTAAAATTAAAAAATATGTGAATGGATAAATTATTTTTTGTAGGTTCTTGTTATATTTTTCTTTTTAAGGGTTATACTTGCTTTCTTCTTACAAGTAAATTTGCCTCGTGTAAATCCTTTATTATTAATAATTGTTTTGGTACATATACCAATAGAACGAGCTTCGTTTTTTTTATCGATTTTTTTAATACATCTACATAATTTAGTAGCAATAATTTTTTCAGCTTGATGTTTTAATAATGTTTTAGATTTGGGTATGGTTTTATTGTAAAATTCTAAAATTTTTTTATAATCATTGTTATTTAGTTCATACATTTATATATATATTTACAAACAAAATAATTGTTAAATTATTAAATTTATTGTATTATTTTGTAAATGATTATCTAATAAAGTGTTGATAAATTATAGTTGTTATTATATAATTTGTATACTGGTATATGATGTGGTAACAAAATAATAAAATAATATATTTATACCAAATATGTCATATATGTAAATTAAAATATTTTAAAATACATATTTCTTAATATATATTAGCAATGAAGATTGTAGTGTTTGATTTAGATGAAACACTAGGTTATTTTACAGAATATGGTATATTTTGGGATAGTCTAGGCAATTATGTAAAGAAAAAAAATAAAAGAGCATTAACTCAAACGGATTTTGATAATATTTTAGATTTATTTCCAGAATTTATTAGACCAAATATAATAAATATTTTAAATTATTTAAAGAATAAGAAGAAAACACATTGTTGTAATAAAATCATGATATATACAAATAATACAGGTCCGCGTGAATGGGCACAACATATAATAAAGTATTTTGAAAAAAAAATAAATTGTAAATTAATTGAACAAATTATAGCTGCTTTTAAAATAAATGGTAAAAGAGTTGAATTATGTAGAACAACACAACACAAAACACATAATGATTTAATAAAATGTACAAAAATCCCAATTGATACTGAGATATGTTTTATAGATGACTCTTTTTATCCTGAAATGGCAAACGATAACATTTACTATATAAACATAAAACCTTATTATTATGATTTATCATTTGAATACATGATTAAAAAGATGTCTGAATCAGAAATAGGTAAGAAAATAATAGGAAATGATAATGAATTTAAAAATTTAATGATGGAACATATAAATTTATACAAATATAAAGTTATTGAAAAAAATAAAGATGAATATGAAATCGATAAGGTTTTAGGTAAAAATATAATTACTCATTTACAATTGTTTTTTAATCGTTCTACAAAAAATAAAACTATAAAAAATAGAGGCAATAGAAGAAATAAAACCATAAAAAATTATAAAATCTAGTTATTTATTTTGAGAATGGTTTTAATTTTATCTTTAAAATCAATTAAATATTCATTTAATGCTGTAGTGGTAAGTATAATTGCGCCAGCACTAAAGGCTATTTTACTGTCAAGTTTTGTAAATTCATAATATTTTCTTAAAGGATTAAATCTCCACATTAAAAATAAACAAATATAAATTCTAATATAATAATCTAAATATTGTAAATATTGTGGGGCACTTTGAGACAAATCAAGTGCTGATATTATAATCAAAAAATATGTAAAATAAATAACAATATCAAATATTCTTTCCTGTAATTTATTAAGTTGTTTTTTATTCATATAATATAACTAATTATTATATTATTTATTGGTTATTTATTTTGTATATACATCTAAAGTTCTAGCACTTGGATCATAAGCATTAGTATATTTTGGCATCCAAAAATAAGGTATTATATTAGAGCAATTAGGAAATTCTTTGTCAAAGATTTGTTTATAATATATTTTTTCTAATTCAATACCTTGTTTAGAATTAATATAATCCGTTTGTAGACTACATTGTTCCTGATTCATGCTTTTAGAAATTTTTTCTTGTAAAATAGTAAATAATGACCTTCCTTGAGAACTAACACCATCACTAAAAGCTTCTTTTTTTCTCCACAATATTTCATCTGGCAAAATTTGTCTACCAAGACAATCAGAATAAAATAAATGTGTAAAACTATTACGCAATAGATATTTTTCAGTCAAACCAAAATTATTGTGATTCCGAAAATATGTAGGAATTGATAAAATATTATTGATAAAATTTCTGTCTAAAAATGGTGTTCGTGGTTCTAGTCCATTTGATGAAATTGATTTATCAGAACGCAAAACATCAAAATTATGAATATCTTTTAATAATCGGCGTATTTCCTTATCAAACTCAATATCATCAGGACATTTATTCATATATAAATATCCACCAAATAATTCATCAGAACCATCACCATTAAAAATTACTTTAGCATCAGAATTTCTGGCAATATGTTTGCCAATTAAATAATTTCCAATACTGGCTCTTACTGTAGTAGTATCATAAGTTTCGATTGCTTTAATAACTTCTGTAATAGCATTAAACATTTGTTCTTCTGTAACTATGATTTCAGTATGGTTAGATTGAATATAATCAGCAACAATTCTAGCATATTTAATATCTTCAGAGTTTTCAAGACCAATACTATATGTTTCAATTTGTTTCCCATTACCCCTAAAATAATCGGCTACTAATGCTGCTATTAAGCTACTATCGAGACCGCCACTTAATAGACAAGCAACTGGTCTTTCAGTTGTAACACATCTTTTAATAATAGCATTATTTAAACCATTTGAGATACACGAAAAAATTTCTTCTTTTGTTTCTGAAATATCATTTGTATGTGATGTAATTATAAATGAAGGTAGAAAATAAGATTTGTTACTAATTATTTCATTCCACCTAGAATTCAAACCATTGTTGTATTGAAAAACAGAATAAGTTCCAGGTTCAAATTGTTCAATACGATAATTATTTGTGTTTTGATTATAAAAATATTCTAAGCATTTAAGATCAGAGGCAAAGCCATACATATTGAATAGTTCATCTACATCATTAATATTATAAAGTTTATATAATGGTCTAACACCAAATGGATCACGTGCTACATAAACATTATTTTTATCATTGTTAGTATCATACAATACAAAAGAATAAACGCCATCGAGCATATTTAATGTTTGTTCAATTCCATAATTAATATATAAATGAATAATGATTTCACAATCAGAATCGGTAGTAGGTTTAATATTGAGAGTATTATAAAGTTGTTTATAATTATAAATCTCTCCATTACAAATTAATACAATATCATTAATTACAATTGGTTGATTAGATTCAGAATTTAGACCATTGATAGCTAGTCTATGAAATCCAAGATACATTTTCATATATTGGTCTTCTAATTTAGAATATTCAGGTCCTCTTCTTTTGCCTTTATTAAATTGTTCACTTATAATTTTTTTTTGTGTATTGTCAAAATTATTAGTGTTTAGGAGAGCAAATATACCACACATAATTATATACTATTATTATTATTATGTATAATCTTTAAACTTTTTATTAAAAATAATAATATATAAATATATCAATGGAAAATCCTTATAAAGCACCAACAGAATGTGTTTCAGAAATTCATAAACAAACAAATAATAGAATTTATGACAGAAATATACCATCACAAATGTTACAGCCATATGTAGATGTAAGACCTGTTATGACAAAATATTCTTATTTTCCAATAGTAGACCCGAGAAAGCCGATAAATGTTCCTCTTAATAATATGCCAACATATAATGTTCAAGAAGTATTTAATCCAGGCAATACTCAATCACCTTGGTCTGGTTTTTCTTCAAATATAAACACTGAATCAGAATTAAGAAATCAAGTATATGCATTACAAAAGTGTAGTCAAGCAGTTTATGTCCCAAAATCAAACAGTGATTTATATAAATACAAATTCCAAACAAAAACACAACAAAATCCACATGAATTATTATTTAGGGATCAAACATTTGAAAGTTTTAATCCAAACCCAGCACCTAATTTATGTGGTTCAGCAGTTTTTTATAATAATACAAGATGTCAAGTAAAAGATATGACAAAACAAACTTGTTAAAACCAAAAACGAGGATAAATATAAAAATAAATTTATATTTATTTTATATGTCACAATCATTAGTAAACCAAATAACTTTAGATTGTTTATTGAATAAAGAAACAATGGAAAAACATGTAATAAGACAGAGAGAAAAACAAATTAATAGAGAAGATTTAAATTTTTATAGGAAAAGAATTTTTAATTTATTTAAAGAATTGATAAGCAATAATAAACCAAATGACTTATCACCAGATGTAAAATATGCTTACGATACGTTTATAAAATCAGCAATAGGTTATTTTAAGGTTGTAGATAATAATGATCTATTACAAGAGGAATATAATGATGTTAAATTTCCAGACGATATATGTAGTATCTCTGACACAGACATGTCATCAAATTTAGACGTAAATAATGAAGCAAACAAGTTATTAATGCGTTCGATTAAAATTGATCTACCTACTTTAGATAAATATGTAAAAAGGACTTCTAATAAAAAAGAACAAAATATTATTTTGCCAAAATCCAGAGAGGTTGATATTATGAAACCAGAATTAAAAGATAAAGGTTTAAAAAAGAATATCACTAATATTTATGAAGACAATAAGAAAAAGTAAAAAAAATAAAAAAAATAAACATACTTTTAAAAATTATGGAATTAAATATGGTTCAGGAAAGCACCGAAAATATAGAAAACATAAAAAAAATAGAACATTAAAAAAAATTAATTGTAGTCCTAAATCTAAAGACAAATTAAATGATTTTACATGTTATACAAATAAAGACCTAATATATTTAAGAGACCATTGGAACTCAAGACATCCTGACGTAAAAATAAATACAAATTCGCCAAAAGAAATACACAGACTTCTTAGTGAACATCTTAAAGATATTTGTAATAATGAAGCTTGTTGGTTAAAACAAAAAACGATATTTGGTGATCTTGAAAACGAGCTTTCTGATTCTTTCGCACCAGAATCTCCAGATGAATGGAAAAAAAATCCAAATGAATGGTTGTCTAGTACTGATATTATGAAAGTTATGAAACAATATGAGAAAGCCTATAAATGTTTTGATTTTATCGGTCCTACGCCAATAAACTTTAACACCAGAAAATTATATGGTGAATGTGTTTGGGAAGAATTATGTAATTTTAATCTTGAAAAACTTATTAATAAAGGGATAACAAAAATTGGAATTATTTTTAATACTGATCCTGATACTAAACCAGGACAACATTGGATATCAATGTTTATTAATATTAAAAAGAAAACTATATTTTTCTTTGATAGTACTGGAGATCCTGCTCCGAAAGAAGTTAATGAATTAATTAACAAAATTATTGAACAAGGACATAATTTACATAAACCAATTAATTTTAAAGTTGATAGTAATAAAGGTATTGAACATCAATATGGTAATACAGAATGTGGCGTTTACTCTATATTTTTTATTGTACATATGTTAGAAGACAAAATGACTGAACATTACTTAAAAACTCATATACTTAAAGATGAATACATAGAAAAATTTAGAAATATTTATTTCAATGATTCGTTATAAAAATATATAAAAATACAAGTCTATTATTATATATTAAAATGTCTGTTAGTTCATTTAATACAACTGATAATATTAAAATGATATGGGATGTAATAAGTGATGAAGATATATTTACATTTCTGACTCCTGATATTCAAGGTAAAATATATAATTTATTTTTAAATAATATTCAAGGATTTTTTGAAGTTGAGAGAAAAAAAACAAATTTATTGGTTGAATTAAATAAAAAATATATTGTTCTGGTTCTTAATCATATAAAAAAAACATATCCATATCAACCAAATAAAATAAAAATATTCAATGAAAAACCACAAACGAAAGAACTAATTACATTTGAAGAAATACAAAATGATAGAAAAAGTCAATTTGAAAAAGATTTAAACAGAAGACAAGAAGAATTCGATGATTCTATGACATTAAAAGCACCTCCTCTTCCTGAATTTTCTGACAAAGAAAGTGATAAACCAATAAAAGAAATGGATAAAATTCTTAAAGAAATGCATGCTCAGCGTAATTATGAAGTGAACGAAATAAACAGAACATATAATACATCTAATCATTTAGATAATTGGCTTAAACCTCAAGAAACTTCTCTTAAAACAGAAAAATTTGAAAATAACAGAGAGCAAATAGAACAATCTCAAAGCCAGAGCAGGTTTAAGTTTTTAAATGATTTAAATGATTTAAATGAAATTGATACAAGCTTATCGCCAACTAATTCTAAAAAAAACGTTACATTTAGCAATACTGATATAGTTACTACATTTCAAGAACCTGATGAAGAAGATAATAATATTTTTTCAAAACTGAAAAAAGTTGAAAAAAAGGAAGATAATATTGTATTACAAATTCACGAACAAAATATAAACGGAACAAATTTAAATGATGATAGGATAGCAAAGTTAGAGAGAAATGTTACAAACTTAAATGAAAAAATAGATAAAATACTTGCTTTATTGAGTCAAAAAAATTAATAATAAAATTAAATTAAATTTATTATTAGTTTATTTATTTACCAATTCTCTAAAAACTCTCTTACCTGTTTTTTTATCCATTTCATATGTTCCTACTTGAACAGGTGCTATACTTGGGTCCCTCAATGCATCTTCATATGATTTAAAATCGTAAATATTTAATACGCTATCACTAATTCTACGATAAACATATTTTACACCATTAATAGTAACAGGTTTTCCTTCCCATTCAATCGCGACCTTATTTGCTAAAGCAGTTACATCATTTTGTTGCTCGGAAAAATCAGGAACATAAGAATATGTATCAATTGATGGATCACCAAAATTAACACATTTGTTATTTGAATAAATGTAACAATCAAAAGCAGATTGTTTAATTGCATCAGTTAATTGATCAGTTAATTCAGCTTTAATACTTGATATTTCAAATAAATATTGGTCACTTGTTTGAGGAGTTTTTGGAGCAGTTTTACTTAAATCCTTTCTTTTTAATTCGATAGCCTCGTCTGATTTTAATTGTTCTTCTGTAAATACCATTAAATAAACAAATACTTCAACTGTTTGTAAAGCTTGTGGTAAATCTTTATGACTACAAATGCGTCTAGCACGACCAATAACTTGTTCTGAACGCACAGGATGCCAATAAGGGTCTGTTAAATGAACATATCGTGTATTACGTAAATTAATACCTTCAGAACCAGATGATGTAATCATAAAGACTTTAATAACTTCACCCATATTATTATTTCTATATTTAGATTTGAGAACAGAACTAATACTATCTGGTATATCATCCCATTCTCCATTATAAATTTTACGTACAATTTCTTTTTCTTCAATAGTTTCAGTTCCAGTATATAAAGCATAAGTAGGTTTGCCTTGATCTACTTCTGGAATATCAATTTGCCATAATCCAGCCATATTCTTTTTAATTTTAAATTGTGTAAATCCATTTTTATTTAAAACAAGCGTGAAGAGACCAATACCCTCAGCAGTTCTAAATTGACTATAAACAAGATGAAGACCTTGATACTCTGGGTCTTGGATATTTTCAAGAATATGTAAAAATTTAGGACTATATGTTTGTAAAGCTTCAGGCGTAAAAAAATCATTTGAGTTGTCTTCCATTTCTTTCAATTTATTTTGTAAACGTTCCTTGTAAGTGACACCCCCAAGATCTTGTAATACTTCATCACCTTCAATTTCACCTTCCTTATCATGTTGAATATCTTGTTTTGATTCTACTTTTTTTCCTTGTTTTAATGCTGTAACTATGTTGCTTTCTTCTTTTTCATCATCTTTACCTTCACCTTCATCCTTTTCCTCTTCTTTCTTTTTTTGTCTGATAGGAATTGGTCTGTCTGGAATAATAAAATTACAAAATAAACGAGAGAAAATACGATATGTCGATGTTTTTTCTTCATAATCTTCTGCAACATTTTGTTTAGGTTTTTTTTTCTCAAGTTTACGCTCTTCTACACGTGCTGCTTCATATGTTTTAAATTGAACATCACTCATTGGTACTCTAACTATATGATAATCTACACCTAATGTTTTATTAAATCTCGGTAATAAACTTTCTTGCGCACTTCTAAAGTAAGAAGAAAGACCTAATATTCTGCGTTTAAGGGCATCAGAATTTTTTAGTTTGCGAGTTGTTTCATCTACATATCTAACAACAAATTCATCAAATGAATCTGGTAACGCCTTTTTATATTTAATTTCAATTCCATCTGGTATAATGTCAATATCATTTCTTCTGAGAATTGATACAATTTTTCTCTCAAAATCATTATCTGAAATAAATTCAGTATCAAGTTCTGTTTCACCACGTTCGTTTTTCTTGTTATTTGTGACTCCTTGGTAACCAGAATCTTTTTTAATTTTATTTTTAAAACCAAATGGATTTCTTGTGATAGTAAGTGTTTTACTTGATGGCGAGTAATCTAAATAATCTAATGTCTTCTCTCCAAGTAATATTTCTTGAAGTGAATTTTTATCAATCTTCTTATTTGTATTTATAACTAATGGTATTTTCCATGTCTTTATGTATCCTCTTAAAATATTAAATAGAATAGCGAATTCATTTGGATAATTAATAACAGGAGTTCCAGTAAGTAATACAATTCTGGCATTTTTAGCACTTAAAAGCATTTCATATAATTTTGTAGATAAATTAATTGGTAAACGTTCTTTCTCTCCACGTTTATTTTCAGCAATTGGTTTTTCTCTTTTTAATTTGTTAACAATTCTGCTAATAAAATTATGAGCTTCGTCGATAACAATAACACTATTATCAAATATATTTTTGGTATATCCGGATGTCATTTCTTCTAGTTTTTTCTCACGTAAACCATTATAGTTAATAAATTTATATTTTTGTCGAATCATTTCATTTAATTGTTCTTCTAAAATTTGTTTATTAGTGTCGCTTAAATCATCATAATTAGATTTCTTTTTAATATTAATAAAAAAAGCACCTCCGTGTTTTCGAATATATTCTTGAGGTAAATTTAAAATAGCTGACATTGTTGTTAGGGATTCAGGATGTCTTTCGATAGAAATCCATTCCCAAAATTGATTTTTCTTATACAATAAATCAGCACATTTTTTCAATTCACCAATATAGTTAGCACGTAAAGATGCTGGAGTCATAATAATAATATTTTTAGAATCTTTCATACCTTCAGCAATAGCAATACTCGTACAAGTTTTACCTGAACCTAAACCGTGATATAATAGCAAACCTCTATAAGGTGTATAAAGATTCATATAATCTCTAACAATTTTTTGATGAGTTAATAGAGAAAAATCTGATGAAGTCTTGCCAATTGTCTCACAAGAAATGTTTTCTCTATTCTCTTCCAATTCGCGTTTATATGGTTGAAATAAAGAATTAATAAAATTTACAAAAATCTCTCTATTATTCATTATATAACTTGAAACTTTGATATTTATTGGTGGACTCTTTTTTGGTAATCGTTTTCTTAAATCTGTATCTCCCATTTCAACAATTACTTCTGGACCTAACACAGCTACACCCTTTTCAAGTTTTTGGGTTTTTCTTTGCTTTTGTTTTGGTGGTATAATAGGTATGACATCTTCTTCTTTTTTCTTTAAAACAATTTCTTCAGGTGATTCTTCTTTAAATTCTACCTTCTTTTTAGGTTTCATCACAAATTCTTCTTCTTCTTCTTCTTCTTCTTTCTTATCTTCTTGATCTTTGGCATCTTCTTCATATTGTTTTTCTTCTTTGTTATCTTCTTTGTCATCTTCATCATCTTCTCCTTCAATGATTAAAGGTTTTTTAATGTCAATTTTCTTTGCTTTTTTAACTACACGTTCTGGCTCTTTTTGGATTTCCTTTGGTTCAATTTCTAAAACTGGTTTAACTGTAACTTTTGTTTTTTTATTTTCAGCTAATTTTTTAAACAATGCTTCTGTGTCATAACCTTCATGTGTTTTATCAATAATTACTGGTCGTTTTTGTTTTCCAACTTCATCATCTTTTTCTTCAAATTCATCAAGATCAACTTTTACTGGTAAAATTCCCTGAATTTGTTCTATTTCAGAAATTTGTTCACCCAACCCAGTAATACCTTCTTCAAATAGTTCTGCAATATTTGTATCTGTCTTCTTTTTTTCTATTGCGATTTTCGGTTTTCTTTGTCTGTTCTCACCTTTTATAACAACAGCGACATGTTCTCTTTCCTTTACATCAGGTTTTATCATTAATTGTTGTTTTAATTGTTCTAAATGATTCATTGCTTATATAAATTAAATATATAAATTTTTATAATTAGACAAATTTATATATTAGATTCATTTTACATGAAAAATAATTATTAAATAAAATTTTAGTTATATATAACAAATAAAATATTAAAGTTCCTTATCAAAATTATCAATACACTTAATAGCTTCATTACAAGCAACTTGTTCTGCCTTTCTCTTAATTTTATGCTGTCCTTCACCCATATATATAAGAACTTTTGAATTTTCTTCTACATAATCATGAATAGATTTGAAGTTCTTAAAAAATGAAATATCAACAGAGTCCGCATGAGTTAAATGAAAAATATGTTGACCTAAACATAAATAAACCCCCATTTTATATCCAACTTCGGCATCATGTTCAATTTCCAAATAATGTGGTGTGACTTTAAACTCTTTTTGGATTTTAACCTGTAAAATATTCTTATAATTATCATCATTTTGAATAAGAGCAACCCAATCAATATGTGTTTCAAAAATTCGATTAATAAATTTCTTAGCCATTTTGAAGCCTGGACTTTCATCATCGCAATTATCTTCCGATAGTTGATTATGTGTTTCAAAATTAAGGAATACAGCACCAATAAATGACTCGAATAAGCAACCAAGTTTCTTCAAATTAGTTCTTATTTTTTTTTCTTCGGCATGTTTAGACAATATTAGCCATTTATGTAGTCCCATTTCTAATGCGATTTTCCCGATTGCTTCATTCTTTACAATGGCAATTTTCTTCTCGGTCATAAAACCTTCGTTTTCTTTAGGAAATCTCTTATAAAGATATAGTTTAGTAACACATTCCAAAATTCCATCACCAAGAAATTCTAAACGTTCATTTGATTTAGAACTAAGTGACATACAATCTAAAGGACGTTCAACGATAGTAATATTTTGTTCAGCATTTTCATATTGAGGACGTTTCGTGTAAGAACGATGAACGAATGCGCGCTGATATAGCTCCAAATTACGAACAATTGGCGGTAAACCATATTTGGAAAGAATAGATTGAACTTCGCTCAATGTAATCTTAACATTTAGAGGATTATAAGGATTAAATACTAATCCATCATCAGTTTTAATCAAATCGTCGTCGTGTGCTTGTTTTACTTCTGTCATTTAGTATATTATAGCGTGGTAGCTTTATATTAGTTTATAAAATTGATTATTTAATTTTAGAAAAACATCTGGTGGATTTATTTGGAAATATTTAGATTAAAATAAAATATTATTGTAAATTATAAAGATGGTCTTGATGAACGCCGGACGTAACGCCAGAAATGTGGCATCAATTACAAATCGCCCGACATGTGGTGGAAATAAAAAAGCCGGAACCGCTCCACGTGTCGGTTGGTTTTTAAGTAGCAATACTATGTTAATGGGAGCTCCTCAATCAGTTCCTTTAGTTTGTCGTCCTAACTACACTATCCAAACCCAAAAATACGGATACCACGCTACACACGGTGGAAACATGGGTTAAGTTTGTTAAAAATTATATTTCTATTTTTAGATTTATTATTTTTAAATAAAATGATTTAATAACAATTTATTAAATAATTTAATGCTTATAAAAATTGATACGAGAGAATCAGCCCTATTACAGATGCTTTTGACACAAATATCTACAATTCCAGTCTTTAAAAATATCAAGTTAAAGTCTGAAACCTTACCTATTGGTGATATTATTATAAATGATGAAACAGAAGATAAAATTATAATCGAGAGAAAATCGGTAGCTGACCTGTTGTCAAGTATTAAGGATGGTAGATATGAAGAACAATCATATAGATTAACTGGCCAAAATCATCATAATCATAATATAGTTTATTTAATTGAAGGTGATGTTAATAAAGTAAATAGATTTAAACCTGATAATAAGGTTGAAAAACTAACTTTATATTCGGCAATGTTTTCATTAAATTATTATAAAGGTTTCTCTGTATTTAGAAGCTTTTCTTTAGATGAAACAGCAAACATTATTTGTAATATGGCTTATAAAATGAGTAAGGATTTAACTAAAAAACCTTATTTCCAAAATAAGTTTCAAGTTGAGTTGCCATTGCCGACTAATGAAACAGAAGAAAATGTTATAATACCGACTAACGATGATTTAGATGAAGTTCAAGTAACTGATAAAGATTATGTTGGTGTCGTTAAAAAGATTAAGAAGGATAATATTACTCCAGATAATATTGGAGAGATTATGCTTTGTCAAATTCCAGGAATTAGTTCAGTAACAGCATTAGCCATTATGGAAAAATATAAAACAATTCCAAATCTTATTAAAGAATTAGAATTAAATAATGAATCAATGAAGGATTTGTCGTATACAAGTTCGAAAGGACAAGTAAGAAAAATAAATAAAACATGTATTGCGAATATTGTAAAATTCTTATTGAAAAAATAAAAATATAATATATGAAAGAATTACATAATTTACTTTTATTCGCCGCTATATGTTTTGTGATATATTTAGTATTTAGAAGTTTTCATTATAATTCTTATAATCCTATGTTAATTGAAGGTATGACTGATGCTTCTGGTAATTCAGTTTCAGTGTCATCTCCTGCTAATGGTATTGCTGGAAATGCTGCATCATATTCAGCTTCATTAAAGGCTGCTACAATAAAATCTCAAGATACTTTTTTAATTAGCAAATATCGTTCTGATTACGAATCCGCTATTTTGAATTTGGATGATTTGATAAATAATTTGATGTTAAAAACAGTTTTATCTGTAAATCAAGATAATCCAGGTGAATCAGTAATACAGTTAGGACAAATGCAACAAGCAAAAGTCGCTTTAAATTCAGTAATGAAATTTGTTGATAGTCAATAAATTTACCTTTTTCTAATTATATAAACTGAAAATATTTATATAAATTATTTTTGATATAAATATATTATTTTTTTGCTCCACTTTTTGGTAACGTAGTTGCTTTGCTTAAAGGTGGATTAATCTACATAAATAGAAACTTCATCTTGTTTATAATATCCTTTATCAACCAAGCTTTGAGTGTATGCTGATCCACCCCAATTAGGGTCCATTGGATCAGGACTAATTGCTTGTTGTTCTTGTTTCATATTCATGGCATCTAATGGTGTTGTAGTCCCAACATAATAATCAGTTTCATCGTAAGCGGGATAACCACCTTTATTATATGGTGGATCATTTCTTGTAGCATCAACTAAAAGAGTTTGATTAGGATATGCTAAACCATCATTTGGAATTAACGAAGTTTCTAACATAGGTGTAATCTGAGATGCTATTCCAATAGGAGCAGCAGCAGAAGGTGGTAATCCAGCTTGTGGTTCTGATACACTAGGTCTAACCTTATAAACAGGATTTCCTTGTGCGTCATAAGTAGATTGTAAATAAAGAACTGGACATCTTATTCCTTGACTTCGTTGCCAATCTAAAAATTCAGTATAATCTTCTAAATTATTAAATTCTATTGGATTAACTCCAGGAACTTGTGCTAATTTTGAATTATATAAATAAAATTTTTCTCCTTTTTGAATTAATAAATTAGGACATCTTGGCTTAGTTGCTCGATTAGTGTAACCCTCGACATATTTAGGGTCAGCACATCTTGCGTAAAAATATAGACCAATTAAAAATACCAATATTATTAATAGTGTTGTAAGTGTCATTATATATTTATTATGATATTATTTTCTACATATTTAATATAATGGTTTATCTAGAAATTAATAAAACAAATTATCAAAATGGAAAACCTAAATTGATTGAAAAAATGAATAAATATTTATCTAATAAAGATGCCAAAATATTTATGTTAATTTATATGGAAGGTTGTGGTCCATGTAATGAAACACGACCAGAATGGTCTAAACTTAAAAATATTCTCTCAAATAAATTTTTAAGTAGACAAGATGTTGTCATATTTTCTCTTGACAAGGATATATTTGGAAAGCTAAATAATGCTAATAAAGAACCTATGAGTTTTCCTACCATAAGATTTATGACTGATTCTGGAAAAAAAATGGAAACTTATGAAGACTCTCAAATTTCTAATAAAGACAGAAAAATTGACTCATTTATTGAATGGATTAAACTTAAAACTGGTGAAAATAATATAACTATATCTGAGAAGCAACCAAGAGTACACAAATTTAATAAAACTCATAGAAAAAAACGACATAGTAGAAAATCAAGAAAACAATCGGGAGGTAAATGGTCGGCAAAATATAAACGCAGTATAAATTGTAATAGACCAAAAGGTTTCTCTCAAAGGCAATATTGTAAATATAGTCGCAAGAAATAAATATTTATTGACTGAATAAATAAATTAGTTTATTTCATGGCTTATGAAAATTTTCTTTTGAATAACCGATAACAGCACAAGCAATTCTTTTTCCAGCATTACCAGTTTTTAAACTTTCGCTATTTCCTCCTTGTCCACAATCATCTTCGTCTTCATGAATAATTAAACCTCTACCAATAATATTACACTTAGCTCCTCTAAGTTTAATAACATTATCATAAAATGAATATTTAGCCTCACCTTTACTGTTAGTATGAATATTACCTAAATCACCTACATGTCTATTTGTCATACCTGGGCACCCATGTGTTTTACCATAAGGATTAAAATGAGCACACATGCTAGTACATTTATCAGTTAAATCTCCTGCTTCATGAACATGAAAACCATGCTCGCTATTTGGTTTAAGACCAGATATATGTAAATCAATTACAATAACATTATTTTTGAAATCTTCTGTAAATTTAACGTAACCTTTTATATTATTATTAAATACAGCAATAGCATATATCGGTTTATTACTCATATATAATCTAAAAATATTATATTTAATACATTGTAAAAATAAAATAAAATTGATTAATATTAAATATAATAAACATAAATTAACAATAAAGAATAAAAATGGAGCACATATTCAGAGTTTTTGACTATAACTTTTATAATACACATGATTCATCAAGAGATAATGATGATGAAGATAATACATATAAAGACACAAATGTATTTATGATTCAAATGTTTGGTGTTGATGAATATGGTAAAACTTATTCTGTAAATGTCGAAGGCTTTAAACCATTCTTTTATGTGATGGTTAATGACAAGTGGAATATTAGAATGAAAGAACAATTTATTGAGCATTTGAAAGGTAAAATTGGAAAGTTCTATTCAAACTCAATTACAGAAGCAAAACTTATAAAAAGAAAAAAATTATATGGGTTTGATAATAAAAAAGAACACAAATTTATATTTATTGAATTCGCAAATTTAAACGCATTTAATAAAGCAAAAAATTTATGGTTTACTGATTATAGTGAAGGTCATCAATTATTGAAAAATGGTTATACTGGTTTTGATAAAAATACAAATATTATGTTATATGAAGCGAATATTCCACCTTTATTGCGTTTCTTCCATATTAAAGACATGAGTCCGTCTGGATGGATTGCTATTCCAAAGAAAAAAGCAATCGAAAGAAAAAATGAATTAAAAACAGTAAATTGTGATTATGAGTTCGTTATAAATATTAAAAATATAATTTCATTAAATGATAAGGAAACAAGAGTTCCTTATAAAATAATGAGTTTTGATATTGAAGCTAGTAGTAGTCATGGTGATTTTCCTGTTCCAATTAAAACTTACAAAAAATTAGCTACCAATATTGTAGAGTATTTTGAAGATGTTGGTATTGATCAATTTAATAAAACTACAATCAGGCCAATTTTAACCAATATTATTCTTACTGCATTTGGTTATGGAAATACAAGTGGTATTGATTTAGTTTATCCTAAGAGACACCCAAACTCAAAAGAAGTTATTGTTGAATTATGTAATAAATGGCTTGAATGTAAGGTTAGAAGCATTAAAAAAACAGACGATTTTAATCAGGCTAATTCAATTGAAAAAATGTTTGAAACAAAATCAAAAGAAATTGAAGCAGAAAATGATGAAGTGAACGGAGAAAGTGGTGATGGAGAAAATAGTAATGGAGAACCATTTGGTAATAAAATATATAGTAATAGTAATTATGTCAAAGAATATGCCAATAAACAAGCGACAATTATTGATATAATTTTAGATAAAAAATATGAGCGTGAAGGTAAATTAATTGAATTAAATTTATCATTAAATTCGGTGTTCCCAAAATTAGAAGGTGATAAAGTTACTTTTATTGGTTCAACATTTATGAATTATGGTAATAAAGATCCTCATTTTAATCATTGTATTGTTTTAAACACTTGTTCAGAACTTCCAATGGAAAATTCACAAATAGAAACATACGAAACTGAGAGTGAATTATTATTAGCCTGGCAGCAATTAGTCCAAAAAGAAAATCCTGACATAATTATTGGTTATAATATATTTGGTTTTGATTATGAATTTATGTTTCATCGTGCAGAAGAAAATCATTGTGTTGAAGATTTCTTAAAGCTTGGAAGGAACAAAGATGAAATATGTGGTACAAGAGATAAGGATTCCGGAAAATGGAAAATTGAAGAAAGTAGTATTCAAATAGCAAGTGGTCAGCATGATTTGAAATTCATTAAAATGAATGGTCGTCTTCAGGTTGATTTATATAATTTCTACAGACGAACCGAAAATTTGACCAGTTATAAATTGGACTATGTAGCTGGTAATTTTATTGGAGACTTTGTCAAAAAAATAGAGAATAATGATAATAATTCTGTAATTTCAACGAGTAATTTAACTGGTTTATTGGTTGGTAGTTATATTCATATTGAAGAGATTGGTCATTCCATAGATTATTACGCAGATGGTGCGAAATTTTTGGTAACTACAATTGATAAAATAAATCGAAATTTTACAATTGATGGTGTTATTGATCCTGATTTTGATAAAAAGGTAAGATGGTGTTTAGCTAAGGACGATGTTACACCAAAAGATATTTTTAGAATGACAAATGGAACAGCAGATGACAGATCAGTTATCGCAAAATATTGTATTCAGGATTGTAACTTGGTTCATTATTTATTTAATAAGTCAGATATTCTTACTGGGTTTATTGAAATGGCAAAGATTTGTAGTGTGCCAATTAATTTCCTTGTAATGCGAGGCCAAGGTATTAAATTACAAAGTTTGATTGCTAACGAATGCCGCAAAATTCGAACATTAATTCCTGTCATTGAAAAAGGTGATTTAGATGAAGGTTACGAAGGTGCTATTGTTTTGCCACCTAAATGTGACCTATATTTAGATAATCCAGTTGCTTGTAATGATTATGCTTCTCTATATCCAAGTTCAATGATTAGTGAGAATATATCACATGATAGTAAGGTTTGGACAAAAGAATTTGATTTAGCAGGAAATCTTATTGAAGAACAGGGTATCAAAGATGATGATGGAAATTATATTTATGATAATCTTTCTGACTATGAATATGTAGATGTTGAATATGATACTTATAAATACTTTAGAAAGCACCCAAAAGCAGCAGCAGAAAAAAATAAATGTGGTCATAAAATTTGTAGATACGCCCAATTTTCGGATGGTGAATCAGCTATCATGCCTTCTATTCTTAAGAAATTGCTTAAAGCAAGAAAATCTACCAGAAAAATGATTCCAAATCAATCGGATGAATTTATGAAACAGGTCTTAGAACAAAGACAGCTTGGTTATAAGGTAACAGCTAATTCATTATATGGTGGTTGCGGTGCGAAAACAAGTTCATTTTATGAAAAAGATATAGCAGCTTGTACAACAGCAATTGGTCGTAAATTACTAACATATGGAAAGCGTATTATCGAAGAATGTTATTCAAATAAACTTTGTCAAACGACAAATCACGGATTAGTGTTGACAAATGCTGAGTATATATATGGTGATAGCGTAGCTAGTTATACACCTACTTACATTAAACAAAATAACAAAATAGAAATTCTTACTATTGAAGAATTAGCAAATAAATATGGAAATAATAATTGGATAAAATCAACTGAGAGTGGAAAACAAGACAAAGAATTTTGTGAATTAAATGGTGTAGAAACATGGACTGAAAAGGTTGGACTAAATTACATAGAGTTATTCGTCATGAACTGGCAAGTCATAAAAAAATGATCCGTATATTAACACATACAGGAGTTGTTGATGTTACAGACGACCATTCATTAATTAAACTTAATGGCGAGGAAATTTCACCAAAAGATGTTTCTTTAGGAACTGAGTTATTACATAACAAACTCCCAGTCAGTAACAATTCTTGTGAAATAACTCTGGATGAAGCAAAAATTATGGGATTCTTCTTTGGAGATGGAAGTTGTGGAAACTACAATTGTCCTTCTGGAAAAAAATCGTCTTGGGCTTTAAATAATGCATCACTTGAAATTATTAACAAATATTTAGAATTATGTAAAAAAGTATATTCAGAATACGAATGGGTTGTTATGAATACACTGAATACATCACATGTCTACAAAATAAGTCCTAGAAATAATTCTTATGGGTCGATTAGTTTATTTACAAAATATTATAGAAATTTGATGTATTCTAATAAAAATAAAGTAATTCCTAGCTCTATTATAAATGGGAAAAAAGAAATTAAAGAAGCATTCTTTGAAGGGTTATATGATGCGGATGGCGATAAAGACGAAAATGGATACGTAAGAATAGACCAAAAAAGTCAAATAAGTACGTCTAATATTTGTTTATTAGCACAAAGCATTGGTTATTTAACTTCTATTAATACACGAAATGATAAACCTGATATTTATAGAATTACTATGACCAAACTATCTCAAAGAAAAAATCCTTTTGCTATAAAAAAAATGAAGGAAATACAATATAGTGGATACGTATATGATTTAACCACTGAAAATCATCACTTTGCTGCAGGTATAGGAAATATAATCGTTCACAATACAGACTCAGTATTTTATACATTTAATTTACAAACACCAGATGGAAAACCAATTCGTGGAAAGGATGCTTTAGAAATTACAATTGAATTAGCTACAGAAGCAGGTCAAATAGCAGCAAGATTTTTAAAAGCACCACATGATTTTGAGTATGAAAAAACATTTATGCCCTTTTGTTTATTATCTAAAAAAAGATATGTTGGTATGCTTTACGAAACAGACCCTAATAAATGTAAGCGTAAAGAAATGGGTATTGTACTGAAGCGTAGAGATAATGCACCAATAGTGAAAGATGTATATGGTGGTATTATTGATATTCTGATGAAAAAACAGAATATTCCTGATGCTGTTCAATTTCTAAAAAATTGTTTACAAAATATTGTAGATGAAAAATATCCTATTGAAAAATTAATTATTACTAAATCACTGCGTTCTGGTTATAAAAACCCAAAGTCAATTGCTCATAAAGTATTAGCTGATAGAATAACAGCAAGAGACCCTGGAAATAAACCAAGTTCCGGAGATAGAATTCCATTTGCTTATATAGCTGTTCCAGGTAAGAAAGTTTTACAAGGAGAAAAAATAGAGACGCCATCATTTATTGCTGAAAATAAATTAAAAATTGACTATTCATTTTATATTACGAATCAAATTATGAAACCGGTTCAGCAATTGTTTGCTTTAGTTCTTGAAAAAATATGGCAATTTCAAAATAAAAGACCTAAATTATTAAAATATAAAAAAGACGTACAGTTATTAAAAGTCAAATATATTGATGATGAAGATAAATTTGAAGAAAAGTTAGAACAGTTTAGATGTAAAGAAATTAAGGCATTATTATTTGATGAATATTTAAGAGAAACAAATAATGAAAAATTAGGAAATCAAAGTTTAACTAAATTCTTCATTAAAAAATAATACAGAAGAAGATAAGTATTGTAAAATATTAGTAAATAAAAAATTGCTAATAATAATTTTTTATTTATTAGTTTAATTAATTCAAACCACTACCTATTTGATTTGATTGTTTGATATATGACCACATATTCTTAATATTAATATTAAGATCTACAATATTTTTTTCAATATTATGGACTCTATGTGAAAGATTATATAAATCATTTTCACTATTATATTCGGTATCACTGTCATTATCGTCATAATTATATTCAAGTGAAATCTCGCTTGAATTATCATTAGACTCTGAATTATAATTACTACACAAATCATTATAATCAGCAAAACCTTCTTGATCAAGTTTAAATATAATAGCATTAGTTGTTCTATTATGCTTTTGCGCAATTTCATCAATAGTCAAACCTAATAGCTCAAATTCTCTCTGAAGAGCGAGAACTTCATTAACAGACCATCTAAATCCAGAACGTGTAGTCATCTTTACTATAAATATATACAAATATTACCTTTATATCATTTTAAGATATAATTTTATCTATTACATATCACCTACTTTTTATTTGCCAATAATCCATATCATAGAATATATCCAAGATCCGATAACCATCCACATATTATTAATAATATGCGCAGCATTATATACTATCCATCTAAGACCTTGACAATGAGGTGTCATTATTATAAATGGTGACATAATAAATCCTAATATAGTATTTGGAACACAAAATTTAACATATAACTGTGCTGAAAAATAATGTAAACAAATCCATAACAAATAAATACTGGATAATTTTAATGAAATTATTGATGTTCTTAATATGAATGAAGAGATATTTATACCACAATTATAAAATTTATCAAATAAATCATTTTTTGAAATTTTTTCTAATTCATCATCATTTAATTGATTAATTTCTTCACGTGTCAACTCAATTACTTCTTTGTTATTATTTATTACCTTAATACGTTTGGTCATAATTTAATATGTAAAAAAATCTTTATATCATATTAATATAAATTATCAGAAATTTCGGTTTCTATTGAATGCGTTAAAAATATTATATAACTCATTATCTAATTGATTACTAACATAATTGCCTGAAGTATCAAAAAAACTACTGATAAAAAGGTTTCTATTTGAACTTGAATTATTATTAGTATTATTAGTATTATTATTAGTATTATTAGTATTATTAGTATTATTAGTATTATTAGTATTATTAGTATTATTAGTATTATTAGTATTATTAGTATTATTAGTATTATTAGTATTATTAGTATTATTAGTATTAT
>Ga0098048_1000075_pt1 | contig 46211 bp, 56 predicted proteins | sample 13_taG_FD_75052 | JGI IMG/M metagenome (GOLD analysis project Ga0098048, IMG submission 75052) | Marine viral communities from the Subarctic Pacific Ocean - 13_ETSP_OMZ_AT15268 metaG | ecosystem: Environmental > Aquatic > Marine > Oceanic | place: Pacific Ocean | collected 2015-01-16 | reverse complement strand
GGTGAGGCTGGTATACCTAAGCCGATACGTCAAGGGTTCACCTTACAGCAGGTCATCTCATCTAAAGGGGTCGGCACACTCGGTAGCATTTCTGATAAACTGACGACGCTCGCGATACGAGTCAACTCTACTGAGTATGGTAATCCCCTTATCGTTCAAGCGCCTCCTTTCTTCGATAGGGACTTCCTGCAGATTTACAGTCAGGGTCTGACTGATAGTTCAGGTAATCCGAAGCTCATCGCAGGTGATCACTTTGGTAGAACAGGAGGACACGGTCAAGGTAACACCTCAGATGTGGCGAGCAGTCTTAGTCTCGCGCTCAATCACTATGGATTTGGGCTTAAAGCGAAGGTCGACCCTAATGACGCATCGCGCGTTTTAGTGAGCGCAGAGTCTGTGTCGGATTCTCTTGTAGTCAATCTCAAGAGTGTTGCTTTCAACCTCTTCAACGGAAACGCTCCTTTTGTTGTGGAAGAGGTTGATGGTACAGTCCTCTTTGATCCAGCGGTCGAAAACCGATCTACTTCTCGTATAATCAAGAGACCAGACGCTGTAGGAGCGATCTCAGAGTTTTAAAGGATTTTGCTATGATAAACTTTCCTCCGAACGCAACTAGAGTCAAAGTGCTAGACGAGAAAGGGAAGATTGTCTGGCGCAAAAAAGATGACATCAAGGCTACAGATAAGCCTGAAGTAAACCCTAAAACAGGGGATTACTACTTTATGTTTGGCGACCCTGGAAAGCCGAAGATCAAAGGCGACGCCAATCCATCGAATGACTCTAGAATGACAAATAAAGAGGTCAATCAAGTCCGTACACGTCGAGAATCTTATTTAGGTAAAGACGGTCCTTTGAGCGCAGCCAAAGGTAATATTGATAGTGAGGAAGTGCTCTCATCTGTCATTCTAGGACTCGCTGAAGAGTCTGCTTCTCTTGCCTTTGAGCGCATTGAAGCAGAGCGCAGAGGCGACCCTACATCTCAGATATCGCTTAGACGAGTGAACGCGCTCAAAGCTGTAGGAGACACTTGGATCAAGAAGAAGGAACTCGTCTCAAACTCCTCTCTCGACTTAGAAGGTAAACCTTTCAAGATTGTATTTGGACACATCGCTGAGACTTTCAGGGTCGCTTGTGATGAGGCAGGTCTGAGGCCTGAGATGACTGAGTCTGTGTTCGCTATATTCGGTCGTCTTGTAGACGACGATGATTGGATCAGAGAAGCAAAGACGAAGATGGAGAAATAATGGGTCTATCTTCAATCGCTATATCCGCATCAGCGCGCGCAGGTAAACAGTCAGAGAAGGACGCAGATATCATCGATTTCGTTGAGTCTAAATGGGGTCTAGGTATGACTCTGTTTCCTGTCCAGCGCGTCATCTTGAAGGCGCACTACGGTATTGAGTTAGACGACAAGGATACTTTTAAGATATCTGGATGGAGGCGTACTGATTGGGAAACTCACACAGAGAAGTCTTATCTTAAGAAACTCTTCGATGAAGGACGTTGTAATATTGAGGAAGTGATCCCAGGTAAACAGCGTCGAGAGATGATCTTATCTATCGGTAGACGCTCTGGTAAGACTACTATTTCAGCATGTATCGCCGCCTATGAGACGTATAAACTCATACGCAAAGGTGACCCTCAAGCGTTCTATGGACTGCCATCTTCCAATAACATACAGATCATCAGTGTAGCGACGGATAAGGACCAAGCTGGTTTGCTCTATCAAGAGGTGTCTGGTCACTATACAAACTGTGCTTTCTTCGGTCCATACACTGCTAACAATACCTTAAGTTACGCGCGCTTTCAGACACCTAAAGATGTCGAGAAATACGGGCGCTACATTGAAAATCAAAACGCGAAGGCTACACTTAAAGTCACATTCAGATCGTGCGTCGCGAAAGGTCTTCGTGGTGCAGGTAACATCTGCGTTATACTCGATGAGGTAGCGCACTTTACTGAGTCTGGTCAATCAGGTGCTGAAGAAGTTTATAACGCTGTAGTACCTTCTACCTCTGCTTACTCACCTAAAGACCCAAAGAATCCTATCAACCCTATAGGAGAGGTAGAGGGTAGGATTATTCTCATATCCTCTCCTCTCGGTAAGCAAGGTCTATTCTATAGTCTGTTCCAGATCGGTATGCGAGGAGGCAGAGCTAGTGAGAATATATTAGCGGTACAGGCTCCTACATGGGAAGTTAATCCTACCGTACCTGCCGAAGAGTTTGAGAAACACTATCTAAAGAATCCAACTGTCTTCTTTACCGAGTACGGAGGTGAGTTTACGGACAGAACACGCGGTTGGATTGAGAAGGAAGAGGATCTGTACGACTGTGTGGACTCTGGCCTTAGATCAATACGATCAGCTCCAGCGCGAAAGCCTCACTTTATGGGTCTCGACCTAGGTTTGGTAGGCGACGGTACCGCCATCGCGATAGGTCATTTGGATGACGAAGGTAAGATCGTCTTAGATCTAGTCACTCAGATCAAAGCGGGTCAAGGTATATACGCTGATAAAGAGCGCTTGGAGTTTGACGATGTGGCGGATTGGGTGCAGTCGTTCTCTGAGAGTTTTTACATAGTGGAAGGTATATTTGATCAGTGGGCAGGTATACCATTCCAGCAAGCGCTAGAGAAGCGCGGACTTAGCCAGATGACCTCCGTTAACATGACTAAGCCTCTCACGTCTCTGATGTTTCAAAACTTCAAAGATATGATGTGGGATCGCAAGTTAAGACTGTATGACAAGCAGGATCCATTACAGAACGGGCATGAAGACTATCTCAAGGAGTTGTGTGAGCTTCAGGCGAAGACTCACTCTAAGCACGTCATTACTGTGGAAGCTCCTCAAGTAGCGGGGAAGCATGATGATATGTCAGACGCGCTCATAAGAATGGTATGGCTCGCGTCGAACAAGATCGGTAAGTCGAAGTACATGACAGGTTCTTACGGAGGTAGCACCATGTCTGGAGGTAAGAGGTTTGCGTCTCCGTCGAAGGTGAGAGGCGGATCACACTCTTCAAGAGATCCTAGTTCAGGCAGGGTGTTGTCTGGAGGTAAGGCTTTCGGTAGAGGTCGCTAACTAAAAGATCAGTTCGTAGCGAAGGCTCTTAATCTGCTTAAGAACTTAGGTCTTTGAGAGATATTAGAACCTTCCGCCACCTTCATCAGGCTTTGAATACTTGAGTCCGAGTCGTTGAGCGATGATCTCTGTTACATCAGAGTTTTCAGCGATTGATCTTCCCACATCAGAGTAGATACCTCTCAGAACCTCGTTAAACTGAGAGTCGTTGAGCGTGAACATATCGCGCTCAAGTTTCTCCTTCGTGCGCTGAGGATCTACGTTTAGAAGCTCTAGGATGATGTCCACATCTAGAGAGCCTTTCTGATATAGATTAAAGAGCGCGTCAAAGGTGTCGTTGTTGTCTCTTAGTCCGAGTCGTGTGAAACTGAGTGTAGGATGAACAACGATCTCATCTCCGTCCTCATCTTCCTCGATGAATCCCATACGCTTACACATGGGCTTGAGCATATTCTCCTCTACCATCTCTTGGAGGACTTCTCTCATGAGCATATAGCGCGTATTGATCACCTCAAGGTTGATTCTGTCTCCGCTATACGATGACTCTCCTGAGAGTAAAGACTCTGTCACGCCTAATCCTGCGTACATCTGACGGTCAGTTATGTCGTACTCACCTGACAACTCTAAGAGACGAGAGTCAGCTCCCATTTCTTCCCATCTCACCTCAAAGTTGGCGATGATTGAGTAGTCAGGATCTTGGAGCGCAAGATCGACTTGCTCTCTAAGCGCTTCCACGTCGGTAGCATCCATGTCCTCAGCATAGACGAGTCGGATCGGAGTCATGTGTCTTGAGGCGATTGAAGTCTGAGCCTGTCTCAACTTATCCCGATAGACTAAGATGCGTAGACAGCGCTCAAGGACCGAGTGACCTCTAGGCTCATATTGAGACTTCTTGCGCGCCATAAAGTAGCAAAATGATCCGAGATCAGGATCCGTGTTGAGTGGTATATTCCTTCCTTCTCTGATCGCCTCTACAACATCAACAGGCATCGACTCTGAGATCCTGAGGGCAGAAGGATCTTGCATAGAAGCGCGCTCGACTACATTCTTGGTTTTGCTGTCGGGGATCAACTCAATAATCTTCTCAGACGTGAACGGGAAACTCTCCATATGTATCTGCTCTGGAGGTAGGACTCGGATCGCTGTCCATCCTTTGTAGTTTCTCTTGAGCCATCGATAAGCGCGCTGATTAGCGTCCTCATGCTCTTCCTCAATCTCTTCTACAGTACCGTCTTCGTTGAGTTTGTTGACAACATTATGCGTAATGTCTCTCGGCATGTCTGGATTGTTGTCCTCGCAGAATACGAAGACCTCTCCAAGCAGATTGTATTCGTGTAGGATCTCAATCATTCTGTGTAGTAGTCCGACGTTCTTCGCCCACTTCTCGCAAAACCTGAGCGCTTCGTATGCGAGTTCTCTATTGCGCGCTTTAGGCATTCCTAGTCTGATCTTAGAGAGAGGTAACTCTGTGTGCAGGTCGACCGCTTGACCTACAAATGGATCTGTTCTGTAAAAGAACCTGAAGTAGTTGCGCTGTTCGTCTTGTGATTGAGGTAACTCCAGAAAGTCGGTACTGAGTTCTGGAGAGTAAAAGTTACCTCCAGACCCCATAGAGGTACCTCCTGTAGTCATCGCTACCTTGACTCTCGATCTCATCTCAGAGGCGTTGAGTTTGCGCGTCTTCGCCTTTGACTTGCTCTCTATAGGGGAGACCGTTCTCCCCTTTTTTTCGTCTTCAGTCATTCTTTTTCCTCTCAGATTTGATGACGGCCTTTACCGAGTCTTTGAGTAACTTGACGTGTTTAGGATCACCTTTGAAGAATCTCTCCCAAGATCCTTCTGCACTCATAAACACTTTGGAGCACTTTTCCAATGTCTTCTCGTTCGGGTTTTGTACACCGTGTGACAGATTTATTATACGCGCTATTATTCTTAAGTCTGCGCTCTTATGATCTCTGAATCCCATGCTCAACTCCTTATCAGATATAGTCTTTATATGTATACATCATACATATAACTCAACAAATGAATGATGTAGGTGAGAGATCAGTGACGAAAAAAAAATGGGACTCCTGCCGATCATGAACCCACTTTTCAATCTGAGAGAGGTCTGCAAACAGATGAGTCTACTCGAGGACCATCTCAACAATGTACGCAAGCGATGTCCTGACTGTATACGCAAGCACTTTCTTACGATTGAGGCGTTATTTGAAGAGGCTGTCTCTCTAGATAAAGATTATCAATACGGAGAGTATCTAGACGGTAAAGCTCAAGAGATGCGAGACCTTCAAGGTACATGGATGGATTGTCGCGATACAAAAGGTGAGCATCAAACACAAAAGGAGATTGCTCAGGCGCTGAGACTGGTCCGAAAAGAGTTTGCTCCGATTTGCTTCGATGTGCGGAAGATGGCGAGTATTGAGCGCTCAGCTTCCAGATCATTATGTAGACATCACAGACGCAACATGGTCCGACGAATCGCAACACTCAGTGAGGCTCAGAGAGAAGATAGAAAAATACAAAAACAGGTCAGACGCAGTCCTGATAAAAAACCTCCAAGAAAGGATCTGATGAACCGCTTAATAACGGAGGAAGACAAAGACTTGGAAGGTCTCAATCGAGGACCTAAAGGCGATCCTGACTTGAGGACGAATAAAATATGAGCAGACATGACTTACTGACAAAAATCGCGCTACGTTATCTTATAGCAGAAGGCGAGGTCGTTGAAGAAGGTGACTCAGATGATGCTAAGTCCACAGGTGTTAATATCGAAGTAGCGAACGCTGTCCAAGAAGTGCTCAAAGACAATCGATACAAGGACAAAAAGTCAGGACGCGATATTGCGTTCTCTACCGCTTACGGTCGTAGACATCCTAAGGCGGTAAAGGACTTTGGCGAAGAGTACATAAAACAGATGGAGAAGATGCGCGGTGAGAAGATCAATAAAGCACCTACTCCCGATGATTTCTCAGAGGGAGTAGGTGTCGGTTCAAAGCCTGATGTAGGTGGAGCGCGCAAGAAGAAGAAGAAGAAGAAGAAGAAGGACAATACATCTGATCAGAGCGATACGAAGTCCGACAGTGACATCAAGAGTTTAGAGGAAGTTTTCAATGAAGCTACCGACGATCTAGTGGACGACTTTGATAAATATGTGGAAAACTTTGATTCTGTAGATGACTCAGACAGTGCTGGTCCAGAGAATCAGATCAAGAAGCAGATCAGAGATAAGGTGTTGACTGATACTGATATCGGTATGGGGGCTGATCACATTCAGTCAGTTAGAGGTCAAAAGTCAAAAGACCGAGCGCGACGCGGGGAGAGAAAAAAGCAGAGGAAGAGATTTGAGTCTCTAACTAAAGATCAGAGAAAAGAAATGGAGGGAGCGCTTCGCGCAGGCTTTGACTCAGAGTCTGACCCAGACAAAAAGCTCGCTATAGGAGACAATATAGCCTCTCTCAGGGCAGTTATGGCGCTACAAGGAGATAAAAATCTATCGGAAGGTTTCTTAGTTAATCTCGTTAAAGGTGGAGGGCTATCCGATGAGGCATCAGATGATGCTTTCGACGCGCTCACTCAAAATCTCAATCCAAGTTCTCCTCAGACTGAGTCTTTCAAGAGAGAGCAAAGACGTTCTGTCATGCAGTCCTTATCTAAGGATGCTTGGGATAAGGCCGTTGGAGGTAAAGAGGGTCCTCTTGGTAAACTTGTAGGGAAACTCGACCCTAACTACTGTCCTCCTTCTCCAGACAATGGAGCTAAGGGAGGGAAGGTCTTAGAGGCGGGAGATACTTGTCCAGCTCCGATGTCTGAAGAGGCGCGTGACAGGTTAGAGAACTTTATTACGACCATGGCTATGGACGGTTTCTCACATGAGAGCGGTACCGACGACAAAAAGAAGGAAGACGGTTCTGAATCTGAAGAGAAGAAAGATAAGAAGAGCGCATTATCTGACGATGCGGTAAAGGATTACATGCAAGCTCTGATCGACGGTAACGCTGGTAGAGCTTCAAAGTTAGAGGTGCAGATGAGATCTGCTCAGATGTCTTCTTTTGAGTCAACCTCTCCCGCACAAAAGGCATACGAGAGAAGAATGAGAGAGATGCATGAAAACTGGAGCGATAGTTCTACGCTAGATGAGATGGATAACGTCTTTGACACAGAAATGGATTATGGTTCGGGTAGATCTGCATCTTTTATGAGAGTGGCGACGCGCTTTATCAATAATCCTTTTATGAGAGACCGTAAATACAGTGGAGGTCAGCATATGCTCAGCAAAAGATCCACATACGACTATCAGAGTCGTGCCGAGAACTTCTCAGTCGGCATGAGAGTGTTTCCTTTTTACTTGGGGAATACGCACCGAGCAGGTATCGTGAGGGCTGTCTTTCCTGCTATCGGTATGGTGGATGTCCAGTTTCCTCACGGTACCTCTAGATACCCTGTTGAAGATTTAGTGGTCGACACTTCTGGAGACGTAAACAACCTTGTGATAGAGACTGATTCAATCCCAGGTGGAGCAGGTACTGTCCCTGTTTCTGCTGGACGTGTCGCATCTCGGTACGTCAAGACGGCTATCTATTGGAATGGTGTTGGACGTAAATATCGACAGCGTAGAGATGAAGAGCGACCTTGTTGTCCTAAATGTAGAGGGTTAGAACTGAAACCTACCTCCTATAAGCGCAGAGATGGAAAGAGTGAGCGTCTTCTCGCCTGCCCCTCATGCTTGTTTTTGATCAAGCGTGAAGACTTAGTTTAAGGAGAAGAACATGGCTTTCTTAAAAACTGCGCGCGCGCAGATCGTTAATCCTCAGTTAGGTAGTTCTGACTGGAACAGTATTAGAACCGCTTCATCTGAAGGTAGTTTAGGTTCTTCACTCCGTAAGCAAGCTGAGGATATACTTGGCGAGTCTTTGACTCCGAGCAGATTCTTACTTACTCACGCGACGATTGTCTGCTCTGTGGATGCAGTGAGCGCGCCAGGTAAGAAGACAGGATCTGTCGAGGAAGACGGCGAGAAGATACAGCGTAAATATGCCGACTTTAGGGTCTCTACAGAGACGGACAAGTACATTAATAATAACTTGGACTCTTGGTCTAGAGAGGTGATCAAGCGCTCTTACAAGACGTTTATCGGAGCCCACAACTTTGTTGAGCACGTACAGGTTGAAGAGCTTTCTAAGGGAAGAATCATCGACGCAGTCTTGAGAGACATTGGTGAGTCTCTATATGTTGACATCCTTGTCGCTACTGATCGCAGACATAAAGACTTAGTAGATCAGATTATCTCAGGTCAGATGAACTCCATGTCTATGGGCTGTAGTGTGGATTTTACTATCTGCACTAAGTGCGGTCACGTCGCCGCCGATGAGACTGAGATGTGCCGACACGTTAAGTATGAGAAGGGGAACACCTTCTACGACGATCAAGGCAACAAACATCGAGTAGCCGAGCTTTGCGGTCACGGTGATGTCGGCGAGACAGGTGGAGTTACCTTCATAGAGGCTTCTTGGGTAGAGACTCCCGCGTTTAAAGGCGCAGTAGCGCGCAACATCTTGGACTTGCCTGAAGAGAGCGTGAAGGGTAAGACTGCGTCGGAGTTTTTAAGATCTATCCCTGATCAGTGGAAACGAATGAGCGGGTACTCTTCAGCCAAGGTCGGGTTTGGCTTTGATGAGGATGAGGATGATGATGGTGATAAGAAAGAGTCTGGACCTAGCAAGTCTCTGCTAGAGGAGTTAGAGGACTCAATCACTCAATCAGTCATCGACCGAGTCAAGGAAAAGATCGAGAAAGAGATCTTGCAAAGCAAACTCAAAGAGAAACTTGATCCGCCGATTGAGTCTTCCACAGTACATGAGAATGACACTATCGTTAAAGAAGGATACTTGAGCAGACTAAAGACTGCCGTCGAGATATCAACGTCTCACAGAGACGCTCTGTATAATGTGTCTCTTGTGAATAGACATTACGGTGTCGAACTCTCTAAAGACGTTTACGTCTTAGCGCATCAGCTCGGAGATGTCCGTAGATACGCATCATTAAAATCCTATATGGATAGGGCTGTTAGATTGTCAAACAAAAATCTCTCTGATGAAGACTTTGTGCGATTAATCAAGCTCTCCAAACTTGTTTCTTCAAGGGCATAATCTGCCTCTTATTCTTCAGAAAGGACGACGACTATGGCTCGTTACTCCAGACGAAATCGTAGGGCAAACTCAGCCCTGCCTGGCTATGACAATCTCGGATTTGACCAAGGTCATCCTGCATCACGCGCTCAGGCTGAGTTCGATGAGTACGGTATCGACTCAGACTTTGGTTCAACCCCACACAAAGGACCTTATCGCTCAGGTCCTCCTCCTGCGTCAGTGGGTTGGGATCCAGACCACCCTGCTACTCCAGATCACCTCATCGAGGACTACGGTCTCCGTGGGTCAATCGAGCGCAAGGCTTCAAAGTGTCTTCGTATCGCAGAGGTTAACCTAGGTCGTCGCGCAAGCGCTCAAGACCTTGAAGACCTCGCGCTTCGCTATATGGACCTCTCAAACGCTCAGATCAATAGTAAACTCGCGAGACTCGCTGACGATACTGTTCTTCAGAACGCAATCGGTCCAAACGAGATTGAGCCTGGTGCAGGTAACGCTCAGAGTGAAGTTGTTTCTGATCTCATGTCTGACGAGTTCTACGGTGATGACATCATCGACGATATCGGTATGGACATGATGGCTGACGAAGAAGCAGGCATGATGGCTGACGAAGAAGCAGGCATGATGGCTGATCACGGAATGGCTGATCTCCTCGCTGATGAGATTGAGCATCTAAAGGCCGCCAACGCACGTCTCGCGCGTCAGGTCCGTAAACTCGCCGACGACGCAGTCGCTCAAGGCACTGGATATAGTGTCACTGATGAAGAGCTTATCGAACAGAGCGTTCAGCCTTTAGCGAGCAATCGTGAAGCATCAAGAGGCATGAACCGTCTCGCAAATGCTCTCGCGGACTTCTTTGCAGAGGACGTTCATTCAAGCGATCTTTCCGCAGAGGAGAGCATTCTTTCTTCAATCCTCGCTGAGGTAGAAGCAGACGAAGAGAGCGCTGAAGATGTTGAGTCAACCATGATGGCTGGCCAGAACGATCCTAGAGAGTTCTACACAACTTCCGAGGAAGAAGACGCTTCTATGCTCGCAGAGCTTGACGCTACCATGTCTAACGAGATGGCAGAAGATCACATGGGTCTCGATGAGACTGCTGGTGATATGGACGCGCGTCTCGCTCGCATCTTCCAAGCTGAAGAAGAGAGTGCTGAAGAAGAGAGCGCTGAAGAAGAGAGTGCTGAAGAAGAGAAGGCAACTTCTAAGAAATCATCTCTCGGTGTTCGTCCTCGCGTCGCTTCACGTCAGAACAGCGTTAAGACCCTCGGCAACATCAGTCGTGAGGCATCTGCTTCTGATGAGCTTTCTAAGCTCTGGGAGAGCGCTCCAGACGTGAGCAAGTTCTTCGGTTAATAATCCTTTTATAGGATAGCGCTATATTAATGATCTTTCGGGGGGACGGGAAACCGCCCCTTACTTTCACACACTGCTCACTTGAAAACAGTGAGTACGAGCAATACACATAGGAGATTATACTATGGCTCTACTTGGACAAGCAAGCGGTGGTTTCTCAGAGTCAAGCAGTGCGCTTCGTATTCTGCACCTCGGTGTTCGTAACACCCTCGGTCAGCTTACTGCGGATGCTTTTACTCAGGCAAACCCCGTAGATTTTAATGGGAACGGTAACACTACCTCCGCCCCTGGTCTTCTCGTTAACGTCCGTGGCGTACTTAGCGGTTCTATCTGCTTCGCACGTCCTGACGCAGGTAAGAACTTCCACGGCGGAGCTTCTGACTTCACTGCCGTTCAGCGCGCTACAGAGCGCCCTCTCGGTGTGTTCGTAAACAACGCTGTTGGTAACGCATTTGAGAACACTCCTGCTGTCGCTTCTAACAGAGGTCCTTACGTCTCATCACAGGGTAGCTATGCTAACCGTCTCTATGAGACCCTTGATCAGGCAAATGGTAACCCGATCACTTACGTTGTCGGTGATATTCTCGTAGCATCTGTTAACGGTTTCTTGACTAACCAAGATACTGTTGACAACGCTCACGCAGTAGCGCACGGTCAGAACATCGCGGGCGCTTCTACTACCATCGCTATTCTTAAGATCACTCCTGACTCGACTTCTGACGAGTTGGTTTACGATCAACGTATCTGATAGGAAAGGAATAGTATTATGAGTAACGTAGATAATGCAGTAAAGCAGAAGATCATCGCTGACTACATCAAGACCCCTCAGGGTCGCGCTAAGTTGGCTGCTTCAATGACACAACCCCTAAGACTCCGTCGTGACTATACGAGCGTTGGTCGTAAGACCTTCCTCGTAGAGCAACTCCCTGACGGTGCTCTTCCGATCTATGACAAAGATCCAGACGTAACAGCGTTTGTGGTTGGTGAAGAGGGTCAGAACATCCTCGCGATCACTAAGCCTCGTCGTGTGATCTTCCCTCTCTTTGAGATTGCGTCTAACCCTGAGATCCCACTCACGCAGATCAAAGAGCGTCGTTTCGACCTCATCGAGCGCGCACAGGATCTCGCTCGCGCGCAGATTCAGGCTGCCGAGGACGAGCGTGTATTCGCGATCCTCAACAGCGTGGCTGCCAACGGTTTCGATTCAGTTTCTGGTCAGACCAATGCAGACATCCAAGTTATCGCTCCTCTTAACGGTGCTGTGCTCGCTGACGCTTACGCGCTCATCGAGCGCCATGACCTTCGTGTTGCTCGCGTCTTCATGAACGCGCGTGACTACGCAGACATCCGTAAGTTTGGTCGCGATATCCTCGATATCGAGTCACAGGCGGCTCTCCTCAAGACTGGTCTTCAGGCTACTCTTTGGGGTGCACAGATCATCACCAGCCGTCTCGTCGCGCCTGGGACTGTGTACGTCTGCTGTGAGCCAGAGATGTTCGGACGTATTCCTGTTCGTACAGAGCTTACTGTTCTCTCTGCTGATGATCCGAAGGCTCGTACCATCGGCTTCTCAGTATTTGAGAACCTCGGTATCGGTGCATACAACCCACGCGGTCTTGCACGCCTTACCGTCACTCGCTAATCGATAAGACTTAGTTAGTGATCGATTAGAGTCGCGCTCTCTTGAGCGCCTTACACTCTGATCGCGCAGAGAGCCTGCTTCTTCACAGAGGCGGGCTCTCTTGGTTTTTATAGATAGTTTCTCTGAGTCTGTTTGATCAGTGCGATAAGAGTATGAAGACTATAATCTATTTATATCTAGTAATAACTAGTGTTATTAACTTTCATTCTCATCGAATCAAGGAGAAACCTTATGAGAAGAACAGCCAGCCAAGTCCTACGTCAACTTGAGATGCGCGTAGCGCGCTTAGAAAACCAATCGGCACTTGGTACGTCAGCACGACGCGCTAATGACAACACAGAGCAGGCTGTCATCAATGCCTTGCAGAATGTCGCATCTCGGTATGACGGTGAGTTTGACCGAGGCGCTCACCCTTACTTTTATATCACCGATGATATTATCTTCAGTGTCTTTTATGATGCCAGTCGTAAGACTCTGACTGCATCATTCTCTAAGAATGGTAAGGTAGATCAGAGGGCTTCCTTGAACACAAGTGATATGTCAACTAGAGAGGTCGTAGCAGAAGCTCTCGCGATGCTTAAGAAGCACATAAAAGGCACCCCTAATCTCTAGAGTTATTAACTTTCATTGTCATTCAAAGAGGATAAGTCAGAATATTTTGATAGAAGACTTATACTGCGCTGTCTCTGAATAGAAGGGAGTCGTAGTATGTCAGATAATCAACCAAAAGACCCTGATCTTTGGGAGAGTATTCTCGACCTAGCGCGAGGGAAGTCCAACAAGCCTGTCAAAGCAAACGGTAAGACCGTTAATCCCGTCAACGACGGTAAAGGCTTTACGACATGGCCGAGCGCGTATGGTGTAGGTTGGGCTTTAGCTCAGTACAAGAGATTGAACGGAAAGTGGGAGACTAAGAAAAAATCTTCCACCTTACCTAGTGTTCAATCTCTAGTCAGTGAGCTTGAGCGCAAGTATGAAGGACTGACTCTCTTCATGGGAGAGCCCATCGCTGGAGACAAGTACACACTCCCTATAGTTAGATTTAAGTCAATACACTTCCCAAAAGAAAAGCGCGGGCAAGGCTACGGTTCTTCCGTGATGCTGGAGATCAAGCGTTGGGCAGATAAGAACAACATGATGATCGCGCTCACCCCTTCAAAGGATTTAGGAGGATCAAGCGTAGCGCGCTTAAAGAGGTTCTATGGACAGTTTGGCTATAAGTCGAATAAGGGTAGGAACAAAGACTTTAGGGTCATGGAGACCATGGTCTATGATCCGTCAAAAAATAAAAGAGCTTCTGATCTTGATCTGTCTCTTAAATGGGATCGCGAGCGTCTTATGTCCAAGACCTCTGAAGAGATGGAGTTCTCGGATAAACTCTTCTGTCGTTCATATAAGGACTACCACAAAAAAAGAGACGAGGATGCGCGTAGAGGGTTGATTGTTAGGATCGCTTCTCTGTATATGCGTGGTGTCATGGCGCGCGTCTCAAAGCGGGACAAGAAGGATCTGAAGAACACTGGACATGGTGGTCTAGATACTTGGTTCGCGGGTCACGGCGGAGGTAAGCCTGATGATCGCGCGACGTGGGGTGATTGGATTGCTGTCACCCCTGTAAAGCATACCATCACAAAAGAAGACGGGAGCAAGAAAGAATATGAACCAGGAGATATTGTTGGCCCATGTGCCGTCTCTAGTCAGAAGGAGTGGTCGGATGTCACAAGTGGAGGAAAGAAGCCACTTAAGTGTATGCCACGATCCAAAGCCTACCAGATGTCTAAAGATGAGCGCGCTTCTCTCGCCCGTAAGAAGAGGCGAGAAGAGAACAAGCACAGAGGGCAAAAACCTGTAAACACTCCTACGTTCAGTGATGAGGCAAAAGAGATCAGAGATCGAGCGAAGAAGAAGGCGGACTTTAATCAGAGAATCTTGATACCTGATCCCCCTAAAACGGAGGAACTCTTAGATGAACTTCCTCTTATATCAGAACAATACGAGAACCGATTTAATCCTTCTCATCTACAAGACGATCTAGATAAAGGATCTGAGCATCTATTCGCTACACTGATAGAAAGTCGTTTAGGTATATTAGTTTCTCCTGAGTCGATCAAGAGAGTAATGTTAGATATTAGAGAACCTATACATCACCATAAAAATTATTTTAACAGTAAAAGACCTCAGTTGTTAGCAGATGAATATGACATTCCTTTTCAAAGCGACTATCTATCTTCCGCTCAAACTCCAAGTTATCCAAGTGGGCACACCACACAAGCCTACTTTATTGCTTATGTACTTTCAGATAAGTTTCCATCGATAAGAGTAGACTTTTTTAATGTGGCAAACATGGTAGCCCAATCTAGAATAGACAGAGGGGTCCATTTCTTGTCTGATAATGAGTCAGGGAAGATTCTTGCTAAAGCTCTATACCAAGAGAGAGCGCAGACGAAGAAGAAGGCGGACTTTTACAGACAAGTCTCAGCACCTGACTCTCTGTCTTCATATAGTAACGGTACCCCTGTACATCGACATCAAGATGGGAAGGAAGAGTCATCTTCTCTACCTACAGGAGATACGGCTCGGAACATAGGCAGGCCTTCTCCAGACTCCCCTAACTTGAAGTATCGCAATCTAGACAGATCAGAGTCTTATGGTCGTACACCTGCGAATAAGTTAGACTTAGGATATGTGCATGATAGTGGTTCAGGTTCAGCGCGCGTCATTCCTTATGATAGCGGATTTGAGAATAACTCATCTCCGCTGAGAAACGCTCATCGAAGAATCAGCAAGGATTGAGATTCGCGCTGTATTCTCTGTAAAGGAGGTGAACATGATTTACGACTATAAATGTTCCGAATGTGACGCAGAATACCAGTGCAGAATACCGATGGATGACCACGCGGTTCCACAACCTTGCCCGTCTTGCGGTGCAGAAAATCTCAAACTCTGGAAACCTACAACTAACATGATCTTTAAAGGTGATGGATGGTCGACAAAAAATGCGCGCATTAAGAGACAGATGAAAAATAAAAACGTCAAACTCGATCAGAGACAAGAAGAGATGAAGCGCGACACTAAGGTAGGTGGTCGTCTCGCCCCTAACGTAGACGGAGAGCGTGTAGACTCATGGTCGGACGCGCAAAAACTCGCCAAGAGTAAGGGTAAGAACACAGAGTCTTACTCTTCTCTCATTGCCAAAGAGAAGAAAGGTTAATCCATGTCAAGAGCACGACTGTTACCGAGTCTTAACTACAGATCAAAAGGTCTTGTCGATATGTCAGTACCTAACTCGATCCTTGATCGCTTTGATCAGATCGATGTACACATAGCGTCTAACTTAAACGATGCGATCACCGCGCCGTTATTTGCGTTCTCCGTAGACTTCGATCTCACGTTTATGTCTGAGAGCATCCGTCGTTTAGGTCGTCAGATAGAAGAGCCTAACTTAGATATTACGAGGTTTATTTTTGATCTCAATGACTACGCGACTCCTTTTGTACAGAACACAGCGCGCATACCTACAGATGAGGAGATCGCCTATCTTGTCTTGAGAGGAGCTTCAAGAGACGGTACTAAATTTGACTTTGGACCTGTGACCGCAGTAACTCCATTTGATTTTTTCTCAACAGGAAATCCTGTCTTTACTGCTTCTGGTAACGCACCTAATATCGGCACTAACGGTTCAATACCTGATGTGTTGAGTGAAGGTGCGCTCAACCTGCACTTACCTTACTACTCGCAGACTTTGAGTCTCACTAACCTGGACAGTGCTCAGGGTAGCGCGCTCTTTGTTTCATTCCATCCAGGGATGTCACCATCCATCCTTCGGCCAGGAGAGTCTTTCACTCTGACTAGCGGTGGAGCGCCTGAGATCTTCTTTGCTGGAGATAGCGGTACTCCTCTATTTACAGTCAGGACCTCTGTAGTCAATCGAGGGTGATGACTAGTCAATATAATGTTTATCTTCAACATGTAGAGAGATGAACTTTAACCAAGGAGAGTATCATGCCTTATCTCGTCGCACGTCGCCCAGAGATCCAAGCGGGACACATCCAGATCACAGATCTTTTCCCAAATAAGAGCTTGGCAAATCCCACTATCGATCCTAAACCTCAGGGTCCTTTTTATATCCGTCCAGCAGACTTCGGGACAGCTTTCGGATCAACCCCTATCTTGATCTCATCTGCTAATGAGGTGATTGTAGACCAAGAAGCTAAGGGTCTTAGCGCTTATCTTCTCCGTCACGTTGAAGACGGTACTGGTGAAGCACTTACAGCGCAGGAGGCATTGACTATTGCTGGACTGATCAAGACTCGCGTGGTCGCAGGTGCTCAGATCAGCAATGCAGACCTTAACAATGCTGTAGCTGACGCTGGTCTACCGAGCGACTTTGATGGTACAGCCACTACCTCTAATGGTGCTGTTGAGGACGTGATCAGAATCCTTTCTGGAGAGACTTATATCTTACCTGCGGGTACTAAGATTCAAGACGGTGCAGGTGCGTTCATTCCTGTTCTCGGCGATGCAGGTCTTCAGTCCGACGCTCGCAGACTCGTCACCAAAGATGCTTCTTGGCAGATCTCTCTCTCATCTGGAAGTCTGCGCGGACTTGTCTCTACACTTCCAGAAGATAATGACTTTGCTGGCGCCAAGTCTAGACAACCTCTCATTACTGTCTACAACTCAGACGGTACACTTTACCCTGTCTAAGAAGGAGTAAGATTATGCCTTTTGTATGTACACCTATTCATACGACTGACCCTGTACTTGGTAGTAGTCTACAGGTGACGGACTTGTTCCCTCACAAGACGCAGTCTAACGCTACTGTAGACCCTCGTTTTCAGGGTCCAATCTACATCTATAGCGCGACACCTAAGAGCAATACGCTCCCCGCTCTAGACGCAGATTTTGATCTTACTGCGGACGCTACGGGTCTTAGCGCTTATTTTCTCGCCTCCATTGAGGAGCAGAATAGCGGTGAGGCACCTACACCGGCGCAAGCTAAAGAGGTGGCAGATCTTCTGTTAGATCGCCTCAAGTCTGGACTCGCTCTGACAAAAGAATGGGTTGACTACGTACTAGTGTCAGTGCTTGGCGTAGGTAACGCACTAGACGCTGGAGTCTCTAACGGTGAATTGACCGAGGTCCTAAATATCATTTCTGGATATAGATCGTTCACTATACCTAGCGGTACATCAATCGCAGGCGCTCTAAATGCTTATGAGATACTAGACTTAGCTAACTTCTTTACGTACCCGAGTTACAGCGAACAACTCATCACTGAGTTCAGCGCGACTTTTAAGTCTTCAGCGCGTAACGGTCAGATATCGAGAGCGATTAAGCGCACGAACGAGGGCGGACATTCAGAGCCACTTCTCGTTCTCTACAATGACGATGGAACACTATTTGAGTAAGAGAGGTAAATAATATGGCAAGTCCAGCTATTTGTTTTAGAGATGAAACCGTCGAGAACGGATCTTTCCAAGTTAAAGATATGTGGCCTAACAGATCACAAGCTAATCCTGTTGTCGATCCAGCACCTCAAGGTCCTAGATACATTAGACAGCCAGAGAACGAGCTTGTTGGAGTTACCAACGGTATTGTAGATGTGAAGGCTGTCGGTCTTAGCGCGTATCTACTTGCTAACACTGATAATGGAGCAGGAGCAGCCTTGACTCCTGCCCAGGCTTTTGTAGCGTCAGTAACCCTTTTAGCGCGTATGCGAGCAGGAGATTCTCTATTACTCGCAAACATCAACTCGGCTGTTGATGACGCCAGCGGTAATGGTGGTGCCGAGGCTGTAGATGCAGGAAACGGCCTCACCGCTAGTGGTTCTGTCGGTGATGTCCTAGCGATTATGGGAGGAGCGCGCTTCTCTTTAGATGCTGGATACGAGTTTGAGGGTAACGGAGCTTTCGTACCTGCAGTCAACTCTGATTTGTTTGATTCTGGAAAGTATCAGCGCATCAATGAGGATGACTCTTCTTTCTGGATCAGCGTAGAGCAAGGAGATCTCTTCAAGGCGAAGAACTATCGCATTGATCAGAGCACAGGCGCTAATCTCCCTCCTATCGTCGTCGTATATGACGGACTCGGAGCTGTGATCTAAGTCGTCACTTTTCTTTATCTTCTCATGTATCATGAAGACACATATCCATGACACATGAGAACGGTAATGACATATGACGTATACAGAGACCGAGAAGTATCGGACATCTGATCTGTACTTTAGTGCCTACTTGAAGACAGCGGGTGTTCCTTTTCTCACGACAGAGAGAAACGGACGAAAAGTAATCTTTGTCTTTGAGCGCTCAAGCTCAATCAAGGACTTAAAGCGCGAGTATTTCAATCGTACAGCGCGTGTTCCTGCTCTCACTTTTGTCGATGAGATCAGATCTCTCAAGTCTCTGACTTACATAACGAGAGAAGACTTTTGAGATAGTTTCTCCGAGTGGATGAACTTGAGGCGATAAATAGAGTATAGGCATCTATAATCACTTAATATCTAAACAATACTTATATACCTTTCACATGTAATGGAGTCTAAGAATGGCAATCAAAGCTCAAAGACATGAAGATCTCTTGAGGTCTTCCTTTCTACCTTCGGATGTTCTTGGAGGTACATCCCTCGGGTTATTCTATAACACTGATACTGAGCAGTATCTTGTACGAACCCGCTTTCAGACTCACTACGTCACCAAGATGGATCAAGATCAAGGACGCGCGCTAGGGAAGGCGATTGAAGTTTTTGAGGATATGATCGCGGGTGTTATGCCACGACAAAAGAGAACCTCTTCAAACACATTCGCTAGCTTGGAACAGCGGGTCGCTCGTCTTGAGCGAGAGGCTTCTTCACCTGCACTGAAAGTCCTCAACAAAGCGATTGAGGACTTGGTCGGTACAAAGGCGACACTCACTAAAGACTCTCTCAGAGTGCCTCACTCCATAACTAACTTCACCATCTTCAGCCTTTCGGGTGTAGATATCATGGATGACATTAAGGCTGGGCGTCCTGTCACCTTTGATTACCGTCCGTTGAAGCCTTACAGTTACATTATCACCGAGCATCCTTGGGGTCTTCTCGTTAAAGAGGCAGTTCGTGGAAAGAAAGCTGGATTTGAGATCAGTGGCTACATACAAGGTCAGATCAATGATATGCTGGGAGAAGAGCCTATGTTATCTAAGACTGAGTCCAGAGGCGGTATCGATATGATCGAAGCGACTCTAGAAGATGACAGCGTTCATTACTTTATCTGCGATAGACTCAATGTCTTGAAGCATTTCAAGAGTGCTCAGCGCGCGTATAAAGATTTTAAATCTATGCGCTGAAGAGAGCAAAAGACTATCAGCACCTTAAAGAGATAGATCTTAAAATCTAGGTTCTCTACCTCGACACCATTTGGACTGTTCCTCTGTCCAGTAGAGTCGGGTCTTTCCGCGCTTCTTTTTCAGAGCGCGCTCAGCCTTCATCGCTTCTGATCTGTCAGCGTATGTACTATAAGTACACATGAGCTTCCAAGGTCTATGCTTTGAGGTATACTTAGCACCGCCTTTAATCTCTCCGTTGTGCTGTCTTAACCGTCTCTCAACGTCTGTTGTACAGCCGACATAGAAGAACCCTTCAGCGCGCTTTCCGCTCGCTGTCCTGCGCGGTTGCTGACTTTGAATGACATACACAACCCATGTATTTACATTTTTCTTCATCGAGTTTCTCCGAGACTCTTTTCCTATACGGTAAGTAATCAGTACACAGAAGCGCTGTGTACTTTTATCATAGGAGACTTACTATGCTTCAAGCGAGCATTAAAAAATACCTCAGTACAGATCAACCTAAGACCCATAAGGGATACTCCCGCGTCTTAGACTGTAATGATCAGTGCTACACGGCTAAGATCATCGATCTTAATATTATGAAGATGCAAGCAGTACGCGATCACATCAAGAATACCTATAACGGAGATGCCTTCGTCACTGTAATGCTAGATGATAGACCTATCGAGTATCGAGATGGTACGAAACATCAAACGTACATGGAATGATCAGTCCTTGACCGCGCTCTCATCAAGAAGATCGAAGATTATATTCTAGTCTTTATTTAAAGATGAGTTAGAGAAGATTTTACTCTCTCTGCTTCAATAAGACTTTAATCCTCTCTCTTATCTAAAAACAAGCTCTGAAGAGAGGCCGATATGTCTATGCGTAAAAGATCGATAGTAAGAGTGGCTGCACGTCACATAGCCAAGAAAAAGAAGATCGAAAAGAGTAAAGGTCCTAAGGACAAGACATCTTTAAATGCGCGTATTGATCATAAGTTTAAGACGTGGAAAGGTAAGAACCCTAACACTGGAAAAGAGGTTGGGTACTTTACCGTCAAAGGCTGGAAGATGCTCTCCAATAAATCTCTCGGTAAGAATCCTGAGAAGAAGAAACTGAAGGAGTACGCCGTCAAGGTCTTTGAGAAGTTTAAAGATGCAGTGCAGGGAGATGACGGGTCGTCAGGTAGTGATGACGCTGAGGCTAAAGAGATCTTAAAGTCGATAAGTCAAATGTCTTCAAAGCCGAATATGGGTCTACCAAAGGAAGTTTTTGACAACAATAAACTTGCCTTAGAAGTCGAGAAGCCTTCCAAGGAAGATGTGAGGAAGATCGCTGAAGGGCTGAAGGATCACTTCAACACCACAGACTTCAGGAGAGGTGCAATCGGTCAGAATATGGCAGCCTTTTTAAGTGATGAGTACACAAGAAGAAGTGTGGTCATGCTGAAAGAGGTGGCTGGTCCCGTTCTCCGCATATTTAGCTCAGAAGAGTCAAAGGAGAAGCGTCAGGAAGCGCTTGAGAGCAATCCTGAAGTGAGAGCGATGGCGGGTAACTTGGCTGTGCATTGGACACAAAGTACGTTCGGGCCAATGGCTCTCGGTTTTGCGGGTATTAAAGCGACAGGCTTGACCGCAGCCATTGGTACGAGTCTAGCTTCCGCAGTTGGTGCTGGAGCAGTAGCGGGAGCTCCTTTTATTGCCTCTGTGGCCGTAGGATCAATAGCATATAAGTTTCTACTGCATGGTCGCTCGTCTAAGCGTAAGACGAAAGATGGAGAGACTGTCAGAGGAGTATTTAATAATAAGATAAAGAGTATGCCCGACTCATATGACAATCTGGCTGCGGACATCTATACGGGCTATGCCACACCAGAAGGTGTAGAGGCTGAGTACAAGAAGAAACTCGACAAGATAATAGAAGACAAGGATCTTTCTCCTGAGGAGATGAAAAAGCAGATTCTAGCGCTCTATGAAGATTTTGACACTAACGCGAGACCTTCCGTCGATAAAGGTATGCTGTTGTTGGGTCAAACCGATAAGGGTGGGAAAGAGTTGAAGGAACACTTGAAGGCTAAAGGATTCAAGAAGTCCGATCCAACGACTTGGGGTAAGGTCTTCTCAGGAGCTTGGTCATATGGTTCTGAGAACTGGAGTGACAGTACGAGTTTCTTGAAGCAAGGCGCTAAGTCAGAACCTCCTGTCCTCGTACAGTTGATGAAGTTGAAGGATCAATACGAAGCTCAAGATCAGTTTATCAAAGCGATTGAAGATGATCCTGAATGGTTCGCAGAAGAGATACGCAAGACTCTCTGTGGTGAGGTCGAGATACCTAAAGAGATCGCCGAAGGTCTGTCTGGTGACTACTCTGGCGGTAGCAAGAAGTCCAGCAGAGAGATAATGATAACAAGGATCGCTTCTAGATATATACATAACTGAGGTGTTATATGGCGACAGCATTCAAACGTAATCAGACGCTCACTAGAGGCGACCTAGATGTCTACCTTACCAACAGTAGCGGTAACATCTCCAACGCCTCTGGGATCACATACGCTCTTTATTATGTAGACCCAGGACCTCCTGAGGTCGATGTGTTGATAGGTAGCGCGCTCAGAGTTCCTGAGAATCCTGCAATCGGTGAATACTACGCGAGCGTGAGGATACCTCCGAGCGCGTCATATGGAAAATATCGTATTCGTTGGACTCTCAAAGAGCTTGTCAACTCACCTCCTCAAACAGTGGTGCAGGAGTTTCAAGTCGTACCTGAAGGGTCAATGGTCGCGCTCTCTCTGACTGTAGGTGAGCGCGAGATGATAGATAAACTCCGTATGCTTCTCAGGGATCAAAATCCAGATAAGTATTACCACTTTCGTCCACCTGAACATGAGGCTAATATAGGAAACTATAATCGCGTCTTCGGTCAGGTCTGGGAGGATGAGGAGTTGCTTGAGTATCTAGAGCGCTCTCTAGATTGGTGGAACATGCAACCGCCAGAGACCGAAGAGCTTGGTACTCTTGATATTCTAGTGTCTCAGAAGTCTTCTTGGAGAACTCCTGTATTACAAGGAGCGATCCAGTTCGCGGCCATGGCTTTACAGGCAAACTGGATCGTGGACGAGTTTGATTATTCGATAGGTGGTATTTCATTGTCCATCGATAAGTCATCCAGATATGAAGGGTTGAAGTCGAGCGCTGAGCAAATGTGGTCACAGAGCGTTGAAGCCAAAGCGCGCACGACGAAATACATCAGAGGACTCCGTCAACCTAAGTATGGGGTCGGTATTCGAAGCGCGTTTGGACCTCACGTTGGTCGGGGGGTTTTGAGTCCTAGGAACTTTCTCTGATCAGATTTTCACAGCACTGACGACAAGTTCTCCGTTCTTGATCTCTAGCTTTAAGTTTCCTGTAAACTCAAATCTTTTACCTTTAAGATCATGGAGAATGAGTTTCTTGTAAACAGTCTTATTAGACTCATATTTGCGCTCATAATCTTCCTCTATGGGGTTCATGATCTCGTCTATCAGTTCTTTCATATCTTCGCTTACCATGCAGTCTCCTCTCTTTCTCAACGTGTGCAGTGATTAACGCTATCAAGAGCACAAGAGGCGCGCAATCATATTATAAATATGACTGTTCAACGATAGACAAAGGAGGTGCTATGCTGTTTGAAGAGTTCAGTAGACCTAAGGTCGAGCAGAAAGAGTGGATGAAGTCCACAGAGATCGAGTTGATCTTAGGTACAGAAGACAATCTATCTCAAGCGATAGACGAGTGTATTAATGCTCCACTAGGAGTGTATGGTCTCGACCTTGAGACAACGGGTCTCGACAATCGAGTCTTTGACGGACGCACCGTTGACTCGATTGTAGGTATCGGTATCGCGCCTACAATCAATAAGGCGTATTACTTTCCTCTCTCCCATCAAGACTATGACGGTAACATCCGATGGTCTTTGATTGGTAGAGAGTTTGAGAGACTATTTGATCTCTCAGTAGAGAGCGCACCCGTCTTGCACAATGCAAGTTTTGATCTAGAGTTTCTGGAGTTTAATGGGTTCCACAATCTAGGTGAAGAGAGATGGGATAAGCACACAGCTTGGCACGACACTCAAGCCATCGCGTATCTTCTCGACGCGCGCGCCAAAGGTAAGAGAGGATTGAAGTATCTCTCTAAGACGAAGATCGATATGGAGATGATTGAGTTATCCGATCTCATCTTCGACAAAGTGAAAGATTACTCGACGCTTGACCCGTCATGGGATCCTTGTATCTGGTACGCCGCCGCCGATCCGTTATGTACTCTTAGACTCTATGAGGTATTGATCTCGGATTATCGATCACGTCCTGAGCACACGTCATTTATGCTAGGGCTTGAGAAGATGACCGCTACGGCAGTTAGATGGATGCATCGTTGTCGTGTACGCATCGACGCGGAGCAGGCACTCAAACTCGCTAAGCAAGGACAGGGGGAGTGGTTCGACTCTCTTAAAGAGGTCTACCAAGGAGCTTCAGATATTTTAGGGCGCGACGTAGAGCCTTTGTTCTTTAAACTGATGTCGGGGACATTCAAGTTAGAAGATCAGCGCTCACTATCAGACCTTAGATTTGATCCAGACGTGCTTGTAGCGAACGGTGACAACTATAAGGTCAAACTAGAAGAGGCTAAGTCTGAGTCAGTACGACTGACCCGTAACGATATCAAGATATGGGAAGTCTACAATGAAAACACGACAATGATCACGAAGCGCGTTCCGAAGGTCACTAATCCAGAGGTAGATGAAGAGGTTTCTTTTCCTTCTCACTACGACGTGATGAGCCCTGCTCAGATGGGATTGATGTTCAGGGAGATGAACGTCCCAGGTCTCGTCGTAAATGAGAAGTCAGGTAAAGTGGCGACGAATAAGCAGGTCTTAGAAGGTGTAATCAAGAGCGCTTCAGAAGACTTTCCTTTTATGGGCAAAGTAAAGCGTTTCAGAGAGACCGCTAAAGCGTTGACTCAGTATCTGATACCGATGATTGAAGATGTTGCTCATGATGGTACGTTGAAGCCTAGGTTCGATCAGTACGCAGCCGATACGGGTCGCTTCTCTTGTAAGACGACATCGAAGCCTTGGATCACTAAGGACGGAGGTTGTCGGGTACCTTTTCAAGGTATCCCTGCGACATACGACAAGGACAAACCTGAATGTGTAAACTCGCTCAGGAGTTGTGTTGTTTCTGACGAAGGTGATTGGTGGATCGCCGCCATAGACTATGCAGGAGTCGAGCTTCGTCTCATAACAAATCTCTCTAACGAGCCGAAGTGGATTAAAGAGTTTTTTCGTTGCTCTGACTGTGATCATCGCTTTCAAAAGGAAGTGGATGAGGAAGGTTTTCCTAGACCTACTCCTTCGGATTGCCCGAGTTGTGGGTCTGATCGTATCGGTGATCTTCACTCGCTGACCGCTATAGCCTTTTACGGTGAGGCGTCACGCGCGACAGACAAGTGGAAGCAGAACCGACAGAACGCAAAAGGTTGTAACTTCGCGCTCTGTTACGGAGGTACAGGGCGCGCTGTTGTGAGAACTATTAAATGCTCTGACCAAGAAGGTGAGGAGAAGTACACAACCTTCATTAAGACATACAAGACATTGTATGGTTGGTGGAATAAACAGCATCTCTTCGCGCGCAAGAATCGGTATGTAAAGACCGCTTTCGGACGTGTTCTTGATATGCCAGATATCAACGACAAGAACAGATCGATCAGAGGTAAAGATGAGCGCAAGTCTGTTAACTCTCCGATACAGGGCACGTCGGCTGACATCACTAAGTTGTCAATGTCTCTCATCTACAAAGGCGTGAAGAAGCGAGGGTGGCAAGATCGACTCAAGATGATCTTGACTGTACACGACGAGATTGTCTTTTCGATCCACGAGTCCATCATGAAGGAGGCTGTGGAGTTTTTGTGCAAGACGATGGTCAGAAACTCAGGTATTCAGCGCCAAGGTTGGGTCGTTCCTCTTCTCGTAGATGTAGAGATTGGTAAGAACTGGAAAGTTCCTTATGATCTCAAGGACCTGAGAAAAGGTTACACTGTCAACAGAGAAGGCGAGCGCGTTTATGACTTACCTGCATCTCTTGTCGAGATCTTCAAAGGGGACAGCGATGTCTTAGATCAAGACTTGACACCTGCTCAGTCTGAAGCAGTTTTGCAGGAGGAAGAGCAAGAGGTATATCGTGTTTCTGATCTGACTGAAGAGGAAGCAGAAAATCTCTCTAAATGGGTTATCTGTATGGAAGCAGAGAAGAAGAGTTATAAGGTCATGTATGATGAGAGAGACTTGACCATGCTCTTAGACTTATGAGGTAGCACCGATGAAGAGAGATTTATTTCATGAATGTAATGATCAGGGAATGACAGTTCCTGAGTTTGAGTCTCTCTTCTGTCAGCGCTGTCGAAACACAGATTGTGAGCGCGCAGGATGGTCAACCTCATCTTGGGATAAGCGGATCTCCACTCAGGTAGATCGCTTACTCATCAACCCAAATATCGCGGGTCAAGATGATTCCTCTCGGTGGGAAGGAATCGCCAACTTCGTCGCGCTTACCGAGCACGAAGCTCAGAGTTGGGACGTCTCCACTGTCGAGATTAGCACTACGACGCAAGTCGAGTCCTCAGTTTCTACTGAGCAGAACGCTGTTGCCGTACCTACTGTAAAATCCAATAAAGCATTAAACACGCCAGCTCAAAAGTCTATCATCATCGGAGGAGACCCTCTACCTCCCGCTGAAGATTCTGATCCATGGGCTGTGCCAACAAACAAGGTAACCGTTGGCGGTACCTTTAAGATGGGTGATTGACTATGTCGAATATCTTCGGAGGAAAAAATGAGAGAGCAGTCTACATACCTCTCTCAGATGTTGAGTTGGAAGTCATACAGAGACTTATAGATACAGATGATCTGCGCGTCATCTGTCATGGTTGGCAGATTTTTGAGTCGCCTAAGATTTTGCATGGGGATAAAAATCTTCACATACCTTTAAAACTCGTCTTCACTCACCCTTCCGTACCTACTCCCGTTCATCATTTTGACTTAGAGTTGCAGACAGGATCGGGTCAGTGTCTCTTCCGTAAGCGCATGAATACAGAGTACGGAGGACAGCCTATAACCGTAATGGAAGGTTTAGAGATAGAGATGGTGTGGGATATCTCTATCCGTAGCTTAGACCCTAATCTGGTGCGCGCTGTGAAACCTTCTGCTAAGGGACTGACATCGAGGCTACAAGATACCACTACAGGAATGATGACATCGACGGGTAACTTTAAGAATAAGCATCTGTCATCTGTCGCGCAGACTATCTATGCGCGAGAGGAGAATCTCAAGAAGGAGACTAAATGAGTCACACATACTCAGACGGTAAGCGCGTGTGGGAGGTAAAATACATTTGGAAGGCTGCCGAAGGACTGAAGAGTTTTGGATGGGAGATACCCGATAGTCTATTAGATGGTTGGACTTGGGGCTCTACTACCCCATCAGAGCACGTAGAGCGAGTCCTGAGTGCAGATCTGTCATATCCCGTAATACTGCACGGAGAGAACGTCATAGACGGTATGCATCGTATATGTAAGGCAGTTTATCTAGGTCATAGCACGATCAGCGCGGTACGTGTAGATGCGTTACCTGATCCTGACGGCTATTGCGACGAGAGCCGAGAAGAGCCTAAGTCTTGGAGCTTTGGTCAGTTAGTCTCTGTGATGAGGTTGAGCGCGCAGGATGGTAAGTACAGATATCGACACCCGATAGACGGGTTCTGATTATAGACTAATACTGTCTTTATCTTTGGTCTTCCTCATACAACAAGGAGATACCATGAATAGAGCAGAGTTAGTTAAAAGAATCTCTCGCAGAGCTTCAGATTCGACGTTTGGTTTCCGAGAGATGGTTGAGCATTGGTCTGAGGCTTATTAAAAATAAGCCTTTCCCTCGTCGTTCATATAAGACGTATAGAGGGTATACCTCATCCTATGCTTACACAGCGATCCCATCAAAGGGAATGCTCAAGATCAAGCTGAGAGATATTGAGACGCTTGATGGTACCTTCATGGTATGCCCCGATACACTTTGCCCCTGTGGATATACCTTTCAGATAGTGATACTTTTCTGTCAGAGTAAGCGCTTCTTTTCGGGAGATACCTACCACATAGAGGCCTTCTCTCAATGAGTCAAATAGACCTAGTCCCATTACATTCCTTTCTTCATACTTCATCTATACGCACTTATATTATGACATTGAAAATGGAAAGGATAGAGACATGAGAAGAACGGCGAGCCAAGTTTTAAATCAGTTAGAAGCGCGCGTAACGCGCCTTGAGAAACAAGCACGATCAAACATAACGATGAAGATCGATTCTAGAAAGAAATACACGATGGACGATATCGTTCGTCGTATCTACAATGCGCTGGTTAGAGGTGATGGAGTTGCCTTGATCGAAGACTCACAGCAGTCTCTCTCAGGTCTCTTAGATCAGCACTCTGATAAGATCAAGGGTATGCTTTATCGCCTAGCGGAGTTAAATCGAGATCGTTATTCAGAGTACGAAGACGAAGGTGATCACAGCGCAGCCGATTATGTCGATGCTTATGAGAGTGACATGAATGAGATTCGAGGTTCCAGAGTGACTGTAAAAGAGACTTTCTCTCGTAACTCTGTCTTATGCTGGAAAGTTGAGCTGAGATGAGCGCGCTCTCTTAACAATAGGAAGGACTATCTATTATGAGAAGATTAGCTAAAGCAAATGTTGTACCTGTGAGACAACAGACTCAATACTCTTGCGTCTCTTCATCTACTTGTATGGCTCTCAACTCTCTCGGAGTTGATGTTACCGAGGAAGAGGTAAATAAGGTCATCGGTGCGAAGCCTATGAAAGGCGCTCGGTGGGAAGAAGTCCTTGCTTGCGCGCAATACTTTGGTTGTCGCGCAACCCTCACGACTCCCTCTACCTTAACCCAAGTGAAGTCTTGGACTGATCAAGGAAAGCCTGTGCTCATTGCTTGGAATCCAGAGGGTAGGGACTGGAGTCATGCGAGCTTGATCTTTGACGTGACAGGTAAAAAAGGTAACTACATTGTTCATGTAGCAGATCCAAACATTCCTAATCCTGACAAGACAACGCGCGAAGTCGAGGAAGACGAGTTCTACTCCAAGTGGTTTGAGAAATGGCCTAACTATCTAGTGAGACGACCAGCGCTCATGATTGAGCGCGAGATTGACAAAGAAGGTCGACAGATCATGGCTTCAAATCGCAATAGATTAGTTATAAGAGATCTCATCAACAGAGAGAAAAGACTCCATGGACAATCACAGCCTCTAATGTTGAGGCGCGACTATGGTTCAAAAGACGAATAAAGGAGAGACAAATGTCAGACATCTTTGACAAGATTGCGAAAGACTTTAAGTCCCGCAGTGCAGATCGAACAGTGCAAGTAAACACTGGATACGTCCAAGGACTCGATCATTACGGTCCTGGGAATTATACCGATATCATCGACGATCTTGATGATGGTTTTTATCAGGAGTTTGACGGGTTTGAGCGCGAGGCTCATGATCGTAAAGCTCGACTTCCAAGTCACAAGCATAATGATAAAGACGTTGTAGAAAAGGCTTGGAGAAAACACAAAGAAAATCATCCTTCGATGGCTGAGAATGAAGGTGCGATGACCTCAGAAGGTATTGATCCAGAGAAAGTCAAGGAGAATCGTAAAAAGCTTGATGCGGATAAGGACGAAGATTCGATTAGTAAGAGCGCGCTTGGTCGTCTCGCCTATGAAGGTTTTCACACCGCAGAGGATATTGACGCTCACGATCTTGATAAGACCTCAGGCGAAGGAGGACGCGGATCTTACATGAGTGTTCAAAATCTCAATGAGATGGTAGAAGCTCTGCAAGTTGTCTGCGACAAGGTTGAGTACGGAGAAGAACTCGAGGATTGGGTAGAGGACAAGATTAGTCACGCTCACGCAACGATCACCGATCTTGCGCGCTTCTTTGGGTACGGTGACGGTCGGTTTACCTTTGACGGATATCGAAAGTCAAGTGCTGATGCTTCGATCTTGAGATCTCTCTTCTCTGTAGGTGGCGAGCCTGCTGAGACAGGATCTGAGATCTTAGAGATTAATGGACACGATGAGGACGTAAGAGATGCACTTGAAGTGGCTCTCAGCCAAGGATCATTCAAGGGCTATCACATGGAAGACATCGTCCTAGTTAAGAGAGTGAGATGAGTCTTATGAGAAGAAGAGCGAACAAGTTTTCCGAGATGTTTGATGATAGTCTTCATTTAGACGATCTAGACACTGAGTATGTAGTACTTGACGATGATCTCACAGACGATGACTTTGATAACGATCCATTTGACGACGGTCGATATGCAGATGAAGACTTCTCCTACCGAGACGCTGGAGATGACTTCTTGTATCAAGATGACTTTGACTATCGTAGCGCCGCCTCAGGTCTCTATGGTCACACCAAGGCTACAGAGAAAGCCGTGATGTCTGCCGTCAACAAAGTCAGCAAGAAGGCGGTCACTCTAGCGCGCGCGCTAGAGTCCAAAGAGCCTGTGGCAGGGACTTATCTCTCAACCCACGCTAACATCTCTAAGTGCTCCGCGTCGATGATACTAAGTGGTCAGTGCATACTCAATGACGAACCTAGAAGAACTGGCGCAGGACATCTAGGGCACAACCCAAGAGTCGCGAAGCGCGCTCTCACGGCAGCCATGGATCTCCGTCTCTTTGCAGGAGAGGTCGCGAATGGTCTACATAAGAGATCAGTCAAGAGAGCTTATGACTTCTTAGCGGAACACGCAGAGGTTGAAGGTTGTATGGCTAGTCAGTTGCTCGCAGAGTCTTTCCCTCCAGTCGCTTCTGAAGAAGGAATGGACCGCAAGGCTTTCTTGATGAGTGACTCTTCACGCTATCTCAAAGACTTGAAGCGTAAAGCAATGTACTCTGTAGGTAATATGCATCTAGTACCTTTCAGAGTTATGAACGCATATGATCCAGTCGGCGCGCGAGATAACGAGATATACATCTCTAACGCAGACCGTAAGAAGTATGTCGTCGTCTCTGACGGGTCACTCTTCGGAGCGCGTCATCTAGTACCTTCTTCTGTCTTATCAAAAGGCGGTAAAGATGCGCGCGTACTCAGTGAGTTACTAGAGTTGGCGGACGTTCGTCCATTTTAAAGGATGAGTTTCTCCGATTCGATAGTCACCAACCGATAAGAACATGAGGTAAGTTTTACACATGAGAAGAACAGCCAGTTCTAAGACCTGATTACAGGAACGCTCTTCTTAGCGCGCGCTCTTTACCTCTCATCCATATCTCGTTCGGGTCTTTACCTCCTCTGAACTTCCATATCTCAGAGCGTACACCTTGTTGGTTGAGATTGTACTTGAGCCACTTGGCTTTCTTCTGACCTGTCTCGTCGTTGTCATAAGCGATGAAGACGGTCGAAGACTTGCCCGCGAAGCGCGCGATCATATCTAATGTGATCTTGTCCATGCCAGCGCGTAGTGTCGAGCATACAGCGTCACATGAGGGTATCACCTTCTCTACAGAGATGAGATCGAACACACCCTCAACGATCCATAGATCACAACCTGACCATAGAGTGTTAAATGCCTTCTCAGAACCTATCAAATAGGGGTTCCAAGAGGCAGGTTTCGTTCTGTATTGAAAGACCTTTTTAGAACCGTCAGCGAGCGTTCTCCGAGCTTCCATTCCTAGTATCTTATCTCTAGGGGACCGCACAGTGTATACGAGTTGTCCGTCAATCTTCTCCCCACGCTGACCGTATATGTAAGCGAACTTAGAGCATGGAGACAGACTCTCGCTTGTCTTCCATGTATGGAACTTGACGCTTGAGTCCTCATCGACTCCTCGACGGGCTAAGTATCTCTTATGCTCATCTGAAAGCTCGGTCATATTGAGTTGGTCTTGTATCCATTTCTCTACTATGCCCATGTTGGCTTCTCCTCTACTCCTTTCTTCACAGCGAGCGCGAGATTGTATCCGCTCATGTAGACTTCGTCATCGGGAGAGACTGCCTCTTTGTCGTTCTGAGCGTCGAGATATCCTTGTACTTTGAGCGCGGGTACAGCGCTCACAGGGTTGCCAGTTTTCTTCATAGCCATGGTGCTTTTCCTCCGCATACATATTTTGCATAGTGAAGATATAGAGTAACTACCTCAAGACGGGTCTTGTACCATCCATTGCACTTACCGTACAGCCCGCTGTTGTGATGACATGGGTGCTTGTCTCTACTGTCGAAGATGTTTAATAACTTCTTCATGGTGGTCATGGAGTATTTAGAAGATTCTAGTTTGGAACACTCTCGGAGAATCTTACTGCGTGAGTTTAAACTGCTCGCTTTCCACCCGTTAAATCCTCTCTTACGCGAGAATAGAGGGTAAGAGTAGCGCGCGTGTATCTGATGCATACCGCAGGCTTTACCTTTGTCTCCTCTTCTCACCCAAGGACGTAGGCGAGACTCAATCCAAGCTATGGATAAGATCCTTACATCTTTATCGTCAGATACCCCTACCCATGTGTTGATCAAGCGTCTCATCTTCCGATCAGATAAGGATCGCCCCGACGAGACTTTCATAGGTTTTGTTATCTCAACGGAAGAGAGTAACTTCACGTGGTCAGTAAAACACTGTAGCGACAGTGCTAGGATTAAGTTTATTACCATTTGTTTTTCCTTACGCTTGAATAAAGCGTGTCTGGGAGTTAAGATCGCAACACTTTATACTATGACATGCGGAGGTGCTCGTTGATTCGTTGTGCAGATGACTCTAAGTCGCTGAAAAAATGGCAAATAGGTATTATTAAACTCTCAGAGATGAACATCTTCAACACACCACAGCTTGGTATTGATGTTGGAGACAAGAGTGATGACATCCGAAGACTCTTCTTTAAGAAGTACGCTAAAGTTGCAGTCTCTCTTGGGGAGGATCCAGAGGATGTGCTACAGGAGGTTTACAAAGGTCTCTTATTGAGGAACAGAGGTAAGTGTCCTTTTGATCCTCGCAAAGCCGCCTTTTCGACATATGTGATGATGGTCTGTCATTGCGTAACTTCAAACTACTTTAAGAAGTCTTCTGACACATCCAAGCGCAAAGTTTATCTTGACGATATGGAATATGTTCAACCTTCAGACGAAGGATCGTCGCGCGCTGTAATGGAAGAAGACGTGCATATCTCCAAACTCCGAGAGGTCTTCAGTAAGGAACTCAGAGCCATATTTGACATGCTTTTAGAAGGTTACAGCATGACTGAGATCTCGCGGTCTTTGGAACTCAAGCCGAGAGAACTTCGTAAGAGAGTGAATAAGATCAGACGCAAGGTCGCACCTAGCGTTGGCGTATGCTATTGAGAGTAACCTTCCAAAAGGTCTCCAAAGACGTAACCTCCTTTTGTTTTGTCGGACACGTCGTAGTAAGCCCACATCATCTGATCGATACCGTCTTTGCTGAGTAGGCGCACTAAGATGGACTTAAGTTTCCTGCTCCAGACCTCTACCCAAAGACTAGCGATGTGAAGTCTATCTTCCACTTGCTCTAACTCTTCCGCGCTCATCTTCCGCGACGAGTCTTTAAGTTTTGGAAGTCTAGTGTTGAGTATCATAAACTCAACTATGAGCGGTAACTCTACGCTATTGGTAGGTAAGCGTTCTCTCTTCACTAGTCTCCTTAGCGCTTCAAGGTAGACTTTGTCGTTTGAGGTGTGTCTTAAGATGCGGGCTACCTGTCTGTATGCCAATCCGAAGGACTTTTGTAGTGCGCTGTCGAGTTTTCTCTTGGATATTTTCATGACTAGACCTCAATCTGTGTTTCTTCTATTAGTTTATATATAGATATAAGATTGAAAACGCTCAATCGACTTTTTCGTACACGATTTGAGGATGATCAGTATCATCCTTAGTGTTTGTGTATCATGAGACAAAGGACATGAGATGAATGAATTTGTAAAAGGGGAGTTTGTAAGACTCGTAGCCAAGACCACCATCCACTTGGGCCGTCTTGAGATGAACCTGAACCCAGGTGACGAGATTGAATACGACGGATCAACTTTAAAAATCGGACAACAAGAGACTTCCATGCCAGAACTGAAGGCTGGTATCAAGCGCGGATGGTTGAAGACCGCAGATGGGTCTTCTCCTACACCAGCTCCTCCGGTTCCTCCTCCAGTTCCTCCAAAGACTGTGATGCCTGTTGAGAAGGTCTATGATGAAGAGACTTCTGTCGGCACCGTTTCTCAGACTAAGAGCGCTAAGCCTGAGGTTGAGTTGTCTCTTGAGGAGAAATATCCTGTTCAAGTTTCTGAGGTAGATGAGGACACGACTCGCGTCGCGACAGTTGAAGGTAGTAGTGGGGCCGACATTAACTTGACCTCAAGTGGTGGTGACTCAGGACAAGAAGGAGTGTCGCTAAGCGCTAATATCAAGACCGCAACTCAGAAGAAAACCGTTCTTTCGGACTCATCTTCCGTCGAGTCTGAGATTAGATCTCTTGAGAACCTAGAAGTCGAGAGCTTCCCTGTGATCGTTCCTGAGGATGATAGTCAGCCGATTGGTCGCCTAGGTGATGAGAGCGTTGAGGAAGAGATTGCAGTGGAAGAACCTGCAACTGAAGGTGAACTTGAGCAAGTTCTCAAGGCAGTTGAGAGTGACGCACCTGAGCAAGGAGCTATTGAAGTCGGTGAGGAGTCCAAGGTGAAACTTCTCCCTTCAGGTATTGAGTGGGATATGTCAGTCTTCTGGTCAACGCGCGCTAAGACCGCTGTTGAGTTATATGGAGACAATCCTATCGTTCTCGAGGAGATCAGAGCGGTTGAGAGTGCTGGAGTCGTTAAGGCTATCAATAAGAAGCTCGCCAACAACTAAACCTTTTATGTTGGACATATTGCATCACTCAAAGGAGATACAATATGTCAGGTACAAGAAAAGCGTCAAGTCAGGCGAGCTGGTCGATACTCGCTCAAGGGGTTTCATCCTCTAGGGTGCGCGCTCATATTATCAGGTCACATCATGAGCGTATCTTAGAGACTCTAGAGAAGAGTGATGTCTCAGAAGACGTATATCGTCTTTTCGGAGACTCCATTGAAGGTATAGGGTCAGAGCTTAAGAAACTTGAGCGCGAGTTGGACAGAACAAACTACGCGCTTATAGAGATGGGCTCTAAGTTCTATCGACAGCGTCTCACACATGAAGACAGGGAGATGGTGGACTTCGCTAGTAAATATGTGCCTACACCACACGGTCTGTCTGTGAAGAAGGTGGCGTGTCGCTACCTGAATAGGTAATCACTATGTCTCACTCACAACCAGCTCAAAATCTATCTGGCGTCAAGACTTGGGTCAACGACACGCGAGATACGGGCAAAGACAAAGGCAGTCCTGCCCCTGAAAAGAGCAGGGAAGACTACGCTGACGGTAAGCCACAGCGCGATAGGGTATTACCTCTACCTAGTGGTCATCCAGAAGGACGCACCGAGCTTCGTTCGGGTCCTCCTGTCATTAATGCTCCTTCAGATAGTGCAGGTAACTCCAATAGTACATCTAAGCCTATGAGTGATCTCGCGATCCCAAATCAGCCTGATGGGAAGCCTTTACATCAGCGTCCGCGCTCAAGCGGGCTCCCTGGCGACCAGTACGGACATCCTTTTATTGACCAATCACAGTCAACAGGGCTAAAGAGACGAGTAGCCTTAGAGATGTGTCATTATTGGGACTGTGACGAAAACGGAGACTTGATCCGAGTGGCAGGTATTCGTGTCACTCCTCCAAAGAGAAGACAAAGGGTGCAGAAAGGCGACGCGCGTCGGAAGTACAAGTTACGAAGACGGAAAGTACAACGCAAAAATCGCTTTAAAATCAAGATGAGATACAAGCGCCGATATAGACGCTTGAAGCATAAGATTAAGAGATACAACAAACGCAGAAGGAGTGCGCCTCATCTCTTTAAGAGATATGAAGGTGGTGGTTATTCCTCCAATCGTAAGAGACAAAAAGACGTGAGAAAGAAGAAAGCCGTGGAGCATTTAACTTACTATGATGTAAATGATAGCGGAGAACTCGTAAAGTTGTCTTTGACTGCTGAAGAGGGAGAGTTGTCTTTGACTGCTGAAGAGAGAGAGTCGGTGGTTAAGCGTATGCCGTCCTCACAGCGCGCGCAAATGATGCGTAGTAGAGGTAAAGGAAGTCCTAATCGCAAAGATCGAAAACGTCGTCGCAAGAGAGACAAGAAGAAGAAACATAAGCGTAAGATTACACTTAATAAGTGGAATAAACGTAACAAATCTTACAAGGGACGTAAGGCATCCACGCCAAGTAAGAAGGCTCTCATGCAAATGCTTCTAGCCTTCCTGCGCGCTGTGCATTGGTCACATTGGACGGCCCATTGGCAAGTGAAAGGTAGTCCTTCTTACGGAGATCATCTCTTGTTAGAGCGCCTTTATAATGCTCTTGAAGAAGAGGTGGACACACTCGCGGAGAAGATTGTTGGAGAGTTTGGCTCCGAAGCTGTAGATACAGTCGATCAAGCCAAATACATGATGCAATCTTTGCTTAGTTTCTCCGAGAAGAACCCAATCAAACGATCACTAAGAGTAGAAGAAATGACCCAAGAGATTTTAAAATCTGTCTATGACATTCTCTCTAGTACAAACGAGATGAGTCTTGGACTTGATGACTTTATCATGTCAACAGCCAACGCTCACGAAACTAATCTCTACCTCTTACGACAAAGGACTAACAAAAATGGCTAGAGGCTCTACATATGTGAATGTATCGCGCGACGACTTGGAGGATTGGCTTGACAGTGTTGTCAGATCGTCACCTCAATATCTATCTTGGAATGCCGTCTCAGGTACGTCGGGAGTGTATCTAATACACGTCTCACAGTTCGTATCCGTTAAGGTATCAAGCACTTTAACTTCTAGAGATAGCGCAAAAGGAAAAGGTAAGGCATCGACCAAGTTCAGTCTTGTCTCTCGACTCTTCCCTAGAATCGTTCTCAACAAGAAGGGTAACAAGCAGAAGTCTTTCTACCGCACGACGAACTGGAGAACAACGTGGAAGAGTGGTGTAGATCATTTAGTCTTTAACGCCTATGCAGGCAAGGCTGATTTTTATGACAATATCGCGCGCATTGAGGATCGTTCTGCATATCAAGCAGACAAGATCAAAGCGATTGAAGGTATCAATGGTTGGGCTTCTAAACCTTACCTTGTCAAGTATCATGACTCTCTCACCAACGGTTGGATCCTTTGGCCTAATCAAGAGAAGATAATCGAGGATATTCTCGCAAAGCAGTCTCCCGCGCAGACGGCACCGATCATTTCTATTTACGACGTTGATCAGCTTCGTCGTCTCTACGTTGAGATGAGAAACTACAAGCGACGGAAGAGTGAGGAGATGACTTTTGGTGACGTCCCTATGTCTACCGTAACTAACTATCTTGATCAGTTAGAGAAGGAACTCGCTTGGGTAGCAGGGTTTGGGAAAAAGCAAGTAGCAGGTCAGAGACCTACAGCAGAAGAGAAGCGTAAGGTAGATGCTTTTCTTCGCACATATAAAGTGAGATGATCTGATGAATGAGCAGTCTAATAATCTACTAGAGATCGCGTTCAAGATTTTATCTGCACTGATTATTCCAATACTTCTTTGGGTTAACTCCATCAGTGTAGATATCGCGCTGATGAACAAGACGGTGAGTGATCATGCAGAAGAACTTAACGAGTGTAAAGGACAGATTGTGAAAGTTCAACTCAACACTCAAGCTCTGGAAGAGATTAAGAATGATCTAGCGCGTACACAATCCATGTTAGAAGATATCAGACGTATTCTTCTGGAAAGTCGAACATCAGGTCGATGAACCTTCATGTCGTTGCCTACGCTCTAATCCTTTTGAGTTTCTTATACGCTATGTCTCACGTATTACATGAAGACGTGCAAGCGAACACTATTGGTGAAATTGAAGTTGAAAGCGTTTATGATGAAGAGTCTCATAAAGTGATTATTGAGACAAAACGTCTTAGATTCCAGACCTACGAGTTGATGAAGATGATCAAGCGCGCTGAAAGATCTTGCGACGACGTTAAAGAATCCTGCACACAACTTGCCGACTTCTAGTAAAAGAGTGTGTCCCTTAAAACACACTCTACAACTTGAAAGGTACTGATTATGTCAGAGCAAGTCCTTGCAGGGTCTTTGACCGATGAAGAGCTGAGCAACTTTGTTCAGGCTCGCAACGTAGCCACCAATCTTCTCCGAGAGATCGGAGCACTTGAGGTGCAGAAGACTCGCATCCTCATGCAGATCGACCAGAACGAGTCCAGCGCGCAGGCAATACTGGACGGTGCTAAAGATCGTCTCGGTCTTGAATCGGACGTTCCTTTCCGTGTCCAGAATGATGGGCAGATCTTCACGATCAAGTCAGACGAGGAGTCTCCAGAGACTTGATATTCTTTTTATCTCCTGTCGAGTTTAGATGCTCTGCTCGACAGGAGGTGGGATGTGACAGCAGGATGGGAACTTCTTAGGGGTGCATATCCTCTACCACCTACGTCGGTGGACGCGATCTCTCCATACCAAAAAGGAGTGATCGATCTTCGCTGGTCTGATCCTTCAGAGATACCTGAGAATGAAGGATGGATGATTCGTGGAGTCAATATATATCGATCTCACGGTAGCGATAGGGGTCCCTACGAGCGCGTCAATACGCTCCCGATAGGTGGAACTTTCTATCGTGACTCAATCACTCTAGTGACTCATCACGATGAGGTGATTGATCACTGGATCTCATTTGGAGATCAAACAGAAAATCCATATAGATTCCAGACTAAGTTTTCCATAGCGCGCATCGGTGGACAAGGAGAGCCTTCCTTCTCAGCGCGCGACGTGGTCATCACTGTAGACGGTGAAGAGATACCAGCGCGCACTGTGATGGGACCGACAGGGGAAGTGAGCTTGGTTGTCGGTAAAGGGTCGAACGCTGTCACTCTAGAGAAGGAACAGATCTACGAGTTTAATGCAAATCAGACCTTCCTTGTGTCATATACGTCGTATGACCCTTCAGGACAGCGCAGAGCGGGTATAGATAAGAGAGAGTTTTACAGAGTGTCAACTGTAGCGGAAGATCCTTCTACAGGCGATCTGAGAGAGACTCCGATAGAGCACTGCCCTCCTATCTCAGACATGCATCTAGAGAAAATCGACTACATCTGGAGAGAAGGTATACGACGCAATAACTGGATGTTAGAGCAAGGCGGAGAGCGCGTTAAGTTTTTTACTCGTCGAGTGACGGGTATTCCTTGTCACTGCACAGCTTTCAATCCGAAGACTCTCATCTATAGCAAGCAGCCAGACTCTCTCTGTATGGCGTGTTTTGGTACGGGTATAAAAGGAGGTTATGACGGTCCTTACGATCTCATCGTGGCACCCGACGAAGCAGAGCGCAGAGTCTCACAGTTAAGTCAAGGTCGACGCAAAGAACACTCTTACGAGGTATGGATCGGTCCAAGTCCTATCGTTACTCAGCGTGACTTCATAGTGAAGCAGAACAACGAGAGATTCAACATCGGAGCTGTCAGATATCCTTCTAATAGAGGTAACATCTTACAGCAACATTTTAACATAGCGTATCTCGACAGTGGAGACATCCGCTATAAGGTTCCTATTACAGGAGTACCTTCGATCTGGCCCCGTACCAACTACACGTATTGGCCACAGAGAGATACCTACAGCGCGCGCAGTGACGCTCTTTATCCCGTCGAACCAGACTCATCTTACCCCATGTTAAGCGACCGCGCAGATGTGCCTAACAATACCGAAGTGCGTGGACGAACAGGGACTTGGGAAAATCAAAACCGTTAACCGTAAGTGAAGAGAATATAAGTGAAAATAACAGCACCCCAAATTATCAGAGAACTTGAGAGTAGGATTGCGCGACTGGAAGGTAAAACCGCATCCGTCTATCAGCCCGATCTTCTGCGTAGTCTATATGTCGCAGTCAGAGGTGAGATATCTTCTTTTGACCGTGAGATGGAAGAGAAGCGATCAGAGATGGAAGGTGACTTGTCGTTCGTCGGAGAAGTCGGCAAGAGACAAGTTTCTGGACAGAGCCCATCTTCTCAAGAAGGTATGCGTCTCAACTCTCTTCTCCGCAGATACATGGACATGGACCCTCCGACTCCGATCAAAAATCCTATAGAAGATGGGGAGATATATGACCCTCTTGGACTTCTCAAAAAAGAGGTTGACGAGAATAAGCCTACAGAGGAAAGAGTTTATCCGTCTTTTACTAAAGGAGAGGATCTCCCAGGTACAAAAGTGACTTGTCCTGTTTGCGGAGCCAACACTGTAGAGGACTATGCTCTTTACGGTCTCTTCTATCCAGGAATGAGATCGCATCAAGTCCCTGGTCTTGAGACAACTTGTTTAGGAAAAGGGCATCACTCTGATGAGTTAACTTCTTCTCAAATAGGGAGAGCTAAAAAACTCAACATTCACAGAAGTGAGATGTATTCGAGGAAGATTAAACTCAAAGCTGATCTCAAGAGAGGTAAGATTAAAGCGCGCGAGTCTCCGAAGACAACTGCTATGTATCTGTCTCACAAGAACTATCCTACGATACAGGACATTATTGACTCTATGAAGTTCTATCGAGCGAGTTATGAAGGAGACAACTTCTATCTTAACGGTGAGTCATACCCGATAATCTCAAACAAGAACCGGTGGGAGATTGACCCTTACATTCCTTCCTCAGACTATATAGGTAATGAGGTCTTTGAAGCGAACGGTGGTAGACAGAGGCGGATTAAACTATAGAGGTAACGGGCAATAAGAAGCGCTTCTTTTTCAAGTCGCGCTAAGTTGGAAGGAAAAGAAAAAATGAAGAATGAAGTTACACAAGCAGTTAGACGGCTATCAAGACGCATCGCGCTCCTCGAAAAAAGCGCATCCGTGATTACTCCAGAATCTTTGAGTAGTCTCACTAAAGGTCAGAAGATCTCGATCACATATCGAGACTCACTCAGCGGAGATCGTGAGACGACTTTTGAGGTTGGACCAGCGCGCAACGGTGTGATACGTCTCTATCCGATCAGAGACGGGAAGCCTGTAAAGAAGGGTATCGCTACCTACAAACTCAAACTCAGAGGAGAGCGCGTCGCTCTAGTACATGGAGACTCTGTAGTTAAAGTGTTGAGTTTCAAAGACCGTCTCGCGTCGGTTAGACGTATTGCGTCAGCCCATGTAGGGGAGAGAGTTTATCGACCACATACCAAAGGCGAGTCCTTTTCGGGCAAAGATGTGATCTGCCCTGTGTGCGCTGAGAACACACAGGAAGACTTTGCCTCGGGAGGATTATTTTATCCAGGGATGGGTTGGCATCGGGCAAAGGGTCTTGGTGTACAATGCTCGGCAGAGGGTCATCACTCAGATGATATGTCCTCGTCTCAAATCGAGAGAGCTAAAAAAATCAATAACCACAATCAAATGATGCTAATGAGAAATAGAAAACTCAAGGCTGATCTCAAGAGGGGGAAAGTTAAAGCGCGTAGCGCGCCTGGGGCATCATGGAGTGTGTATCTGTCACAGAAGAACTACCCGACAGTACAAGACATTATTGACTCTATGAAAAACTCTCAGGTGAGTTATGATGGGGACAACATCCATATTAACGGTGAGTCATATCCTATAGTCTCAAACAAGAAACGTTGGGAGATTGATCCTAACATCGAGTCCCCTGACTTTATTGGTAGAGAAAAATTTGAAGCCAATGGGGGTGAAGTCTGGAGAAACAAACTTTAAGGAGTGACGAGATATGCCGAACAATAGAGATGGCAAGAAGCGCTTCGTTTTCAAGTCACGCATACCTTCTGAGATCAAGAGAATCAGAGGTCGCAAAGACAAGAAACTGCTCAATGACGTAGGGAAAATCTATGGTCGGCATATCATGATCGCGCTCGGAGTCGAGATCAACAAAGCATCTCAGCTCGGTAGTGGTATTCCTCAGACAAAAGAGTTTAAGGACTCATTCTCTTTTGATGTGACCGACGCGGGAGACGTGGTACTCAAATCGGACTGGCCTTGGGTGAAGAGATATCTTAAAGAGCGCGGGCCTGTACGCATGACTTGGCTGACCAAACAAGGAGGGTTCAAAGGTAAAGCAGTCCCACTGTCTCGACCTGATGGGTCAGTCGTCTTTAGATCTGTTCCTATAAAAATCTCTGACGCTTGGGTTCATCCTGCCATTGAAAAATATACATTCATAAACAGGGGTATCGAGCGGGGAGTCAAGTCAGCGCGTCGAGAAGTCTTGAGATATCTACAGACAAGGAAGACGATTTGAAAGACAAGTATCTGTATTTCATCCAATCTTATAGGACAGGAATGATCAAGATCGGTGTGTCGAAGCATCCAGAGAAGCGACTCAAGCAGTTACAGACAGGGTGCGCTGAGAAACTGCGTATAATAGCCGTGTTTGAAGGTTTAGGCTGGAGAGAGCGCTCACTGCACGATAGACTCAAGAAGTGGCGTATACGCTCTAATGGTGAATGGTTCCACTACGATTGTGTGGGTAGTATACCAGACGACCTCTATGAGCGCATAGAGTACGGAGCTTTTGACGATTGGTGGAAGTCTTAGAAGCCTGTTTATCTAGAAACCAGATTGCCGTCTTATGGATGGAGTTTCTTTGCTTCCATTACCATAGAAGAGTCGATCTCTTCAGTATTGTTCTTATCCCTCCGATAGACAAAGTCCTGGTCAATCTTTAATGCGTCCACGAACGCTCTGGTCATCTCATGTGTGATAAGCTCTCTCACATTGCCTAGTTCCATGAATGTGAGACCACCATGTTTCTCTATATTATTCACTCTTAACTCAGTCATTTTTAACATACTGAGTAAGCGTTTAGGATCTTTGGTTGCAATCCAGTTCATAGAGGGTCGTCCTCTAGGAGAAAACGCATCTTGCTCTACCCAAACTGCTGGGATGCTTTTTCTTGAGCGAGGTTTCTCAGTAAAGAAGTCCTTTACCTTGTCAAAAAGACCAGATTCACGCTCAAGTCTTGCGACTCGGTTCTCTAAGGTTCGGATAACTTCACTGGCTGTTCTTCGGGTAGAAGTATGCTCGTAAAAAGCCTCTATCACTTCTCTGTCTTTTGGGGTGATTCTCATAGTGAGTTCTCCATTCTGTGCTTTGTCGTTTAAAAGAGTTATTTGTCGTTTAAAAGAGTTATAAGTCTAACTCTTCACTTTTTTCTGTTTCTCTGAGAGACTTTTACGCGCTCTTCGCAGGAGGTTTAGGAGGGTTGCTATCTCCTTGGTCGAGCGCACTCACTGCCACATGAGTGTATTTATCCAAGGCAGCCTGTCCTAAGATGTATCCGATCTGGATGAAACCGCTCGTTACGATCATGGACACTAATACCATAAATGCATAGTGCTCAATCTTAGTTTGATACTCCCAGATCACATAGAACATCAATACCTTCCATCCGAGATCCGCGATGAGATATGCGAGAAACTTCTTACTCTTAAGAGGTAACTTGTTGAGGGCTTCTTGACTCATATCAGAGTCTCCTTATGACTAGACCACTAGACTCGACTGCTGGCGTCTCAGCGTTTCCTCTAGGTAAGTTGGATTGTTGATTAACTACAAGATCATTGAACCTAGACTGAAAGTTATCCTCGCGTTCTTGAACGTACTTCTCACCTTTGAGTAAGATTGGGTAAGCTCTAATCAAGTCATTGATACGAGCCTTCTCTTCTTGATTGAGTTGCTTCATCGCCAAAGGAAGATCAGCGCGGGCCTGTGGGTATTCCTGTAGGAAATCGATGATGATTTGAATAGGAAGACGCTCCTTGTTGGAAGGAGTGTCCTCTGTACCTTTGAGCAGATTTTGACCTTGCTCATTAATCCAGAAGTTAGACATCAGACTTCTCTCCTCCGAGCGGATATTTGATCCAAGCAAATCTCTTGCGCGTCCCTAGATAATCTACTAAATCGTCTTTAGAGTGAGCTTCTTGCTCAAAGCGTATCGAGAGATATGAGTCTCTGGTAAACCCTTTACGAATCACTAGAGAAGCCCATAGATAGTCGAATAGATAGATCAGCAAGAAACCGACAACAGCAGTCTCTAGGTACTGCTGGAAATGTATCGTCTCATGACGTTTAGTGCGCTCACTGATCTCTTCTCTTGAAAAGACAAAGCAGAATAGAGTGATCGCGTTGATCTCTATCGGCGCTAACTTACTCAACCAAAAAGGTATTCTTGAATGTTCAAAGAACAAAGGTTTCCAAGTCTTCATATATCCCTTCCTTTAAAGCGCGTTATATGCGCGTCTAAATCTAGGGTTCTCTCTGAGCATACTTTGTACCTGTAGAACGGCTGCTCTCCTAAAGATCTTCTTATATAGTGACTTGCCTCCTTCCCACACACTCTCACCAAGACCCTTCAAGAACTTAAATCCTTTAATGAGATCTTTGAGCGCTCCAACACCGACAGTCGATAGTGCGATTCCTAGTTTCCTGACTAACTGAGCGGTCGCTTTCGTGTCGGTTAAAACGCAGATGATTAAGAGCACTGCGATTATCTTAACGATAGTGAGTCCGACAGTCGCGAGCGCTGTCTTCATCAAGAGAGCAACAGCACTCGCCTTAAGAAGTGAAAGTCCGACTTTCACTACAATCAACTTGTGATCGGGCATATTGATCACATAGTTATTTAAGTTTTCAAAGGATGTAATCGCCCAATTGGCGAGCGTGTCATCTTTAACATCAACCCCCATCATATCCCGAAGATCCTTCACTCCCGTCCCAGATACCTTCGCCATCTGTGCTGGAGTCTTGGCGCTGATCAGTTTTCCCATCATCTTTAAAGTCGAACTAAAATCGCCCGCGCTCTTGAGCCGTGATGCTATTAAATGCTCGTACTCGGTCTTAGGTTTAGTACCTGCTTTGACGAGACGATGCAACTTTTTCACAAGACCTTTTTCCTTCAATACGTCCATGACGAGATTGATCTCTCCGACATTGATTGAACGAAGTTTATTCTTGAACTTATCAGTAATCTCTGCCAGATACCCAGCCCCGACAGCGTCTACAGTACGTGGGTCATCTAACTGATCTAAAGCATCACCCATTACATCAGAATAAGCGGTCTTAGACCCTCCTAAGATAGCAGAGTAGACCTTTCTCATCTGCTCAAACTCACGCGACGATCCCGTCGCCAAGATCGCTCTGCGAATCATCATGTTTTGTTCATGTGCCACAAGCACATTGTGAATACTCGCTTGTCTTCTCATGTCAGTCCTTTCTACGTTTACATGTGACTACATGATCATAGATATAAAAAAATAATAAGAAATCTCCGAGCTGACAGTGCTGAGACGATAAGAAAATCACACACACCTCGTAAAGGAGAGAAGGCATGATACTTGACACACTTAAGTTCACCGAAGAGTACGGTCGCGGGTTTGAGCGCGAACATGAAGTCTGCGTGGGCGCTGATGATGATATTGTGACTGGAGAGAAAGTCTATGTAACGCTCTATACCATCACCCGACACTATGGCGGACCTGAGGAGGGAGGTTGGTGGTACAACTGGACAGCGCAAGAGTGGAGTATCCCAACACTGTTCTTAAAAGAGAATGTTACAGAGATTGTCGCGCGTCACCGATCTCAGATTGAAGATATGGTCGGTGGGGACATCTACTCTGTCAACGGAGGGCAAGACGCAAGCGTCCGAGTTGAGCGCGTAGCGGGTCAAGATCAATCCAAAGAGCGACCCTACTACTCCTGAGATTTTCTCCGAGTCGAGTATGAATCAGAAACCCTTGAGACCCGAGAGGCTGGCACTTGGGACGGCTGAGTCACCACGCTATGAAATAGAGTCCAGCGTTGAGCGCAGGAGATAAGTCGGAGACATTCCAAGTGTAGCCGACGAACGGTGCGATATTGGTACGTCTCTTGAATAGAGAGAGACGATACGCTACGAAAGGTCCCGCGCTCAACCCGTTACCTGAGATTTGAGCTTGACCTCCAACTCTCAGATCTGACTTTAGGAGGTTCAGCACACCTCCACCTATAGAGACCCCAAACCCGCCGTCAAACGACGGACCGCCTAGGACTGATAGGTCGAATAGCGACAAACCATCTTCACCGCCTATCGTCTTTGTAGGGGAGTGTATGAGATAGTTATCTTCATCTTGCAGTAACTCTGACTCAGCGACACTCACAAACTCACCTCTTTGATTGTAATATCCAGCGCTGATGAAGATTGATTGATTGCGAACTGCTCCTGATCCTACTGAGTTTGGATCTTCCCTAAACATAATAGATGAGACTTTAAAGGCTAGGTTGAGATCGACGCTAAAGTCTTCCCCCCAAATGTTAGGGGTTGAAAACCTAGCCATAGGTTCCCCTTTCACTTGACCTTCAGTCTCCCAAACAAAAGGATAGAGCGCGCATCCAGAAGGGTCTGCCTGACACCAATAAACTTGATCTATATTGATACCTCCCCACTCTTCAGGAGGCTCTATTGGTTTGTCAGGTTTAGGTGTTATCTTTCTACCTTTCCTTACTGTTGCGTTGAGAGTCCTCATCGAGCGCGAGATCGCGTCTACTT